>MDSW01115652.1_pt1 | contig 13793 bp, 13 predicted proteins | sample 811171 | NCBI WGS metagenome assembly MDSW01 (sample SAMN05326641, study PRJNA326480) | marine metagenome | isolation source: seawater | place: Atlantic Ocean: North West | collected 2012 | reverse complement strand
TGTTCATGTGACTGGTCTAGAAATGCTTTTACAATGGATGAAAATTTATCAAAATCTGTAATTAAGGTATTTGTTGATTTATATAAAAAAAAATTAATCTATAAGTCAAAAAAACTTGTTAATTGGGACACTATATTAAAAACTGCTATTTCGGACCTTGAGGTTGATCAAAGAGAAGTTAATTCAAAACTTTATTATATAAAATATGAGATAGAAAACTCACCTGAATATATTACTATAGCAACAACAAGACCTGAAACCATGCTTGGGGACACAGCAATCGCTGTAAATCCAAACGACGAAAGATATACTAATCTTGTAGGCAAATTTGCAATACTACCAATCGTTGGAAGAAAATTAAAAATTGTTCAAGACGAATATGCTGATCCAAAACAAGGAACAGGGGCAGTAAAAATTACTCCAGCTCATGATTTCAATGACTTCAATGTTGGAAAAAGACAAAAATTAAAAATAATTAATATTTTTACTAAAGAAGGAAAAATTAATGAAAATGCTCCAAACAAATATGTCGGTTTGGATAGATTTGAAGCTAGAAAAAAAATTTTGGAAGAATTATTAGATTTACAACAGTTAATTAAAGAAGAAGATATTAAAAATAAGATTCCTTATGGAGACAGGTCTAACTCTATTATAGAACCATACTTAACTGAACAATGGTTTGTAGATGCAAAAAAACTTTCAGTTAATGCAAAAAAAATTGTTAGAAATAAAAAAACAAACTTTTTTCCTGAAAATTGGACTAAAACATATTTTCAGTGGATGAATAATATTGAACCATGGTGTATCTCACGACAATTGTGGTGGGGCCATCAAATTCCAGCGTGGTACGGTCCAGATAAAAAAATATTTGTAGCTGAAAATGAAAAAAAAGCATACTTAGATTCAAAAAAATTTTATAAAAAGAAAGTAAAGCTAACTCGAGATCAAGATGTTCTAGACACATGGTTTTCTTCCGGTCTTTGGCCATTTGCTACTTTAGGATGGCCAACTCAAAATTATTATTTAAAGAAATTTTACCCAACATCAGTTTTAGTTACCGGTTTTGATATTATATTTTTTTGGGTAGCTAGAATGATGATGCTAGGTATGGAATTTCTAAAAAAAGAACCGTTTAAAGAAATTTATGTACATGCTTTGGTTAGAGATGAAAAAGGACAAAAAATGTCAAAATCCAAAGGAAATGTTATTGATCCTTTAGAGCTAATAGATAAGTATAGCGCTGATGCTTTAAGATTTACACTTTTATCCATGGCATCCCCAGGCAGAGATGTAAAATTATCAGAACAAAGAGTTAAAGGTTATAGAAATTTTCTTACAAAGATATGGAATGCAAATAACTTTTTGAAAGTAAATAAGTGTGATTTTAAAAAAAAGATTAATCCCAAAAAAATTTCTTTAAATATTAATAAATGGATTTATTCAGAGCTAATTAAAACAAGAAACTTAGCAGAAAAATACATCAAAGGTTATAGATTTGATGAAGCTTCAAAAGTTATTTATAAATTTGTATGGAATAGTTACTGTGATTGGTATTTAGAGCTTGCTAAAACAATTCTTTTTTCTAAAAACAAAAAAGATATTAAAGAAGTTAGAGCTATTTCTGGGCTTATATTCAAAGAATCATTGATTCTTTTACATCCATTTATTCCTTTTATTACTGAAGAGCTTTGGTTAAAAAATAGACTGGGAAATCAGAAAAATAAATATTTGATGCGCACTCCTTGGATTAAAGACTTAAAAGTACAGAAAAATAAAGAGGTTCTTAATGTAAATTTGATCATAGACGTTATTTATAAAATTAGGTCTTTTAAAAATGAGCTGAGTGTAAGTCCTGGATCTTTTATTGATATATCTACTCAAAATTTAAGCAATGAAAAAAAGAATTTGTTTTTAAAAAATGAAATTATATTGAAAAAACTTGGAAGAATTAATTCTATTTTTTCTAAAGATTCACAAAAACAGTCTGCCAATTTACTTATTTCTGGCCAGATATTAAAAATCTACTTTGATGAAGATGTTGATCTTCAAATTGTTAAAGAAAATTTAGTTAATAAGCAGATAAAGCTAACCAATGATTTAGAAAATATTGGTAAAAAATTAGATAATAAAAGCTTTCTAGAAAAAGCTCCAAATCATATTGTAGAACAAGAAAAAAATACCTATAATGAATTAAAAATTGATATCGATAAAATTAATTTAACTATTAAAAGTTTAACATGACAAAATTTGATAAAAAAAAATTACCTAGCAGGCACACATCCCTTGGACCTGATAGAGCTCCTCATAGATCATTTTATTATGCTATGGGTGAAACTGAAAAAGATGTCTCAAAACCTTTTGTTGGAGTTGTTTCTACATGGAATGAAGCTGCTCCTTGCAATACTGCATTAATGAGACAGGCTCAATCGGTGAAAAAAGGAGTTAAAGAGACCGGCGGAACGCCTAGAGAATTTTGCACGATAACAGTTACTGATGGTATTGCCATGGGCCATGAAGGAATGAAATCTTCTTTGATTTCTAGAGAAATTATCGCTGACTCTGCTGAACTAACTGTAAGAGGGCATTGTTACGACGCATTAGTTGGAATAGCTGGTTGTGATAAATCACTTCCTGGATTAATGATGTCTATGCTTAGGTTAAATGTACCGAGCGTTTTTATTTACGGCGGTTCAATTTTACCAGGAAAATACAAAGGTAAAGATGTTACAGTTGTAGATGTTTTTGAGGCTGTTGGAAAACATTCTTCAGGATCTATGTCTTTAGAAGAATTAAGAGAATTAGAGCTCGTTGCATGTCCTAGCGCAGGAGCATGTGGAGGACAGTTTACTGCAAACACAATGGCATGTGTTTCTGAAGCTATTGGTTTAGCCTTACCATACTCAGCTGGAACCCCCGCTCCATACGAAGAAAGAGACAAGTATGCTTTTGAAAGCGGTAAAACAGTAATGAATTTATTGGAAAAAAATATTAAACCCAGAGATATTGTAACAAAAAAATCTTTAGAAAATGCAGCTACGATTGTAGCCGCAACTGGCGGATCAACTAATGCAGCTTTGCATTTACCGGCTCTTGCAAATGAAATAGGAATTAAATTTGATCTCATGGATGTTGCTAAAATTTTTAAAAAAACACCTTATCTTGCCGATTTAAAGCCAGGAGGGAAATATGTAGCCAAAGATATGTGGGAAGCTGGAGGAGTCCCAATGCTATTAAAGACTCTTTTTGATGGTGGTTTTATTCATGGAAACTGTATGACGGTTACAGGCAAAACTATGAAAGAAAACTTAAAGAATATTGAATTCAATACTGGACAAAAAGTACTTAGAAAATTTAACAACCCTTTATCACCAGATGGCGGAGTGGTAGGATTAAAAGGCAACTTAGCTCCAGATGGCGGAATTGTAAAAATAGCAGGTTTAAAAAAATTGCAATTTACTGGCAAAGCAAGATGTTTTGACAACGAGGAATCCGCAATGTCTGCGGTACAAAACAAAAAATATAAAGATGGGGATGTTATTATAATTAGATATGAAGGCCCAAGAGGAGGTCCTGGAATGAGAGAAATGTTATCAACTACAGGAGCAATCTACGGTCAAGGAAAGGGTGAAAAAGTAGCTTTAATTACTGATGGAAGATTTTCTGGTGCAACAAGGGGATTTTGCGTTGGTCATGTTGGACCAGAAGCTGCTGTTGGTGGTCCCATAGCACTTTTACGCAATGGTGATGTAATTGATATTGATGCTAAGAAAGGAACTATTAATGTGAGGCTTTCAAAAAAAGAACTATCTTTAAGAAAAAAAAGATGGAAACCTAAAAAATCTGAATTTGGATCAGGGACTCTATGGAAATATGCTCAAACAGTAGGTCCGGCTTTTTTAGGTGCCCCAACTCATCCAGGTAAGAAAAAAGAAGTAAAAAGCTACGCAGATATTTAGATGAAAATTAAACCCGTCATTCTATGTGGTGGAGATGGTACTCGCCTTTGGCCAAAATCAAAAATCAATCAAGCAAAGCAATTTATAGATTTCGGTGGCTGGAATTTATTTGAGAAAGCATTAGAAAGAATCAAAGGAAATATATTTGATTATCCTGTAATTAGCACTAATTTAAAATATTTAAAAAAAGTAAAATATTTTTTAAAGAAATCAAAAGTAAAAAGATATGATATTGTACTTGAACCATCAAAAAAAAACACAGCACCAGCTGTACTAGCGACATCATTAATTAGAAAAATTCCAAACGAACAACCTTTAATATTTTTTCCAGTAGATCATTTACTTGAAAATTTAGGTGAACTTAATAAATCAATTATTAAAAATAAAAAAAATTTAAATAAAAAAAATATATTTATTTTTGGAATAAAACCATCTTATCCATCTCAAGACTATGGTTATTTTTTAACTAAGAATAAAAAAAAATTAAACAAAGTATATAAATTTGTAGAAAAACCTTCTAAGTCAAGAGCTAAAAAAGTTATAAGCAAAAAAGCTTATTGGAATTGTGGAATCTTTTTTGCTAAAAAGGAATCAATAGTTAATAACTTTAAAAAATACTGTCCTAAAATTTATAAAAAATGCCTAAACTCTGTAATAAAATCAAGATTCAAGCAAAATACATATTGGCTCAATAAATCGTCTTTTGATTCCATTACAGGAAAGTCATTTGACTATGCAATTTTAGAGAAATCAAAAAATATTAATGGAATAAAATTAAATATACCTTGGAGCGATCTCGGAAACTGGAAAGAAATTTTAAAAGTTTATAAAAGACTTAAATTTAAGTACTTTAAAAAAGAAAATATTTATCACAGACCATGGGGAAATTACGTCAATTTGTTTAAAGGCAAAAACTTTTTAATAAAAGAATTGACTATTAATTCCAAATCTTCAATTAGTTTACAGAAACATTATCATAGATCTGAACATTGGATTGTCACTAAAGGAAAACCAAGAATCACGCTTAACAAGAAGCAATTTTTTAAAAGAGTGAATGAATCAATATTTGTACCAGTTGGGGCTATTCACAGAATAGAAAATTTGGAAAACCAAACTGTTAAAATCATGGAGGCACAAATTGGAAGCATTTTGAAAGAGTCAGATATTGTTAGATATAAAGATATCTATGATAGAGTTAGATGATTTCTAATTCTATTGGCGTATGATCTGAGGGCTTCAATTTTGATCTTGGTTTCTTATTGATATTAACTGATTTAAGATTTTCCAAAATAGAATTTGAAACTAAAAAATGGTCTATTCTCATTCCAAAATTTTTTTGCCACGATCCTGCAAAATAATCCCAAAAAGTATACTCTTGTTTAGTTTTATTATAATGTCGATATACGTCAACAAAACCTAAATTAATTAATTCTCTATATTTTTTTCTTATCTCTAATTTAAACAAAGCATCGTTTTCATATCTTTTTGAGTCATAAACATCTATTGTTTCTGGTATTATATTAAAATCTCCAGATATAATTATATTAGAGTGTTCTTTTAAAATTTTTTTTATATTTTTATTAAATAGATTTAACCAATTTTTTTTATAATCATATTTTTCTGTATTTATTGGATTTCCATTAGGAATATAGACATTAATAAGCTTGATATTCTTAGAACCAATTTTAATTTCTCCTGTTATAATTCGTGATTGTTTTAATTTATCGTTAACAAAGTTTGTATCAATATTTGCGATTTTAAATTTAGACAAGAATGCTACTCCGTTGTAACTTTTTTGTCCAAAAACGTAAGAATTATATCCAGCTTTTTTAAAAACATCTTTAGGGAAATTTACTTCTTGTGTTTTAATCTCCTGAAGAAACAAAATATCTGGCTCAGATTCTTTTGTATAATCTAAAATATTATTTATTCTTGCTCTTACAGAATTAACATTCCACGAGACTATTTTCATTATACAGAAAATGAAAGGCCACAACCGCAAGAAGAGGATGCTTTTGGATTACTTATTACAAATGAACTTCCTACCATCTCTTGTTTATAATCCACAACTGAACCGCTGATAATATCTAGTGAAGCTTTATCAATTACTGTTTTGTCAAAAATTTGATCATCTTTTTGAATTTTATCGTCAAACGTAAAATCATATTTAAACCCTGAACAACCGCCTCCTTTTACAGAAATTCTGAAATATTTTTTAGAACCTTTTTCTAAAACTATTTTTTCAATTTGTTTTAGAGCATCCTTAGTAAACTCTATTTTTTTGACCATATTCATAAAAAATGTAGTATACATTTTAAGTCTGTTTTATGCAAAAAGATTCAAAAAGAGATTATTCAAAGTTATCAGTACCTATTAAGACAGCCAAAAGAATTTTTTATGAAAAAAAGAGCTTGTTAAGAAATCACTATCAAAGAGACAGAGACAGAATAATTCACTCAACAGCATTTAGAAGACTCAAACATAAAACACAGGTATTTGTTAATACTTCGGGAGATCACTACAGAACAAGAATTACTCACTCACTAGAAGTTGCTCAGATAGCTAGAACACTAGCAAAAATTTTTGGCTTAAACGAAGATCTTTGCGAGACATTAAGTTTGGCTCATGACCTTGGACACTCTCCATTTGGCCATGCAGGAGAAGAGTCTTTAAATGATTGCATGGAACAATACGGGGGGTTTGATCATAATATACAAACCCTAAGAATTGTAACATTGCTGGAAAATAAGTATTATAATTTTAAAGGTTTAAATTTATCTATAGAAACTTTAGACGGATTAGTTAAACACAATGGTCCAGTATATGATCATAGCAAATACAACATTATATTAGGAAAAAATTTCTTTAAGAAGAAAATAAAATTTGAAAAAAAACCTTCTTTAGAATCACAAATCTCTTCAATTTCTGATGATATAGCTTACAACAGTCATGATTTGGAAGACGGTATAAAAGCCGGTCTTTTTGAAATAGATGAATTGAAGGAAATACCTTTAATTTCAGAAATAGTTTATAAACACAAAAAAAAACTAAAAAAGGATAATGGAGAGTTAGTTTCTCGACAAATTATTAGAGATATAATTAATGAAATGGTTAAAGACATTGTGGTTAACACTTCAAAAAATTTAAAAGAAGAAAAAATTTTAAATATAAAAGATGTTTATAACGCTAAAAAACCTTTAGTATGTTTTTCAAAAAAAATGAAAGAATTTGATTTTTCTATTAAAGATTTTTTAAAAGAAAAAATGTATTATAACAAAAATGTTTTGAAAAAGACAAAAGAAGGTAAAAAAATAATAACTTTTTTGTTTATGAAAATTAAGAAAGATCCAAAAAGATATATTAAAAAAAATATTAACCTTAAAAGAAAAGAAAGAACCATTTGTGATTTTATTGCAGGAATGACAGACAGGTATGCTATTAATCTTTATCATTCATTAAAATGAACGTATTTGAAAAATATTTAAAAGAGATAAAAGAAACAATTCTTAAAAATTTAAAGGAATTAAATATAAAAGATTTTGAAAATTTTGAAGGTGTAAGTGTAGAGATTCCTCCAACCGATTTTGATTTTGATTTATCCTGCAATGTATCGATGGTATTAGGAAAAAAAGTTAAAGAAAATCCTAAAGATTTAGGAAATAAAATTAGAGAAATATTGTTAAAAAAATGTAAAGATTTTGATTCAATAGAGGTAGCAGGGCCAGGATTTCTCAATATTAGATTGAAAAATTACGCAATACAGGAAATTATTAAAGAGATTTATAAAAACAAAGATGTTTATGGTTCAAAAAAAGGAAATAAAAAATATAACATAGAATTCGTTTCTGCGAACCCAACAGGACCAATGCATATTGGTCATTGCAGAGGTGCTATATTTGGCGATGTTTTGTCAAACCTCTTAAAGTTTAATGGCAATAGCGTTACCAAAGAATATTATGTTAACGATTATGGTAATCAAATTAAAAATTTTGTAAAGTCAGTCTTTTTAAGATTAAGAGAAATAAAATATAAAGAAAAATTCCAGAGTGAAAAAGATCTTTATCCTGGTGATTATATAATTGATATAGCTCATAAAATTTTAAGAAAAAATCCTGATATTAACTTAGAGAATTTTGAAAAAAGCTATGATCTTCTTGAAAAAGAATCTTTAAAATGTTCTATGGATTTGGTCAAACTTGACTTAAAAAATTTAGGAATAAAACATGATAATTTTTTTTCTGAAAGCAAACTAATAAGAGAAGATTTAGTAAATAAAACAATCAAAAATTTAAAAAAAAATAATTTTGTTGAAGATGGTTTTTTAGATCCCCCGAAAGGAAATGAAGGGAAAAAATGGAAAAAAACTAAAAAATTAATATTTAAGTCAACTCTTTTTGGCGATGACACAAATAGGTCGCTACAAAAAGATGATGGATCTTGGACATATTTTGCAAATGATGTTGCGTACCATGCAGATAAAGTATCAAGAAATTTTGATTACTTAATTAATATTTTGGGAGCAGATCATACTGGTTACATAAAAAGAATTACCGCTGCTGTTGCTGCTCTATCTAATAATAAAGTGATATTAAAATGCAAAGTTTGTCAATTGGTTAAACTTTATAAAAAAGGAAAACCATTTAAAATGTCAAAAAGATCTGGAGATTTTATATCTGTAAATGACTTGCTTAATGAAGTAGATAGAGATTCGATAAGATTTATGATGTTAAGCAAGAGCAATGATGCAGAATTAGATTTTGATTTTGAAAAAGTTTTAGAAAAAACTAAAGACAATCCTGTTTTTTATGTTCAATACTGCTATGCAAGAATAAGTTCATTATTTAAGACTTTAAATATCAATATGAGTGATAAAATTGTATTAGAGGGAAGTAATTTTAAACTTAATAATTTTGAAAATAAGCTTTTAAGAAAAATATTTGATTGGCCTAAAGTTATAGATTCAGCCTCCTCAAAATATGAACCACATAAAATTGTTTTTTATCTTTATGATTTAGCAACTTTATTTCATTCATATTGGAGCAAAGGAAACGAAGATAAAAAGTATAAATTTATCATAGACAACAAGGTAAAAAACGTAAACACATTAGCCGTAATTAAACTTGTTGCGCTAGTAGTTGAAAATGGAATGAAAATTCTTGATGTATCATTGCCAAAAAAAATGTGATGCTGAAAAATACAATTACATTATTAATTTTTCTATCTGTTGTTATTTTTTTTTATTTTGTTTTTATTCAATATTTTTCTGAAGAAAACATAAAAAAAATCAATTTAAATCGATCAGGTATAGATAAAAATTTAGTTGACAGTTCATCAAATTTACCATTTTTAGAAAATGATACTAATAATGTGATTGAATTTAATTCTGGTTTCAACATAGAAAATAAAACTGAAAGAAAGTTTTGGAATTTGTTCAAGAAAAAATGAAAAGAAAAGCAATAATAATAAGCATCTTGGGAAAATCTCTTTCTAAAAAGGAAAAAAAGTTAATTAAATCAGAAAAGCCTTGGGGGTTGATACTTTTTAAAAGAAATATATCAACATTAAATCAAACTAGACAATTAATCAGTTCTATTAGAAACATTACTGGAGATAAAAAATTTCCTATATTAATCGATGAAGAAGGTGGCAAAGTTTGTCGTTTATCAAATTTTTTTGATAATTCAGCTTACTCGCAAAAATTTTTTGGCGATCTTTATGCTAAAAAAAAATCTTTTACTCTATCTATATATGAAAACTATATTTTTTCAATTTGTAGCATTTTTAAATATTTAGGAATTAACATTAATACAGTTCCAGTTTTAGATATTTTTAAAAAAAATACTCATAAAATTATTGGCAACAGAAGTTATTCAAGCCGATTAAATATTGTTAAAAAATTAGGTTCATTATGTGTAAAATCTTATAAAAAAAATAGAATTGGCACAGTTATGAAACACATACCAGGACATGGAAGCTCTACATCTGATAGTCATTTAGTTCTTCCTATTGTTAAAAATAGTTATAAAAATCTCAAAAGGTCAGACTTTAATTGTTTTAAAGGTATCAAAGCACATTTTGCTATGACGGCACATATACTATACAAAAATATAGACAGCAAGAATGTGGCCACTCATTCAAAAAATATAATTAGAAACATAGTAAGAAAAGAATTAGGTTTTAAAGGAATAATAATTTCTGACGATATTTCTATGGGTGCGCTAAAACATGATATTGTAACTAATGCTAAAAAATCTTTAAAAGCAGGTTGTAATTTGGTGTTGTATTGTTCAGGAAACTACAAAGAGTCTTTGAAATTGCTAAGAGAAATGCCTCTAATAGATAAGTTTACTTCAAAAAAAACTTCAGAATTTTATAAATTTTTAAGTTAAAATCAGATAATGGAATCAAAAAAAAACAATTCTATTTCAATAGATATTCCAAATTATTCTGGCCCTCTAGAAGTTTTGTTAGACCTGGCTAAAACTCAAAAGGTTGATTTGGCAAAAATTTCTATCACCAAATTAGCAGATAAATTTTTATCTTACATTAAAGAAGAAGCAGAAAATTTAAATTTAGAAACCGCATCAGAATTTTTATTGATGGCAACCTGGTTAGCGTATTTAAAATCAAAACTACTTTTGCCTGAAGATGAAGAAGATGATTTTAAGGCTCTGGAAGTTGCAGAAAAACTTAAATTACAACTTAAAAAATTAGAATTAATAAGGTTGCTTTCTAATCAAATGCTTCAAAAAAAAAGAATTGGTGTGAACATATTTTATAGAGGAATGAAGGGAGGAATTCGATCAGTTAATACTCCTGTTTATAACATTAGTCTTTACGAACTTTTAAAATCTTATGCTACATTAAAAATGAGAAGAGCTTTTCAAACAATAGATATACCTAAGTTAGCCGTTTTGACACCGGAAGATGCAATAAAACAAATTAAAGAAAATTTAAACAAGATAAAAGATTGGAGAGATATAGAAGAGCTAATTCCAGAAAACTTTGTTAAAAATAAAAAATTAAAAAATACAGGTCTATCTGGAATTTTTGCAGCAAGTTTAGAACTTTCAAAACAAGGCGTTATAGAGATTATGCAAAAAAAAATTTTTGATAAATTATTGATAAAAAAAACAAATTAAATGAAAAATCAAAAAAAAAAAGATAATAAAGTTATTAACTTTCCAAGAAGCTTATCTAAACTTGAAAGACAGGTTGAAGCTATTTTATTTGCTGCTGAAGAACCTTTAGATGTTCAAACAATAGAAAGTAGAATAAAAAGCAATTCTAATATTAAGAAAATATTAGAAAATATTCAATCTGATTACAAAAAGAGAGGGATTAATTTAATTTGTATTAAAGACAAATGGTCTTTTAGAACAGCAGAAGACTTGTCTAAATTAATGTCCCTTCAAAAATCAACTCAAAAAAAACTCTCAAAGGCTACTGTTGAGACATTAGCTATAATAGTTTACCATCAACCAGTTACACGTTCTGAAATCGAAGAAATAAGAGGAGTTGCTTTTGGAAGCAATACTCTTGAAATATTACTAGAATTAGATTGGGTAAGGCCTGCTGGACGAAAAAATGTTCCTGGTAAACCAATACAATATGCTACTACAGAAAGTTTTTTAAATCATTTTAATGTTCAAAAACTATCTGATCTTCCTACAATAGAAGAATTGAGTTCAGCAGGCATGATAGATAGCTCAAGCGTTGATTCTTCTATTTTTGGCACCGGTAAATTTTATAAAGAGCAATCTGAGAGAAAAAAAGAAGATATTTACTCTGAAATTGAAAAAGCTATAGATCAGACCCCTAAATCTGATAAATAAATTATTTATTTAAATAGATTAATTGTATATAAGTTATAATTATGAGCATAGGATTTTGGCAAATAGCAATTGTTGTAGTTTTGGTACTACTTCTGTTTGGTAGAGGGAAAATTTCTGATATTATGGGAGAAGTAGCTAAAGGGATAAAAAGTTTTAAAAAAGGCATCTCAGAAAATCCTAATTCGTCAAATCAAAATACAAACGATAAAGACGAAAAAGATAATTCAAATAATAGTTAATTTTAATGCCACAAATAGGTTGGTTTGAATTACTTGTTATAGTAGTTGTTGCAATTTTAATCATAGGACCTAAAGATTTTCCAATAGTTTTAAGAAAGATTGGTTCATGGATTGCTTCAATAAAAAGATATTTTTCAGAAATCCAAAACAACATGAACGAAATCACAAACATTAAAGAAGAAGACTCAAAAGAAAGTCATACAAAAGATAAAAACGAAGAAGATGAACAATAAAAACAAAGAACAATCAGGAAGTTTTGTAGGTCATCTTACTGAGTTAAGAACCAGGTTAATCAGATCGTTTTTATTTTTGCTATTTTCTTTTATAGTATGTTACATATTTTCTGAAGAGATATACGATTTTTTAGTAAAACCTTATTCTAATGCTATTATTGAAAATAATTTAGATAGAAGATTAATTTTTACAGCGCTTCATGAAGCTTTTCTAACTTATTTAAAGGTAGCTTTTTTTGCTTCATTTTTCATTACAAGCCCAATTTTATTATCACAGTTATGGAAATTTATAGCACCAGGTTTGTACAAAAATGAAAAGAAGGCTTTACTTCCTTATCTAATATTGACTCCGATACTATTTATTTTTGGAGGTATGCTTGTTTATTATTTAATCATGCCGCTTGCTATTAAATTTTTTTTAACTTTTGAAACAGTAGCTGACACAAGTTCTATTGCCATTCAATTGGAAGCTAAAGTAAATGAGTATCTGTCTTTAATAATGAGACTAATTTTTGCTTTTGGTATTAGTTTTCAACTTCCAGTAGTTTTAAGCTTACTGGCTAGAGTAGGTTTTTTAGATTCTAAATATTTAAAAACAAGAAGAAAATACGTCATTGTTATAATTTTTGCTGTTGCCGCTATTTTGACTCCTCCAGATCCTATTACTCAAATAGGCTTAGCTTTACCTTTGTTAATCCTCTATGAATTATCAATAGTTGCAGTTAAAATGATTGAGAAGAAAAAAAATGCATAATCTAAAAGAAATAAGAAAAAATCTAAATATCTTTAAAAAAAAAATTAGCGCAAGAAATACTAATGTTAATTTTGATAAATTAATTCAATTAGATAAAAAAAATAGAGAACTTATTCAAAAAAAAGAATCTTTAGAACAGGAAAAAAAAGTTCTTTCAAAATCAAGAAATGAAGAAAACTTTAAAAAATCAAAATCTTTATCTAAAGAGATAGAAATATTTTCCAAAGATCAAGAAAAAACTCAAAAAGAAATTAATGATATATTGGTTAATTTGCCAAATATTGCATTAGATGATGTACCAGTAGGAAAGGATGAATCTTATAACAAGATTCTTAAAAAAGAAGGAATTCCAAAAAAATTTAATTTCAATATAAGATCTCATTCTGAATTAGGTGAGTTACAAGACCAAATGGACTTTAAAACCGCATCAAAATTATCTGGTACAAGATTTGTTATATTAAAAGATAAATTTGCATTTCTTGAAAGAGCATTAATAAATTTTATGATTGATACTCATACTGCAAAATTCAAATATACTGAGATTTCTCCACCTCTTATCGTTAATGAGAATGTGATGTTTGGAACGGGCCAATTACCAAAATTTGAAGATGATCAATTTGAAGTAAAATCTGAAAAGTCTACTGAAAGAAAATTTTTAATACCAACCGCTGAAGTTTCTTTAACTAATCTTGTAAGAGACTCAATTATTGATTTAAAAAAACTTCCTCTAAGATTTGTTGCTGGAACACCATGTTTCAGAAAAGAAGCGGGCAGTT
>MDSW01019211.1_pt1 | contig 13795 bp, 15 predicted proteins | sample 811171 | NCBI WGS metagenome assembly MDSW01 (sample SAMN05326641, study PRJNA326480) | marine metagenome | isolation source: seawater | place: Atlantic Ocean: North West | collected 2012 | reverse complement strand
CATCTATTTTATTAATATCAAAAATACTTGTTTCTACAATTTCAATAAACCCAGGGTTTGCTTGAGTTTTTAAAATATAACCATTTTTATGACTATTGCGGGTAACTGCCGTAACCTTAAAATTGTCTTTTGTTAACTTATTAATAAGGCTTTTGCCAATTTGACCTGAGGCGCCCCAAATTAGACAATTTTTTTGTTTCATATATATATAATTAAATATGAGTATTGATATTAATCTGTATAAGAACGATCTACCAGAAGATTTAGAATTAGGCAACTCGGTTGCTATAGATTGTGAATTTATGGGATTACAATTAAGAAGAGATCCTTTATGTTTAATACAGTTCTCTACTGGAAAAAAAGACGCATATATTGTTCAATTTGATAGAAAAAATTACAATGCACCAAATGTAGTTAAAATATTAAACAATCCCCAAGTTAAAAAAATTTTTCATTTTGCAAGATCTGATGTGTCATTTTTAAAATTACATTTAAATGTTGAAATAAAGAATATAGAAGATACAAAAATTCAATCTAAGTTAGCTAGATCATACACAGATAAACATGGTCTTAAAGACCTGGTTAAAGAATTTATTGGAATAGATATTAGTAAACAAAAACAAAGTTCAGATTTTGGAGGAAATTTGTCTGAAGCCCAATTAAAATATTGCGCAAACGATGTGGTATACTTACATGAAATAAATAAAAAACTAACTGAAATTCTTAAAAGAGAAAACCGAATTGAATTATACAAAGAATGTTTGCAATTTATCAATACAAGAGTTGATTTGGACTTAGCATCTTTCAGCGACGATATATGGGCACATTAATGAAAAAATACAAATTTATTAATATAGCAAAAAACACATTACAGGCAGAAATAAACTCTCTTAAAAAATTAAAAAGTAAATTCCCAAATTCCTTTGGTAAAGCAGTTGAGGCTATTTTGGATTGCAAGGGAAAGGTTGTTGTTACAGGTGTTGGTAAAAGTGGGACAATAGGTGCAAAAATAAGTTCTACTTTAGCATCCGTAGGAACTCCTTCATTTTTTATTGATGCTAATTCTTGTTCACATGGAAATTTAGGAATGGTCGATAATAAAGACTGTATAATTATCATAAGCTTAAGCGGAATGTCAGTTGAATTAAAAGATATAATTCAATATGCAAATAGAAGAAAAATTAAATTAATTGGAATTGTCTCAAAAAGAAACTCATTACTTTACAAAGCCTCGGATATAAAAATTTTATTACCGGATGTAGTAGAAGCAGATCCTAATAAAATTGTTCCAACCAGTTCTACAATAGTGCAATTAGCAATTGGAGATGCTCTTGCGATAGCTACTATGAAGCACAAAAAATTTAGCAAATTAGATTTTAAAAAATTTCATCCTGGAGGATCTTTAGCAATTCAATTAAAAACTGTTGAAGATTTAATGTTAATAGGGAAAAAAATACCATTTATAAATGAAAATACAAAAATGAAAAAAGCATTAAAAATCTTAGAAGAAAAAAAGCTAGGTGTTTTAATAGTAGTAAATAAAAAAAAACAAACAACGGGCATTGTTACAGATGGGGATATTAAAAGATCAATACAAAAAAATGTTAATTTACATATGCTGATAGTCAAAAAAATTATGACTAAAAAACCTATTTGTATTGATAAAAATATGTTAGCCGCAAAAGCGTTGGGAATTATGAATGAAAAAAAAATTACAAGCCTTTGTGTTAATAATAAAAAAAAAACTATAGGTTTACTCCATATTCATAATATATTGGCTAGTGGTATTAAATAAATGATCCATAAGAACGTTTTTTACTTTTTAATTAGCTTAGTATTAATAACATTGTTGTCTATAATGTTTTATTATTATTCAACTTCGAAAAAAAAAAATAATCCTATATACAAAGAAGATACAACATTAAAAACAATTGATGCTATTAAAAGGCAAAACCAAAATTTCATTGAAAATATTACTTATACTTCAGAAGACCTAAAAGGTAATAAGTATGAAATAAAATCTGAGTCTGGCTATTTTGACAAAAAAAATGATGATATAATTTTTATGACAAATGTTAGAGCTAAAATTTTATTAAAAAATAATACTACAATTTATATTACTTCTAATAAAGCTAAGTATAATAACAAAACTAGTGATACTTACTTTAGCGAAAATATTAATATATCATACATAGATCATAAAATAATTTGCAATGAATTAAACTTTATGTTTACAAAAAATTTAATGTCTTTAAAAGAAAATATTATTTATCAAAGTAATTATGAAAGTTTTTTTGCTGATGTTATGACAATGGATTTAGTCACAAAAGAAATCAAAATATTTATGAATGATAAATCTAACAAAGTAAAGTTCATGAAAAATAATGGCTATAATTAAAAAATTTAGAATAAAATCCTTTAAAAAAAAAAAGAGTATAATTTCTTTTAAAAAAATTGCTTTATCTTTTGGAGATAGAAGAGTTTTAAATGAAATCAGCTTTGAAATAAATCATGGAGAAATATTAGGTATTCTTGGACCTAATGGTGTTGGCAAATCTACAATATTTAATTTAATGACAGGTTTAATAAAACCAAATTCTGGTGAAATACTTTTTGAAAATAAAAATATTACAAATCTACCTATGTATTTAAGAACAAAAAAATTTAATATAGGGTTTGTTCCTCAACATGGAGGTTTCTTTCATGATCTAACCTTATTTGAAAACTTAAATGCAATAGCTGAGATAATTATTAATATACAAAGAGAAAGATTACCTAAAATAAACTATTTAATTTCTAAATTCGAATTAGATTCAGTAAGAGATGTTAAAGCTAAATTTTTATCTGGTGGACAAAAACGTAAATTAGTAATTGCCTTAGCTTTAATTGGAAATCCTAGAATAATATTAATGGATGAGCCTTTTTCCGCTTTAGATTTGATATCAATTCAAATGTTAAAAGAAATTATAATTAATTTACAAACTGAAAATAAAATATCTATTATTATAGCTGACCACCAGGCTAGAGATCTTTTAACCTGTGTAGATACTGCTATAATTTTGCATAATACAAATATAGTTGCTTCTGGTACTCCAAATGAACTTATGAATAACAAGCAAGCTAGAAGAGCTTATTTTGGTGAGTCATTTAAATTTAATTAATCGAATTTAAATGACTAATTCAATCTGTATAAATAAAAATATTAAAAATTATAATAAGGTAATTTATGTAAGTTCGGACAAAAGTATTTCGATAAGATGGGCTTTAATAGCATCGCAAGCCATAGGCACATCTAAAGCAACCAATCTTTTAATTTCTGAAGATGTATTAAGCACTTTAAGTTGCCTAAAGAAACTAGGCATTAAAGTTATTTTAAATAGAAAACAAAATAAATGTAAAATAGTTGGAAATGGCATAAATGGATTCAATTATAAAAAAAAAATTATTTTAAATGCTAAAAATAGTGGAACCTTAGCAAGACTAATATGTGGTTTATTAGTTAAATCAAAAAATAGTATAAAAATTATTGGTGACAAGAGTTTGTCTAGAAGAGATTTTTCTAGAGTAATAAAGCCATTAAGTCAGTTCGGAGTTAATTTTTATCCTAAAACAAAAAAAAATTTACCAATTAAAATTAAAGGTACAAATTTTTTAAGACCAATACAATTTGTAGAAAAAAAAGGATCAGCACAAGTAAAAAGCTTGCTAATTTTAGCGGGAATGATTGCTCCTGGGACTACAACAATTTATGCAAAAAAATCCAGAAATCATACTGAAAATTTTTTAAAATATTTAAAAGTTCCAATTAATGTAAGTAAAAAAAAACATTATGACATTATTAAAATTAGCCAAACTGACAGGATCAATCCTATAAATTATAAAATCCCTGGTGATATAAGTTCAGCAGCTTTTTTTATTGTTTTAACTATTTTATCAAAAAATTCCAAATTGCTTATAAAAGATGTTTTAACTAATCCTACTAGAATAGGTATTATTAAAATACTAAATAAAATGGGTGCAAAAATAATTTTAAAAAATAAAAGATCATATAAAGGTGAAATGATTGCAGACATATTTGTTAAAAGTTGCAAACTTCTTAATGGTATTAATTGTCCTAAAAAATACAATACTAGTGCAATTGATGAATTTTTAATAATTTTTTTAGTTGCAGCTAAAGCAAAGGGATGTTCACATTTCAAAGGACTTTCAGAATTGAACAAAAAGGAAAGTCCAAGATTAGAAATGGCTTCTAAAATTTTAAAAATGATGGGTGTAAAAGTATTTAAGAATAAAGATTCTATTAAAATTTATGGAAATCCAAACTTGAAACTTATTAATGATTATGAGATTAAAAATTTTTACAAAGATCACAGAGTTTTTATGATGTCAGTAATTGCAGGTTTGTGTTTTGGAGGAAATTGGAAGATTCATGATAAAGACTCAATTAAAACATCATTTCCAAAATTTATTAATCTTACAAAAGTGCTGGGAGCTAAATACTGTTGATTTACAAAGTTAAAAATTTAGAATTTTCAGTCGCAATAGATGGTAGTGCAGCATCTGGGAAAACCACAGGTAGTAAAATAATTGCTAAACACTTTAATTTTAAGCTTCTAAGTTCAGGACGGCTTTATAGATTTTTAGCATTTAGAATGATTAAAGATAAAAAAAAATTGAAAGATAGGAAATATCTAGAGAAAATTTCTAAAAATATTTCTATTTCAAAATTAAAAAATAAAAAACTTAATACACAAAATGTTTCTTATTTAGCTTCTAAAATAGCAAAAAATATATTTGTTAGAAAGATATTAAGAAATTTCCAAGCAAACTTCTCAAAAAATAAAAGGTTTATTATTGAGGGAAGAGATATTGGATCAGTTATTCTACCAAATGCAGATTTAAAAATTTTTTTCAAGTGCTCTTTAAATGAAAAATCGAAAAGAAGATTTAATGAATTAAAAAAAATAAATCCAACCATAAATTTTGAACATGTCAAAAATTCCATAAAAAAAAGGGATTTTTTTGATAAAAATCGTAAAGAAAGTCCTTTGCTTTTCGTTAGAGGTGCTGTATTAGTTGTCACCACAAATTTAAGTATTAAAAAAATGAGGTTAAAACTTATTAAGATAGTAGACAAAGCTATTAAAGAAAAATATGGAAATATATAAAAGTTTAGACAGTCAAGCTTCAAAGGAATTCGAAAAATTATTAAACAGTCAAATATCAAAATCAAAGATTGAAGAAGGAAAAATTATCGATGGTAAAGTAACAAAAATTACAGATAAATATGTTTATATTTATATTGAAAATTTAAAATCGGAGCCAATTTTAGATATTGGTGAAATTAAAACTTTAAAATTATTTGAAAATTTAAAAGTTGGAACAAAAATACCAGTTTTGTTAGAAAAAATAGAGGACAGAAATGGAGATGTAATTGTATCTGCATTAAAAGCGCAGAGAATAAAAGGTTGGCACGAACTTGAAAAAGCTTATGAGAAAAAAGAAACAATTATGGGCAAAATAACTGGAAAAGTTAAAGGAGGTGTAATAGTAGAACATATTGATACAGGCTCTTTGATGTTTTGTCCTGGAAGCCAAATAAGCGATAAACCACTAAAAGACATTTCGCATTTAATGAATGAACCCCAAAAATTCGCATTAATTAAATTGGATAAGCTAAGAGGTAATGCCTGTGTATCAAGAAGACAAATTATAACTAATAGTAAGAAAGAAGATAAAGCAAAGATTGTTGAAAAATACAAGGTAGGAGACGTCCTTAAAGGTGCTATTGTAAAAGGCTACAGTTCATTTGGATGTTTTTTTGATGTAAATTCTGAATTAGACGTTTTGGTTCACCTGCATGAAATAAGTTACTCTAGAGTAAATCACCCTGAAGAACTATTTAATATAGGAGAGAAACACGATTTATTAGTAATTTCAGTTGATAAAGAAAAACTGCAGGTGGGATGTTCAATTAAACAACTTTCACCTGATCCATTTGAGCATATTACAAATTATAAACTTAACACGCCATATAAAGTAAAAGTAGTAAAAATTATGGAATATGGTGCGTTTTGTGAACTAGAACCAGGTCTAACAACTTTGTTACATTCTAGTGAATTAAGTTGGACAAAAAAAAATGTCTCAGCAAAAAAAATGTTTAGCGTAGGAGATGAAATAGAATGTGTAATAACTGAAATTGATAAGGAAAAAAGAAGAGTAGCAATATCCCATAAACTTACAAAAGAAAATCCTTATGAGTCTTTACAAAAAAAATTCCCGGAAGGCAGTATTGTTGAAGGTAAGATAAGTTCTATAACTGATTATGCAATTTATCTTAATATAAAAGATTTAGATATAGACGCTTTTCTTCATGCTAATGATTTAACATACAAAAAAAATAGTGAGGAAGAGCTAAAAAAATACAAAAAGAATGATATTTTAAAAGTAAAAGTTTTAGAAATTAAACAAGATCAACAAAAAATAAGAGTAGGTCTTAAGCAACTACAACCTGATCCATTTGACTGGTTTAAAGATAAAAAAGTTAATGATACTATAACTGTAAAAATTTTATCTTCAGATAATAAGGGAATTGCTGTTCAACCCGAAGGTAGTGAATTAAATTTTAATATCAAAAAGACACAGTTAGCTATTGCAACACAAGATCAAAGAGGATCTCGTTGGGTTGGTGGAGAGCGTATTGACGTAGCAATTGCAGAATTGGACATTAATAAAAGAAAAGTAAGCCTAAGTATAAAATTACTTGAGGAGCTGAAAAATAAAGAAGCTGTAACTAAATTTAGTTCGCCTCTTTCTGGTAAAAATTTACCATTTTCTTCTTTGTCGGAAGAATTAAAAAAAAAAGATAAAAAATAAATTAAATTGTCAACAGTAAAATCTAATTTACTCAAACAAATTACAGATCAGTATCCAAATTATTTAAAAAAAGACCTTAATAAATTTCTAGAAATAGTGCTGAAAGAAATTATAAATGCTTTGAAAAGAGGAGAACGTGTGGAATTAAGAGACTGGGGAATTCTATATACAAACGTACAAAAAGAAAGAATTTCAAGAAACCCTAAAACAGGAGAAAAAGTAAAAACTCCAGAAAAAAAAACTATTCATTTTAAAATGTCAAAAGATATGTTTAATAAAATTAATAATGATGAATAAAAAAATATTTGTCGCAATTGATACAAAAAGTATTTCAAAAGCAAAAAAGATTATTAAAAGTGTTAAAACGAATAAACTAAAAATAGGTTATAAATTTGGCTTGGAATTTTTAAATTCTAAACATGGCAGATCATTTGTTTCAAAGATAAAAAATAAAATAATATTTGCAGATTTAAAGCTTAATGATATTCCAAATACCATGATATCTACTGTTATTGCTTTAAAGGACTTAAAAATAAATTATTTATCTGTCCATATTAGTTCGGGATTAGAAGCGTTAAAAGGTGTCAAAAAAATTGCGGGCAAAATTAAAATAGTTGGGGTTACAACATTAACATCTTTGAACAATAAAGATTTAAAACAAATTGGTCACAAAAGATCAATTAAAAACCTTGTAATTCATCAATCAAACCTTGCAAGAAAAGCAAAATTAGATGCTTTGGTTTGTAGCCCGCACGAAGTTAATGCTGTAAGGAAAATTTTTAAAAAGGAAATTATTACTCCAGGTATTAAATTTGATAAAAAAAATAAAGATCAAAAAAGAGTAAAACATCCTAGTCAAATAAATTCTGATTGGCTTGTAATTGGTCGCTCTATCACAAAAGGTAATATCAAAAAAAATATTCAAAGATTGATTAGATTACTTAGTTAAGTATTATGAAAGTAAAAATCTGTGGTCTTTCAAATTTAGAGCAAGTCGAAGCTTGTATAAAATATAATGCAGACTTTTGTGGTTTTATATTAAACTATCCTAAAAGCCATAGATTTATATCCTATGAAAAAGCTATAGAATTAACCAATATTAAAAAAAAAAATACTCAATATGTTGGTGTATTAGTAAATCCAAGTGAAGAAGAGCTAAATAGATATTCAAAATTAAATATTGATTATTTTCAAATTTATGGAGATTTTTCAGAAAAAAATTTAGAAAAAATAAAATCTAAATATAAAAAAAAGATCATTTTTGCAATTCAAGTTAAATCTAAAGAAGATATTAGTAAGTACAAACTGATTCAAAAAGAAGCAGATATAATATTGTTTGATAGTTCAGGTTTCGAAAAATCTCTTACTTGGAACTTCAATTGGATTAAAAATATACCAATAACTAAAATGATTGCTGGTAATATTAATATAGATAAACTTGATAATATTTATAAACTAGCAGATATTGTTGATGTATCTGGAGCTTTGGAAACAAATAAAGTAAAAGATATTTATAAAATTAAAAGTTTCTTAATAAAAGTGAAAAAAATAAATGCTAAAAATTAAAAAAAATATCCCTTTAATAGATCAGCATGATAAAAATGGTTTTTGGGGTGGAAAATTTGGAGGCAATTTCATTCCCGAAACTTTAAAAAAACCAGTAGAAGATCTTTCTGCTTTATTTGAAAAATTAAGAATTGATAAAAATTTTATAAAAGAAAGAGATTATTATTTTGAGAATTGGCTTGGTTCCCCTACTCGTTTCATTAAACTTAATAACTTAACAAACTACTTAGGTGGCGCTCAAATATGGACGAAGGTTGTTTCTGATTTAAATGGTGGCGCACACAAGTCACTAAATGCTACCGTTCATTGCCTTATAGCAAAGAGATCAGGAAAAAAATATATCGTAGGTGACACAGGAGCGGGATATGCGGGGAAAATGCTTAGTATGGCTGCGAAAAAATTTGGATTAAAATGTAAAATATTTATGGGTGCAAAAGATATTAAAAGACAAAAACCCAATTGTGACGCCATGAAAAAAAATGGAGCTGAAATAGTTCCAGTTTATACAGGTAGCCAGACACTTGTTGATGCTGTTAGTGAATGCATGAGATATTGGGTATCAAATTGTGATACCACTCATATGTGCGTGGGTTCTACTGTTGGGCCTAATATTTTCGTGAAAATTTGTGGATGGAGCACATCACAAATTTCTAGAGAGCTTTTTATACAAATAAAAAAAGAATTTGGAAAAATTCCAAAAAAAATAAAATTATTAAACTGTGTTGGAGGTGGATCTTCGAGTTTCGGATTTTGGAACGAATTTATGCATTATGATAAAAAGCAAGTTGAATTTGTTGGTATTGAAGCCGGAGGACCAAAAAAAAGTAAAAGACATGCTGCTCCTTTAACTTATGGATCAAAAATTGGTATATTGCACGGTGCAGCTCAATATGTGAATCAAAACAATGAAGGTCAAATAGAAGAAACTGAGTCAATTAGTGCTGGATTAGATTACCCTGGAGTTTCTCCACTTCATTGTTTTTTAAAAGACACTAAAAGGGCAAGATATACTGCTGCCTCTGATGAGGAAGCTTTAAATGCATACAAATTGATAACTAGGTATGAAAATTTAAATCCAAGTTTGGAACCAAGTCATGCATTTGCTGAAGCAATAAAATTAGCTCCAAAATTAAGTAAGGATGTAATTATAATTGTAAACTCATGTGGTGATGCACATAAAGATCGGGATATTTTAAGACAAAGATTAGGAAAATTGTAATGACTAAATCATTAATTAATTTAGTTTTTAAAAATTGTAAAAAAGAAAAAAGACCAGCTTTGATAACTTTTACTGTTGCTGGTGACAACTCGAAAAAAAATTCATTAAACATATTAAATTCAATCGCAAAATATGCTGATATTCTAGAATTATCATTTTTACACAACTGTCCTATTGCAGATGGAGGCCAGATTCAAAATAGTACTTATAGATCCCTAAAAAATGGAACTACATTAAAAGATACTTTTCAAATCGCTAAAAGATTTAAAAATAAAAATCCAAAGAAACCTTTGATACTAATGGGTTATTATAATTTAATTTACCAGAGTGGTGAAAATATTTTTTTAAAAAACTGTAAAATATCTAAAGTTGATGGATTGATTGTTGTTGACTTGCCTTGGCCTGAAAACAAAAAATTCGCTCAAAAGTGTAAGAAGAAATCTATAAATTTTGTTCAGCTTTTATCACCTACAACTTCTAAGAAAAGAATTAAGAAAATTATAAAAGACTCTCATGATATGATTTATTACATCAGCATGTTATCCACTACAGGAGGGAAATTAAAAGTTCCATCTAAAAAAATTTTAAAAAATTATAATAAAATTAAAAAAATAAATAAAAATAAAAATTGCGTGATAGGTTTTGGAATCACTAGCCATACAATTGCATCTTTTAAAAGTACTGATGGAATAGTCGTTGGAAGTGAAATATGCAAAGAAATAAGCAAAAGTTTAAAGAAAAGACAAAATCCTGTCACAAATGTTAGCAATATGGTAAAAAGATTAAAAAATAAGATTTTATGAACTGGATAAAAAAAACTTTACAATTTGGGGAAAAAATAAAAAGAATTTTAAAGAAAAGACCCTCTAAAGAAGATATAGAAAGCTCGGACTGGACCAATTGTTGCAAAGGACCAATATTAAAAACAGACTTAGAAAAAAATTTATGGGTTTGCGAAGCATGCGGAAAACATCATAGAATTTCCTCTAAAAATAGATTCGATATAATATTTGGTAAAAACAATTATCAGATAATTGACACTCCAATTCCATCTGAAGACCCTTTAAACTGGAATGATACAAAATCATATAAAGAAAGGCTTAAAGATGCCAGAAAAAAAACTAAACAAAACTGTGCAGTATTAATTGCAAAAGGCAATTTAAATGGAATAAATATAACTGCGGCCTCAATAAATTTTGAATTTATAGGAGGATCTATTGGAAGTGCTGAAGGAGAAGCAATAATATATGGAGTCCAACATGCAATAGATAATAAAACACCGTATGTTTTTTTTCCATGTGGAGGTGGTCAAAGAATGTTTGAGTCGCCAATCGCTTTAGCAAATATGACTCGAACTACACTTGCAATAAATGAACTAAAAAAAAATAATCTTCCTTATATCGTTTGTTTCACAGACCCAACTGCAGGAGGAATTACTGCTTCTTTTGCAATGCTTGGAGATATACATTTTGCCGAACCTGGTTGTTTGATAGCATTTGCAGGTAAAAGAGTTATACAAGCAACAGTTAAAGAAGAATTATCTTCGGATTTTCAAACAGCTGAGTTTGTTGAAAAACACGGATTTGTTGACAAAGTTGTTCACCGAAAAGATTTGAGAGATCAAATAACAATGCTTTTATCTATATTGCTTAATAAAAATTCTGAGGTAGTTTCTGAGACTAATGAAACTTCAGAACTTGTTATCCAGGCTAGAGAGGCATCATAAAAAAAAAATTGATCTATCCTTAGATAGAACTTTTAATTTACTTAAAAAACTAGGAAAACCTCAAGAAAAATTAAAAAATATAGTTAGTATTGTCGGCACAAACTCTAAGGCAAGTATGGCCTATAGTTTAAAATCTATATTAAATGAGGCAGGATATAAATGTAATCTTTATACTTCTCCCCATTTACAATCTTACACTGAAAGATTTATTTTTGATGATAAAGAAATAAACGAAGAAAATCTTTTAGATTTATTATTAGATATAGAAAAATTTCTAAAAGATGATCAAGCCACAGTATTTGAGATACTTACATGTGCATATATTAAATATGCTACAAATTTTCAAAACAACTTGAATATTATTGAAGCTGGACTTTTTCACCAGTTTGATAGCACTAATGTCTTTAAAAAAAATTTGCTAACACTAATTGGTTATATACACTATGATCATATTTCTTGGTTAAAAAATAAAACAATTGATGGAATTATTTATGAAAAAACTACTAAATTACTAAATTCCAATATCTTTGTTAATCAACAAGAAAATAAAGAAATTACTTCAAAAATTGAAAAAGCATTAGTTAATAATAAATCGAAAAAATATTTTTTCGGGAAAGATTTTAATATTTGTAGAGCTGAAAATAACTTTATTCAATATCAAGATCAGTTTGGGGAAATTATTTTACCTGAACCTAATCTCTTAGGTGACCATCAATTAGGAAATATTAGTACATCAATAGCGGCATCAAGAAAGTTATTTAATGTCAAAGATAAACATATAAAAAGAGGTATAACTAAAATTAAACTCAAAGGCAGACTACAAGAAATAAAATCTGGAAAATTAAAAAATCTTATAGGTCAAAATAGATTAATAATTGATGGAGGACATAATATTGGAGCTTCTAAAGTCATTGCTAGTTGGATAAAAAATCAAAATCAAGATGTACATATGATTGTAGGCATGATGAAAGATAAATCTCATAAAGAATTTATTAATTCATTTAAAAATTTGGCTAAATCTATACAGTTGATTGATATTCCAAATCAAGAGGGTGCTATCTCTAAAGAGGAATTTAAAGATAAATTAAATGGAATAAATATGAACATTTCTTTAGCAAAAAATATTGAAGAAAGTCTTAAATTACTTTCAAAATATAAAAATTCAATTGGAATTTGTACAGGATCACTATATTTAATTGGAGAAGTTTTAAATTTAAATTAGATATTTTCTTTAATCCAGGAAACAATATTAGATTTCGTAGTTGCACCAACTTTTGTGGCTTTTAGTTCACCATCTTTAAATAACAGCATAGTAGGTATGCCTCTTATTCCATACTTTGTTGGAGTATTTGGTTCGTTATCAATATTATGTTTTGCAATTGTGACCTGATCTGCCATTTCGTTTGAAATTTCTTCTAAGGATGGTCCAATTTGTTTGCACGGACCACACCATTCTGCCCAGAAATCTACTACTATAGGTTTTTCTGATTTAAGAACTTCTGTATTAAAATTTTCATCCGTAACATTAACTGTAGCCATAACACCTATATATAAATAATTAAATTATATTCAAGAAATAAAAAAATTTATTTTTCTATACTAAACATTTTCATATTTTTTTTGTATTGACATAACAAAATTGTTTAATTGATCTAAAAATTCTAATTTAGATTGATCGTTTTCATTAGTATATCTTTCTCTCAAATTGTCGCACTCAAAATAAAATTCTTTACATGTCCACCATTTTTCCTTCTCGTTACTAAGTATTCTTTTGGCTATTTGCATTTTAATACTTTTTAACATGTCAGGTGGTAAAGTTTCAGGTGACTCTTGAAAAATAATTTTTTTTCCAAATCCTACGAGCCTTTCATCATCAAATTTATCTAATAATTTTAATTTATCTTTCCACGAAGCAGCATGCCAAGAGGAGAAAAGTGCTGTATCTTTATTTGATGTAAATTTTTTGTAGATACTTTCTTCTGCATAAATGTCTTCTTGTGATTTTGATTGCTCTTTTTCTTCTACAATTTCTCTCAAAGCAGTTAAAATATTTTGGGAAAAATTTTCATTGTCTCTTATTAATTGAGCTCTTTGTTTTATCAACTCAGGATTTATTGCATTATATGGCTCCTCCTTCATTGCATACTTTGCATCAAGTATTATTGGGGCTTTATTAGATCTAATTGTCCTTAAAAATTTTGGTGTTTTTTTCATCTCTAGTTTTAAATCATTAATAGACATTTTTAATAAAGGTTTAATATCTACTCTTAAATCTACAGCTTGGCCCCACTGGTAAATTGGATGAATACAATGTTTTGGGTGAAGTGGAGCGCATAAATATAATCTAGATTTTCCATAAAAATATTCGTTAAGAGTTATTATATTTTCTTTTTTAAAAATTGTTTCTG
>MDSW01221994.1_pt1 | contig 13796 bp, 8 predicted proteins | sample 811171 | NCBI WGS metagenome assembly MDSW01 (sample SAMN05326641, study PRJNA326480) | marine metagenome | isolation source: seawater | place: Atlantic Ocean: North West | collected 2012 | reverse complement strand
CCCATATCTCTCAGGAAGGCTTGAATTCTTCCACGAATTGCGGCAAATCCACCGCTCTTTTCTGCGGTGATGAATGCGAGACGTTGTGTGTTTTTATGGTCTCGAACAACGGTCCCTAATTCGTAAACAGATTGTGGGAGATCATGGTGACGATTTGTTGCTAAAAGTTTCAACAGTCCAGGAAGTAAGAACTGTCGCATCATCGTGTGCTCTTGCGTGATTGGATTGGTAATCTGCGTTATTTCATTGGTTGGAATCCATCGCATTCTTTCAAATTGGTCGAATTCATTTGATAATGTAAGTGATTGAATTTGCATAAAACCCATGCCTTGCATAGACGTTCTGATTCTTCTTCGAAGATGTTCATCCTCTCTTGGAATTGCATTCATTGGTGCACGGGGTACATCTTCTCCTAAGTCTTCAAACCCATGCCCAATAGCGAGGTCTTCGACGATATCTACTGGATGTAAGATATCAAATCTCCAACGTGGCATTTCGAAAAGAAGCATGTTTTCGCCATCATGGGCAAACTGCATTGAATTTCCCTCTTGAATTTCTTCAGGTCTTGCCAGATCCCTTCCTACGAATTCCCCACCCATTCGTGTGATGGATTGTTTCATTTCCTCGTCTGTTAATTCTCTTCCTAGTATTGTTTTAACCAGACGTTCAGGTATTCTGTGTTCGACTGGGGTCCAATTGGGAAGAACCTCTTCGTTACCCTCGCAATCGGTGAGTTTCACAGATTGAATTTCACCTCCACGCTGTTTTGCTTGTAGTGCAACCAACATAAGGCATGATTCGCAAGCTCTTCTATCCCATCCGGTAACATCAATGAACAAATCTCGAGTGCCCGAATGCACTGTTGTGTGAGCTCCATTAATGATTGGAGGGAATGATAATACTGAGCCGGAGGCATCTTCAATGATCGGTACCATGCTCATTCCATCGAGAAGATGTGCGTAATCGATGCCCTTGGGATGCTCTGTGAGTATTGATTCAATATCCATTTCAGTCTGATTTGCTAATGGTATGAATGAATGTGTTCTGGGTACAGCCCTCACCTTGAATGGTGCTTTGATCGATTTGAGATCATGAACGCCAATACTTGCTCTTCTTCTTCCACGGCCTAAAGCGAAGTGTAACTTTTCTTGATGATCCATGAGATTTTTTATGAATGAATCCATTTCATCATCATCCTTCATTTGAATTCCTTTAACAACAGCGCCGAGAATGATAGGCCGTATTGTTTTCAATTCAGAATCAACACTGATATGGATTCCACTATCGGTCAATGATTCTCGTTCCAATGTTGCCTTGTTATGCAGAAAAGCCCTCATGGCAACTGAAAGTGTTTCACCACTCAATAAATCAGGACGGTCTGGGAATATCTCGATATCCAATGTCTCTTCGTTGCACGTATCTATGTCAGTACCCAGTAACGGAAGTCTGTGATCGACATCATCGATATCATGCGAGCAGCCATGGTCAGACATTAACTGGGCCAAGAGACTTTGTTCAACAGATATTGTTGGCATACTATCACCCTTAACGTGCAAACCAATGCGGTAGTGGACGCTCATAACCAGACATTCGTAGTCCACTAACTGAAGCTGTATCGTGGTCCAATGCTCTTAGATGTGAGCGTTGTAAGATGTCTATTGAATCGAGGCCTAAATTTCGGAGAGTGTTTTGAAGATCAATGGTCAGTCCTTGCAACCAATATTCAATATCGTCAATTTCAAGCATGGGTGGTTCTGTAATGACGAAATCAGCACCAGCGCATCGGGCTACAACGACATCATGTGCATCCGAAGTGAAACCAAATTCAAGTGCAGTAATTACGGATGTTTTATCCAATTCATTCTTTTTGGAGCGGCCCATAATCGGTAAGGTTGCGGCTTCAGGCGTCCCAGATCCATCTTCGATTCGTGAAATTGCTGCCTGAACCTCATGGTATGCTGAAGATTGATGATGTGATTGAATTCGGGATATTCCTTGCAACGTCATGATTGGAGACTGTGTCGTAATAAGAGTTCGAATTGCTACGAGCAATCCATCGATTTCTTCTGGATTCATCGAAGGCAAACTGTCCATGTCTATACAAACACCTGATACTACAGGAGCGGTTGCAATTAAGTTGCAAAGCGATTGAAGGTTAAGTTGCACGATGTCAATAGGACGTGGATTTTCGATAACTAAGAATGGTTGACTTTGAATCCGAGTTAATCTGCCGGAACTGTTGTCTTCAGTGCGCAGTAAGTTTCCATCAGGAATGCGTGGTAGAATTGGAATTGGTAACATTATCGCAGGCGCTTCGTCCTCTGTACCTGGGATGAAAGCAACTGTGTCAACAGGATGGTTCTCAATCAGAGGTTGCTCACCCATCGGTACGAGGCCAATTGTAGACAAATCTCCTGATGAGACATGATTTGACTGGACTTCTAATCCAATTTCGGCATTCGGCTCGAGGCAGAGTGCATCGTCTGATAAGACAGTGCCATAATCTGATAGAATAGAATTTACTTCTTTCAATTCTTTTGCTTTTAGTGGGCGAAGACTGATGCCGAGTGGCGGTGTTGGACAGCGGCCTTCGATGATTATTCGACCACCTTTCATTGCAATCCCAGCATCCTCTTCAACATCGCCTTGAATGATGATGAGGCCTCCAGTCATTCCATTTCCAAGTCGGCTTCCGACTTGTCCTTGAACATAGATGGTTCCTTCTGACATGAACATGCCAAGATCTGTATCTGCACCTTCTGAGCCAACAAGCGTTCCTTCTTGCATCATGAATCCACCACAACGCCCAATGAAACCAGTACATGTGACTGTGCTGCCGTTGTTGTATGCTCCGAAGAATGAGCCGACTTCGCCTTCGACATTGAATCTACCACCTGCTCCAAATGGAGAGGTCCATGATCCGAGTTTTCCAAGAGCCTTGATTCGTGCTCCATCGGGAATACCAGGGCATAATCCGACTTCACCATCCTTAGGTACTTCTTCACCAGAACCAGTCCATCCGATTCGTAGGAGTGCGTTTTGCTCTACGGCCGCTTTTAGCCGTGGCAAAAATTTCGCATTGATACTCATAGAGCGTTCAACAACATCTTGGGCTCCCGCCATGTTCCTATGGCAGTGAATGTCGGTCAAATAACCTCGCGTCATTGAGAGTGGTTTTTATCGTATTTTTGAACTACGTTTTACCGCGAACTGTTTATTGACATTCGCTGATGCCATAGTGATGAGCATCATGGTAGTGAAGGTTGCAATAAATGGATATGGGACGATTGGGAAGAGAGTTGCAGACGCAATTGATGCTCAAGACGATATGGAAATCATCGGTGTAACGAAAACTCGACCTTCGTTTGGTTGTGATTTAGCAGTAAGAAAAGGATTTCCTCTATACTGTACATTCGATGAACCAGAACGTATTGCTGCTTTTGCTCCTGCAGGCTACGATTGCAAAGGTGGATTAAGCGAATTATTGGCTGCCGCTGATGTTGTGGTCGATTGTTCTCCTGGTAAAGTAGGTGCTCAAAATAAGCAAATCTATGAAGATGCAGGAGTAAAATGGATTTTCCAAGGTGGAGAAAAACACGCCATGACAGGCCTATCCTATACCTCGAGTGGTAATCATTCTGAAAATATGAATCAATCAGGTACTCGTGTTGTATCTTGCAATACAACAGGGCTTTCTCGTACACTTGTTCCACTTTTGCGTAAATGTGGTACTCTTTCCGTTGAATGCACAATGATTCGTAGAGCTGCAGATCCTGGAGACTCGAATAAGGGTCCAATCAATGCGATTAAACCGGTTTTGAAGGTTCCAAGTCATCATGGCCCTGATGTCATGACAATTCGCCCTGAAATATCCATCAACTCGATGGCAGTTGCTGTTCCAACAACCATCATGCATGTACATGCAATCGTTGCAACTCTTCCTCAAGGGCATGGAATGACAACCGAATCAATCCTCGAGTTATGGCATGCTCAACCAAGAGTCGTTATCATGAACGGTGCTGAAACAGGAATTACCACAACCGCAGAAGTTATGGAATTTGCAAGAGATATTGGTCGCAAGTGGGGAGACTTACACGAAATTTTTGTTTGGGAAGATGGTGTAAAACTTGATGGAGACACACTCTATTACTTCCAAGCGATACACCAAGAGTCAGATGTTATCCCTGAGAATGTTGATGCAATTCGGGCATTAATGGGTTTGGAATCTGATTGGAACGTGTCTGTTTCAAAGACCGATAAGGCCATTGCTACTTACAACGGATTGTAATCAATTAAGGCGCATACTCAAAAACTAAACTGGTGTGGCCAGACTATGCATCTGAAACGACGTTCGTTTATTTTGCTATCAGTATTCTTGCTTTCGCTAGCAAGTCCCTTGGCATCCTCCCATTCAGTCGTCGAATCAAAATCCTCTCAGGCCATGGTTCACACCTCTTCTTGGGATTCGATTACACCTGTTTCAAAACAAGTAATTCTTACGAACCCTATCGAACCTGTCATAGATTTAGCAAGTTTTTCATTTGATCCACTTTTGAATGACTTAGAACTCATTCCATCGACTTGGAGGGCTGATTCGGAAAACAATCTTCATCTTCTTCAATTGAATGTGAATAATGGGGCTATTGTTGAAGCAATGGCTGATGAATTCGATTTTTCAATTCTTGAGACTCATGGTTCTGCTGTTTGGACAATCCGTCTGAACAATTTGGATCACTATGATTCAATAAATTCTCATGACGATGTACGATGGATTGGAGAATATTCTCCTGGCATGAAACTTGGAACTCATGTCTTTGGAGCAACCATTGTTCAAATTGTCCTTTCAAATGATTTGAGTCCAGATGCTCTCGCGCTTTTCTCAGCAACGTTAGCTGAAGAAGGGGCAAACATAGCATGGTGCTCACAGGATATGTGCGAGGCACACTATGAGGCTGGAATCACAAATCAACAGATTAAATCCTTAGCATTCCATCAGCATGTACTCTTCATCGATGGGAGTTTCACTCTCTCTCTTCACAACAATCTTGCAGCCACTGAAGTAGGCGCAGTCGCAGTGCGTGCACCCTCTTCCTTGAATCTCGATGGTTCTGGTGAAACAATCGCAGTTATGGATACAGGTGTCGATAATAACCATCCTGATCTCGTTGGCAGAGTTGCTGCAATTAACACTCAATTTGGCTTGGATAGTTCTCCTATTGACAGCAATAGCGGTCATGGAACACACGTTGCAATGACTGTGCTTGGTGATGGAACAGGTGATGCCGTCGCAACAGGGGTTGCACCAGCAGCAAATCTTGTCATGTACGCTCTTGAACACGACCCAACAGGAGTATTCGGAAGACAGGGATCAATCTATGACCTTCTTTCAGATGCTGAGTTGAAAACGGCTCGTGTTGCAGTTAACGCATGGGGACTAAACGGAAACTATGGAGCTTACACTGCTGATTCAAGATCTACTGATCAATATGTTTCAAACAATAAATATCTTCTTCCAATCTTCTCAGTAGGTGATAACGGTGGGACTGGAGCGTCAAAAATAACTGCACCTGGAACTGCAAAGAACGTCCTCTCAATCGGCTCGAGTGTAAATGGTACAGTGAGTTCAGATTCATCAGAAGGTCCAACGCTTGATGGAAGAATAAAGCCTGATTTAGTCGCTCCTGGTGAAGGAATATGCTCTGCTCGGGCAGAAGAGGCAAAGAACGTTGTGGGTTCAGTCTGCGGTACTGGAACCCACTCAAATGGCCGATCGATGTACATGGAACTAAGTGGTACATCTCAAGCAACTGCAGTTGCCGGGGGATCCGCAGCACTCGCACGTGAATATTTACGTGAAGTTGCTGGTATCAATAAGCCATCTGCAAGTCTGATAAAAGCGATATTGATCAATGGAGCAGAAGATTTGGGAACACCAGATATTCCAAATGGAAAGGAAGGATGGGGTCAAATCGACCTTGAAAACAGCCTCAACCCATCTTCTTCTGGTGTGGCTTTGGACGTCTTCCATGATGATGAACGTGAACTTCAAGCAGGGTTTTCGCTCATATATGCATTCAATCTTGATGGGTCAAAAGGCATAGACATTACATTAGCGTGGAGTGATGCAGAAGCGAGTGCTAATGCAGCTCAATCCGAATCTCGGCTCATGAATAATTTAGATTTGATTTTGATTGCACCAGATGGCACTACCTATCTGGGCAATCATTTTTCCTCAGGAGTCTCTACAACAGGTGGGTCTGCAGACGTTCTAAACAACATAGAACGGATTCGAATTCCAGCAGGTGCGACAACACAAACTGGTGATTGGATGGTAACTGTCGAGCATCGCGGAGGTAGTTCGCAACGTTATGGAATCATTGTCACTGCTGATGCAACACTCATTCCAAAGGCTGATTTAACGACATTCAGTAATAGTATTCTTCCTTCATCATTAACTCCATTGGTTGGTGACCTGGTATCGATTTCTCTTGCATGGCATAATCAAGGTACACTCGCTTCAGGCCCATATCGAATTCAATTTGAAGATGTGACAAGTGGTTCAATTCTCTACGACTCAAATAGGACCTCTTTAGAAGGAGGTTCACTTGATTCAGTTTCGTTCTTTACCCAATTCTCAACAACGGGTATCCACAAACTGAGACTTTCTCTTGATACAAGCAACCAAGTTCAGGAATTGAATGATGGAATAAACGGTATTGATAACAACATTATCGAACTTGATATCGAGGTAACAGCTCAAGGTTTACGGGTGATATTCCAAAATCCAGATGGCAGCATTCCTACAACGTCTCAGGATCGAGATTCTGCAGCATCGGTTACAATGGATGTTCGTAATGAAACAGGCCTTTCCCTGCCGTTTGTAATCGCTCACGAAGGAACAGGGGAACGTCCAGTTAGTTTGACTGTTTCAAGTGTTCAACAACCTGACCCAACGTATCCGACACTCCTACTGGCCCCGGAAGATTCATGGTCCAAATCCGTAAATCAAACGGGCGTGTTCACAATTTCTGGACAAGGTGAAGAGAATGATACAATCTATCTTACGTTGAATCTTGATGACACATCTGCAAGCTTTGATGGTGCGACAAAACGGTATGCTCGCGCTGGTTCCTTCATCGTCGATGTCACGGCACGATATCAAAATCAACCAACCGTTTCCCACACTCAGCGATTGTACATCGAAATAGGTCAAGTCGATTCCGTCGATGTAGTACCTTCTGGAACATCGGGAGTTTCTGCTAAGCCTGGAGAAAGGACAGGATTCTCGATTGGTGTTCGGAATACGGGCAATTCTGCAGCACAATATCTGATGTCATGTACGTCTTCATCCCAATGGCAAATTATGCTAGGTAATTCAAATTCATCATCGCTTGAATTTGAACCACTTAATATCCTTCAAGATTTGAGCATGGATGTAAACGTATTCATACCATCAATCGCTAATGGGGAGCCTGTTGCTGGGTCAACAGATCAGGTAACTTGTGTCGTCACATCTCCGACAGATCCAACTCTCAATCGTGTCGAAGTTGTTGATGTTGCAGTTTCAGAACTCAAAGCCTTCCGTTCAGACCTTTATGGTCCAGACGGAGCAGTAGGGCCTGGTGCATTGGCTCAACCTGTTGTTGCAAATACAGGGGAATTGGTGTACTTCAATCATACAATCCAAAACATGGGGAATGTTCCTCTGGATTTTGCAGTGACGATTGAACGTGGCAATCCAACCTGGGCTGCCGAAATAGAATATGGTCAAGAGAGTAGTTCATCAGCACTTTCAATCACACTATCTCCGGGTCAGTCTGGCGATGTTGAGATGCGATTATTGGTTCCAGAAACAGCTCGAGAAGGCAATTCAAACACATATACGCTCAGGGTTGAATCATCTCCTCAGATGTTTACTTTGAATTCCACCTCCATTATCGTTGGTGAAAATTTAGATGTAATTTTAATGCCAAATGCAGGTACACTCATTACAGTACCAATTGAAAATTCTTTCACATTCGCAGAGTTTATCGTTGAAAATACAGGGAACGCAGACTTGGATTTAGAATGGTCCACAAGCCTTGCTCCAGATGGTTGGTCGATTGGATACTCGAATCCACCAAGTTCGGTACCAGTGCTCAAGAACGCTTCAGCTCAACTAGCAATCCAAGCCCCAAATCAAACAATATCTGGATTTGGATTTGATTTACAATTGTTCGTTAATGCTAGCAATAATGGTCGATACACGAATGCTGAAATCCTTGTCAGAGTCGAAGTTTCAGGTTCAAGTTTTGCAGCAATTCGTGTTTCAGATGATTTATCAGCACCATTGTTGTTTATTCCTCGTGGAGACTCAGCAAAGCAGTCAATTACGATTACAAACGAAGGAAATATCCCTTTAACGGGTGATTTGACAGTTGAAGTTCGTGATAATGAAGGGGCTGTCCTAACTGATCGAACTGCAAGCATTTCACCATCTTCAATTAGCGGCCTTGCAATAGGGGAGTCAGTGGAAGTTGTTGGTAAAGTTTCAACCAAAGACAATTCAGTGGATGGCCGAATGAACTTAGTGGTTATCTTAACAACCTCGGATGGTGTTGTTATCGAATTCATGGCAGATACAAGTGTAAGCTCTCAGAAATCTTCAGGAGGCATTTTCGGGACTCTCCCTGCGTATGTTTCTTACCCTCTTGTTCTACTGGCTTTGCTTGGGCTTCTCTACGGTGGTCGTAAGTTGAAACAAAGCAGTAAGATGGATGATCATGGAACAGATTTAGTTGCACCGGATGCACATACAGATGCTGACCACCTCGGTACAAGACGTGATGAGGCGCTTGACATTAGTCATTCAGTCAACGACATTGCCTCTGGTGAAGTTTCTCAAGATGAAATCGCTGCAGCCTTAGCTCAGTCACTGAGTATGCCGGCACCTGTTGGAAACGCTCCTGTTCCAGAAGGGCGTCCCCCAGCAGGACTTCCTCCAAAGGGATTGCCGCCAGCAGGACTCCCTCCTGCTGGTTTACCTCCTGTGCAAAGACAACCAGCACCTGCCAAGGTTATTCCACAATTGCCAGTACCAGTTCCTGTAGCCTCAGGTCCTCCACTACCTCCTGGTGGTTTGCCAGATGGATGGACCATGGAACAATGGAACCATTATGGAGAACAATATCTTCAGCGCATGGGTTTGAACTGATACGTTGAAAAGGATGGGCGACAGCGACAAACCATGCTCAACATCGTTTTGTTCGGACCTCCTGGTGCTGGAAAGGGTACGCAGGCACATCGACTGATGGATGCTACAGGATTGCCTCAAGTCTCTACTGGTGATATGTTGCGTGCAGCAGTCAAGGCAGGAACTCCTGTTGGAATTGAAGCAAAATCATACATGGACGCAGGAGCTCTCGTTCCGGATTCAGTCATCATCGACTTGATTCGTGATCGTCTCGTTGAGGACGATGCCAAGAACGGAGTCATGTTCGACGGTTTTCCTCGAACAATACCACAAGCAGAAGCATTATCGGCAATTGTTGATGTTTCAGCGGTATTGGCTATTGATGTTCCTGATGAACGTATTGTAGAACGAATCTGTGGTCGATACAGTTGCGGAAACTGTGGAGCAGTTTTCCATGATACATTCAATCCAATAAAAAATGGAATTTGTGAATGTGGATCATTTGTTGAAAAAAGGAGAGCAGATGATGTTGAAGAAACAGTACTTGCTCGTCTCGAAGCATATCATGCTCAAACATCCCCGCTCGCAGATTATTATCGCAATGCTGGAATATTCCATCTGGTTGACGGTGACCGTGATATAGACGTAATCACATCAGATTTACTCGCAGTTCTTGGATGAGTGTTCAACATGGGTCGCCGTAATAGACTTCATCGAGAAAAACGAAAGGCGCATGCCCTTTGGTCCCAAGGCCAACTTCTCAGTCTACTCAAAGACCCTTCCAGATACACTCCTGAACAACGTTCAAGATTTGCAATCCATCTCGTGAAAATCTCTCGAAGACATCGAATTCGATTACCAAGTGAAGTGCGTGAAATTGTTTGTAGGACCTGTAATACTTTGCTTAGGTATGGTGATAATGCGAGCATCCGCTTTAGAAACGGCCATAAAATCCAAACATGTTTTTCTTGCAACTTAATTCGTCGAATACCATATCGACAACATTCAATGAAGGTGGAGGCATGAGCGTCCCCAATCATATCGTCCGTCAGGCTAAAGATGCCTCACTTCCAATTACAATGAGGGTCGGAAAATCTGGGTTGACAGACTCAGTTGTTGTTGAACTGGAAGGCCAATTATCGTCTCGTGCTTTGGTCAAAGTCAAAGTAAATCGTGGACTATATGCTCGTGAAGACCTCAAAACAGTTTGGAATATTATGGCTGAAAAAACAAATAGTAATGTTGTGTTTGTCCGAGGAAATGTTGCCGTATTTTGGCGGAATTGAACAGCGCCGTAACCCAATCCTCAAAGGGGGATTGTAGTTGCAGTAGGATATGGGCGGAAAAATCCTGTTCTCAAAGAGGCATCCTGCACAACTTGTTGCACTGGTTTCGCTCTTGTTTGTAGGCACAATGCAATTCATCAAATCGAGCCAAGCTGCAGGAGGCGGTGACGGAATCGATCTGACTATCACTATTCGAGACGGGATGAGCGATCAAGCAGTTTTCGTTGGCCTTGGAATTCTCTTGTTCGTATATGCGCTTATCATTACTGAAGTCGTTCATCGAACATTAGCCGCAACACTTGGTGGCCTCCTTGCAGTCATTGCTTTGAATCATTATTCGGTCGAAGAAGCACTGAGCCTCAAAGCCGTTACAACAATGATCGATTGGGAAACAATCGGTCTTCTTCTGGGAATGATGGTCATGGTTGGTATCATTTCACATACAGGTGTGTTTGAATGGTTTGCTGTCCAAGCATACAAAAAGAGCGGGGGGGAAATATGGACTCTCGTTGTTATCTTATGTGTCGTCACTGCAATTCTATCAGCATTTTTAGATAACGTTACAACAATGCTTCTTCTAACTCCAGTCACCATTAAAATCGCACAGGTTCTCGATTTGAAACCGATACCAATTCTCATTTCCGAAGTACTCTTCTCAAACATCGGTGGTGCGGCCACTATGATTGGTGATCCACCAAACATCATGATTGGTTCAGCAATGTCTCCTGATGCTATCAGTGGAAACAAAGACCAAGATATTGCCAATTTAGCCAATGACGGTGTTACGTTCAATGATTTCATCATCGAAATGGCACCAGGTATTCTCATGACTATTGTCCCGTCTTTCATGCTTATTCGTTGGTTGTACAAAGACGAATTCAGTGGCCGAAGAGATCGTGATATCACCGAACTTGAACGCCAATATGCAATCAAGGACGTACAAGGATTGAAGATCAGTGGGGCGATTCTAGCACTTGTAATCCTTGGATTCTTCCTTCATCCAGTTATTCATCTTGCAGTCTCATGGGTTGCTCTTTCTGGTGCGCTAGTCATGCTTTTGGCCACCAACCGTCACGAACTCGAAGAACCCTTGGAACATGTAGAATGGACAACCCTTCTTTTCTTTGCAGGTTTGTTTGTATTGGTGCATTCTCTCCAGTATATGGGCGTCATTGATTACATCGGTGAATATGTCGAGAAAGCAATCAAGTTCTTCCCTGATGAGTATCGGCTAGCAGCAGCAGTTCTCATCATTCTGTGGGTCTCTGCTATTGCCTCTGCTTTCATCGATAATATCCCTTATACTGCTACAATGATTCCAATTGTCTTATCTCTAGCAGTTGAACTCAGCTTGGACCTTGGGCCGTTGATTTGGGCACTTGCCTTTGGAGCATGTCTCGGAGGAAACGGCACCCTGATTGGGGCCTCTGCAAACGTTGTTACCGCAGGAATGGCTGAAGAAGCAGGTTATCCGATCTCATTCAATGAATTTTTCAAGGCTGGGTTCCCGGTCATGTTACTTTCAACATTTATCGTATCATTTTACATGATTTTGGTGTATGTAGTTGGTGGGGAAGATGGTGCAACGACTTGGAAGATCGTTCTCGTCGGCATATCACTCCTCGGCATCATAGCACAATATTCACGTGGAAGAGCCAAAGGTAAATCTCCTGCTGAAGCACTTGTCGATGACGATTTTGATGAACTTGTCACAAGCATCAAATCTGTGGTAATTAGCACTACGTCTAACGCAAGCGATGGCGAAGAATAAGCCCAAACAGGCGTTGGGTTGAAGAACATGGACTCTGAGGGTCCAATGGGTCATCATGAACGAATGTGGAGTCTGTGGAATCTTATACCTCACTGGACCTTCGTGTCCTGCCTGCGGTTCCCAGTTACGTGCACAAGGTCAGTCATTCTCTGACTCAGATGCAGCGATGCCAACAGAAGTTCCTGGACTCGACGATGCAGCACAAGCGTGGTATGATCTTGAGGGAATAGAAGCTCCAGAAGAAGTTGAAGAAGATTCAACTTCATCGCTACCCTTTGGTTTTGGAGGTGAATCCCAAACACATCTATCGCGTTTACCATTCGGTATTGGAAGCCATCCAGAAGGTATTCCATTTGCAATTTCTGAAGAGGAATATCAATCATCTGATGATTACGATTCACAAGAAGTACCATCGCCTGGCATCATCTCTGAGGATGAAGTCAAGGAACCCATAGAAGAGCCAATTAAAGCATCACCAGAAATTCCTGAAACACTTGCTGAGGCGCCTGATTTACCTGTGATTGAGGAAGTGGCCCAACCTGTTTCTTCTCCAATGCGAATCACAGCAATTCCAATTGTCGAGGCTTCAGTCGATATTTCTGATTTGCCGGATGAATGGTCAATCGAATCCTTTGGGGGTAGTGACCAGATATTCACCGCTGAAGAAGACGTCGTCGAAGTGGTTTTTTCTGATCTTGAGGATACAATTGTTCACGTAGAGCATGACGATGACAATTACCCTCAAGTCGATTCGGATTCTGTTTACTCAGAACAGTCACTCCAACCATTTGATTTGCATCCTGCACAGGCACTAATGGTCGATGTTGGTAGTGATTCAGAATCGAGAGCCCTCTTAGAATCTGGATTCACATCAATTGGACAAGGTGACTGGCGTTCTGCTGCCCGTTCATTTCAACAGGTTGTCGCACGTTATCCGCAAGATGCAGGTGCAATGAACAATTATGGAATCGCCTTGCTGCAAGTTGCATCGAGCATGCAACATTCGAATGATCCGATTGAAGTGGCTAATTCAGCTACTCAATTTGAAGCGGCTATTCTCTCCCTACGAGAGGCTGTTCGTACAAACTCATCACAGCCTGAAACGATATACAACTTAAGTCAAGCATTGTTGTTGAGTGGGCGTGAAGAAAAGGCTCTGGCGTTACTTGATATGGCTGGGGATGAAAGCCAAAGTGAATCGAATTTTACAAATCTCAGAGCGGCTATTCTAGCCCAATTGGGTAGGTATGACGAAGCCAAGAGACTCCTCATGCCCCTTCAAGAAGATAGATTAGTTTCTAACAACCTGCTCAAGTTGCCTGCATTGTAAGGCAATTTGGCTGTTTACGAGGGGGATATCTGCCGATTAGTCAGCCGATTTATTCATATACTAATGGTAGGTCGGAAGGTTGCTTAGCACCTCGGCAATTGCTGTCGGGGGAAGGGCTGAGGAGGACCATCCCTCGGGGAGGTGGTCTTCTGCGGAAGCCGAATTGGCATGAATTAGATACCGAAGGGTTACTCGCATGGTGTGGAATACATACATGTGATGCTACAACCCAACTGG
>MDSW01160572.1_pt1 | contig 13797 bp, 14 predicted proteins | sample 811171 | NCBI WGS metagenome assembly MDSW01 (sample SAMN05326641, study PRJNA326480) | marine metagenome | isolation source: seawater | place: Atlantic Ocean: North West | collected 2012 | reverse complement strand
TAGGTCAACTCTAAGAGCAATTGTCTTATTCAAGACATTTGTCTCAGACAATTTTCTCATTTTGCAGTTAGCTTCTTGGCTTGACTGACAATATTGTCGACTGTGAAGCCAAACTCATTCATTAACTCATTTCCTGGAGCACTTTCTCCAAATGTTTCCATGCCAATCACAATATCATTTAGATTTACTAGACAATGCCAAGAATTAGGATGTAGAGCCTCAACTACGAGTTTTGGAATTTCAGGATCGATAATACTATCTCTGTAGGCTTTATCTTGTGAGACAAATTTATCAAGACAGGGCATAGAGACAACATTAGCTTTTAAGCCTTCTTTTGCAATTATTTTAGCTGCTTCGATAATTAACTTAACCTCACTTCCTGAACTAATCAATGTAATATCAGCTTTATCATCAAAAGATAGCAAATAACCTCCTTTCTCAATCAACTCTATTTGTTCTTTTGATCTATCAATAAAAGGAAGGTTTTGTCTAGACAATATTAAACTATGAGGGGTTCTTTTAGAGCTAATTGCTTCTTTCCAACTTACGGCAGTTTCTATAATGTCTGCGGGTCTCCAATTGTTTAAATTTGGAGTTGCTCTTAATGTAACAAGATGCTCAATAGGTTGGTGGGTTGGGCCATCTTCTCCTAGACCAATGGAGTCATGAGTATATACAAAGATATTTGGTATCTTCATAAGTGCTGCTAATCTAACAGCATTTCTAGCGTAATCCATGAAAACTAAAAACGTTCCGCTGTATGGTTTTATTCCACCATGCAAGACCATTCCATTTGTCATGGCAGTCATGCCAAACTCCCTAACTCCATAAAATATGTGATTTCCCTGTGGGCTCTCAGGAAGCATTTCAGTGCTGACAGAAGAAAATGTATTATTAGAGCCAGTTAAATCTGCAGATCCTCCAACAAGTTCTGGAAGTTTTTCACAAAAATAGTTTAAACATAGTTCAGATGCCTTTCGAGTAGCTATATCTTTTTTATCACCTTCAGATAATTCATATATAAAATCTTTATAGGTATCTTCAAAGTTTATTGGTAACTCATTATTGATTACTCTTTTCAGTTCCTTAAAAGACTCAGGATGCTTTTCAGAATAATCTTTCATCAGCTTGTCCCAGGATGCATTTAGTTCAGCACCTGCGACTTTACCATCCCACTCAGATTTAATTTCATCAGGTATATGAAATGGTTCGTGATCCCATCCAAGCTCAACTCGAGTCTTTTTGACCTCATCTTCACCCAAAGCAGAGCCATGGACGCCTGATGTTCCTGATTTGTTGGGCGATCCGAAACCAATAATTGTTTTGCAGCAAATCAAAGTAGGACGCTCAACATCTTTCTTCGCTGTTTGAATTGCCTCTAAGACTTTCTCAATATTATGTCCATCTACCTCCAATACTTGCCAGTTGTAACTTTCAAATCTTTGCCGAGTGTCATCAGTAAACCAATTGGTTATTTCTCCATCAATTGATATTCCATTTTGATCATAAAAACAAATTAATTTTCCTAAGCGGTGAGTTCCTGCAAATGAACAAGCTTCATGCGAAACTCCCTCCATCAAGCAACCGTCACCTAAAAATGTGTAAGTAAAATGATCGATTGGTTTTAACTCGTCATCTTTGTTGAACCTACTTGACAACATTTTTTCAGCTAGCGCCATTCCAACTGCATTTGCAATTCCCTGTCCCAATGGGCCAGTAGTCGTTTCTACACCAATCGACATGTCAAGCTCTGGGTGACCAGGCGTTTTGGAGCCTAGTTGTCTAAATTTTTTTAAGTCTTCTATAGAAAGATCATAACCAGTTAAGTAAAGCAAACTGTACAAGAGCATTGATCCATGACCGTTTGAAAGTACAAACCTATCTCGATTGAACCAAGTTGGATTTTGAGGATTATGTTTTAAGTTATATTTCCATAAAGCCACTGCGATATCGGCCATGCCCATTGGCATTCCTGGATGACCGGATTTGGCTGTTTCAACGGCATCGATTGATAAAAACCTTATAGCGTTAGCAAGCTCTTTGTGCATCTTTTTTGCAATTAATTTTGAACATATCAATCATAATATGTGGCTTGGATTTTTTATAGATAAATTTGTGTTTATTTAACAAAACTAATAAAATTCTGATTTATAAAAGTGATTTGTTCCTGCTTGCATACTCAAACTGCTAAATAGGACGCCTTACTGAGGTGGAAAAATAATCAATATATAAATTTTCCTCCATTAAATAAAAATTTAATCAATAACTATTGAGGGAAATTATGAGTTATATATTTACATCCGAATCTGTTTCAGGAGGGCATCCTGATAAAGTGTGTGATCAAATATCCGATGCTGTTTTGGATGCATACTTATCGGAAGATCCAAATAGCAGAGTGGCTTGCGAGACCATGATAAAAAATAACATGGTATATATAGCAGGTGAAATAACTTCCTTAGGAAGTCCTGATCTAGAGCCTGTTGTGAGAAAAACAATTAATGATATTGGCTATAACTCGGATGAATATGGATTTAATGGAGATACGTGTGAATTCACAAATCTAGTTTTTGAGCAATCACCTGACATCTCCCAAGGTGTCACCGAGGGTGAAGGAGAAAACCTTGAACAAGGAGCTGGAGATCAGGGATTAATGTTTGGATATGCATGCAAAGAAACAGAATCATTAATGCCGCTTCCAATAGATCTTTCTCACAGATTGGTAAAAAAACAAGCAGATGTAATGAAGAGCGGAGAGATAAAATGGTTGCGCCCTGACTCTAAGAGTCAAGTCAGTGTAATTTACTCCGATGATGGTAAAACAATCGAAGGCTTGTCCGCGGTCGTGCTCTCAACACAGCACGATGAAGATGTTAGCCAGGAAGAAATAAAAATTGAGGTAATGGATAAAATTATCAAACCAATAGTTCCAGAGGAATGGTTGCTTGATTCTACAAATATATTTATTAATCCAACCGGAAAATTTGTTATTGGTGGACCTGTGGGAGATTGTGGTCTCACTGGAAGGAAAATTATTGTAGATACCTACGGAGGTATGGCCAGACACGGCGGTGGAGCATTTTCTGGAAAAGATCCATCCAAAGTAGACAGATCTGCAGCATATGCATCAAGATATGTTGCTAAAAATATAGTTGCAGCAGGGCTTGCAGATTACTGTGAAATTCAAGTTTCATATGCTATTGGTGTAGCCAAGCCTACTTCAATACATGTAGAAACTTTTAATAGTGAAAAAATTTCCAAAGAAGCGATTGTTAAAATTGTTGAGGAAGAATTTGATCTCAGACCAAAAAGTCTGATTAATATGCTGGACTTAAAAAGACCTATCTACCTTCCAACGGCAGCGTATGGTCATTTTGGAAGATCAGACATAGAGCTTTCTTGGGAAAAAACAGATAAAGCAGCTGATATTTCATAATAATGACAGATATAGCTGCTAAAGGGTGCACTTGCATCTCTATTTTATGTAGAATGCCCACTTAAATCTATTGGAGTAAATAATGGAAAACGATTATAAAGTCGCAGATATGAGTCTTGCTGAATTCGGTAGACGGGAGATTTCTCTTGCTGAAAATGAAATGCCTGCATTAATGGCTCTAAGAACAAAATATAAAGATGCTCAACCTCTTGCTGGTGCAAAAGTTATGGGTTGCATTCATATGACTATTCAAACAGCTGTGCTTATCGAGACGTTGGTAGATCTTGGTGCGGAAGTGCGTTGGTCTGGTTGCAATATTTTCTCCACGCAAGATCATGCTGCTGCAGCTATTGCGGCTGCAGGTATTCCTGTTTTTGCTTGGAAAGGCCAAACTGATGAAGAATTTGACTGGTGTATTGAACAAACAATAGTTAAAGATGGCAGTCCATGGGATGCGAACATGATTTTAGATGATGGTGGCGATCTGACGCATATGGTTCATTCTAAATTTCCTGACATGCTTGAAAACATTCATGGAATTTCTGAAGAAACTACCACTGGTGTTCACAGATTAAAAGCAATGCTTGAAAAAAATGAGCTAAAAGTGCCAGCCATAAATGTAAATGACTCTGTCACTAAATCAAAAAATGACAATAAATATGGCTGTAGACATAGTCTAAATGACGCAATTAAAAGAGGCACAGATATGTTTCTTTCATCCAAAAAAGCATTAGTAATTGGATATGGAGACGTTGGAAAAGGTTCTGCTTTAAGTCTCGCACAAGAAGGAATGATTGTTAGAGTCGTCGAATCTGATCCCATATGTGCTATGCAAGCCTGCATGGATGGTTTTGAAGTGGTGTCTACATATAATAATGGAGTCGTAACTAGAGACGTGAACGATATAAATATGGCGGTTCTTGAAGATACCGACCTTATTGTTACAACCACTGGAAATGTGAATGTTTGTGATGAGGCAATGTTGCGCTCAGTAAAAAATACCGCTGTCATATGTAATATTGGTCACTTTGATAATGAAATTGATACTCAGTTCATGCGAGACAAGTGGTATTGGGAAGAGATTAAGCCTCAAGTGCATAGAGTATTTAGAGATACTTCTCCGTCAGACACGCCAGACTTACAAAGTAAGAACTACATCATTCTTTTAGCTGAAGGCAGGCTAGTCAATCTTGGAAATGCAACAGGTCATCCAAGCAGAATTATGGATGGATCATTTGCTAATCAAGTTTTAGCTCAGATGCACTTATATAAGCAAGGTTTTGCAAACGTCAATGATGCTGACAAGCAAAATGAAATGATAACTGTTGAAGTTCTTCCAAAAAAATTAGATGAGGAAGTTGCTGAGCTTATGGTTCAAGGCTTTGGTGGAATAATAACCAAACTAACTGGTGAGCAAGCTGATTATATTAATGTTCCTGTTGATGGCCCATTTAAAGAAGAAGAGTATAAATACTGATCCAATTAGTTTTTTTTAAATAAATTTATCATAATAGGCGTATGCAAATACGCCTATTAGTTTTTTTAATGCTAGTTTCTTTGATGATTGCAGGATGCGGAATGAAAGCGCCTATTCCCTCAGAGATAATTTTTTAACTTAAATTCCTTCATGGACCATTTTGATTATAAAAAAGGTAAGCTTTTTGCAGAAGAAGTCTCCGTAGAGGAAATTGCAAATAAATTTGGTACGCCTTCTTATGTATATAGCAAAGCCACGCTTGAAAGGCATGCAAAAGCATATATAGATTCGTTTCAATCAATGAATGGTCTTATTTGTTTTTCAGTTAAAGCTTTATCGAACATATCCATTTTAAAAATACTAAAAAAAGCAGGATGTGGATTTGATATTGTTTCAGGTGGAGAGCTACATCGAGTAATTTTAGCTGGAGCAGATCCAAAAAAGATTATTTTCTCAGGTGTTGGAAAATCAAAAGCTGAAATGGAAGCTGGGATCAATCATAATATTCTTTCATTCAATATAGAGTCTGAGCCAGAACTTGATCGGCTTAGCAGCGTTGCTAATGAAATGAATAAAATTGCACCAGTTGCCATTAGATTTAATCCAAATGTGGATGCTGGAGTACATGAATTTACTAAAACAGGCAGAAAATCAGATAAATTTGGCGTCAGCATAAAGGCTGCGAAAAGTCTTATTAAAAAATGCAATGACTCGTCTAGCCTTAACCTTGTTGGCTTAACATGCCACATTGGGTCACAAATAACCGAGTTGGATAGTTTTGAAGACGCCGCAAAGCAAGCGTTAGACCTATTAATTGAGCTAGATAAGCTAAATATTAAGATAGATTTTATAGACATGGGTGGAGGCTTAGGAGTTAACTATGTAGGCGAAGAGACTCCTCAGCCACTTGAACTAATTCAAAGCTATGAGAATATTTTTGAAGGCAGAAATGAAACATTAATACTAGAGCCTGGTCGATCAATCTCAGCTAATGCTGGCATCATGCTGGCTAAAGTTGAATACAAAAAGAATAATTTCATTATTACAAACGCAGCAATGAATGACCTACTTCGTCCTGCTCTTTATGATGCACATCATGATATTTGGCCTGTCGTCAAAAATGATAATCCCGTATCTAATGTTAATGTGGTAGGTCCCATTTGTGAAACTGGTGATTTTCTTGCAAAAGATATTAATATTGCTGCTTCTGAAAACGATCTATTAGCAGTTAAAACAGTTGGTGCATATGGTTCTGTTATGAGCTCAAACTACAATTCTAGACCAAGAGCTGCTGAAGTTCTGGTTGATAAAAAGAATGTTTATCTAATAAGAAAAAGAGAGGATAACTCAAGTCTAACTTCTCTTGAAGAGGGATTAGATGATCAAATTTAAAAAAATGCATGGGAATGGTAATGACTTTATAGTTATTGAGAATTTAACTAAGGCCAATTTATTATCAAAATCTCAAATAGTAAAAATTGGGGATAGAAAAAAGGGCCTAGGGTTTGATCAACTTATTACCATTAACCCACCAAAGAAATCGAATCACGATTTTTATGTAAAGTTTTTTAATTCAGATGGATCTGAGGCAGACATGTGCATGAATGGCGTAAGATCTGTTGGAACTTTTCTTTGGGCTGCCAAACTTGCTCCAAGAAAACCTCTTTTATTAGGAACTAAATCAAAGCCAATTTTAATCAAACCAACAAATACTAAAAAGGTAAAAGTCATCTTTGATTGTCCCACACAAGAAATCATTCCAAAATCAGAAACTAAATTTTTAAATAAATGTGGTTTAAAAAAATATAACTTTATAAATGCTGGGAATCTTCATTTAATAATAAAGACTAGTAAAGTATTTTCTTTTGACTTAGATGAACTTTCATCAAAGTTAAGAAAGCGTGCCTTTTTTAAAAATGTAAATATTTCTCTTTATAAAGAAACCTTAAAAGGATTGATTTTGAGAACCAATGAAGCTGGTGCCGGCGAAACCCTGTCTTGTGGCTCAGCTTCTGCTGCAAGCGCAAGCTTCAATATTAAAGATAAATCTATTTTAAAAATTATCTCTGCTGGAGGTGAGCTGAGCATTAGAAAAATAAATGGTAAGCTTGAGATGGTCGGACCAGCTGAATTTATTTGTGAGGGTATATGGCTAAAAAAATAGATGCCAAAGAAATTGAGCTCTATCTATTAGAAAATACTGATTTCTTTCTTACAAGAGAGTCTCTTGTGAACGAATTAAGCTTTAAACATGATAGTGAAGGGGCTACATCACTGTTAGAAATGCAAATTCGAAAACTAAGAGATGAACAATCTAGACTAATAGAAATGCTTACAGGTTTTGTTTCTACTGGAAAAGAGAATGAAGAACTTTTCTTTAAATCTAAAGATCTTACGTTGTCGCTTATAACTGCTCGGGATTTTAATGCTGTAAAAAAAGTAGTTGAAGAATTTTTCATAAACAACTTTAAAGTTGACTCCTGCATTCTAGAAATACTTTCCGATGATCAATTGCAAGTTCTTGAAGATGAAACAACCATGGATATGAACAAAAATGCTATTCATATGGGGCCTTTATCAAAAGAAAAAATAGCCGCTTTTTTTAAAACTAATTTAATTAAATCTGCTGTAATTAGCGTCATGAAGTTTGAAAATAGCTTTGGTCTCCTAAAGATTGGATCAAACGATCCAACCAAATATCTTGGTGACGGAGATACAACTTTCATAGAGTATATTCGAGATATTATTGTTAAGGTTCTTGAATCAAAAGAGGCATGAGTGCAAAACAATATTTTTTTAATGCCTTAATTTTTGATTACTTAGATTTTTTAAAGAATATAAAGGGTCTGAGCGAAAATACTGCCAAAGCATACCAAAGAGATTTAAGTAAATTTTCTAAATTTTTAGAGTCCATTGCAATAAATAGCTTAGAACATATTACAGAAGAAATATGTTCAGCTTGGGTCGCGGATCTTTTTCAAAATAACGTTAGCGCAAGGAGCATTCAAAGGCACATATCCTCAGCAAAAGGTTTCTTTGGTTATATGAAAAAAATCAGTTTAGTTCAAAGCTCTCCATTTGAATTAATTAACTCGCCTAAATCTCCAAGCCGTCTTCCAAATATTTTGTCGCCTGAAGAGGTATCTCAGTTATTAAGTTTCAAACCTAAAAACATACAAGATAAAAGGGATATAGCAATTATTGAGCTGATTTATTCTAGCGGCTTAAGGGTATCCGAGGCTGTAAATTCAAATTTATCTGATTTTGAAGACAATAATAATTTTTTACGAGTAATTGGCAAAGGCTCAAAAACAAGGCTAGTTCCGGTTGGTCGATTTGCACAAAATGCAATAAAGATTTGGATCAAAGAAAGAAAGAATATTTTAACAATTGATGACGCTTTATTTGTAAATCTTAGAGGCGGAAGAATTTCTGCAAGAAGTATTCAAGAGAGATTGAAAAGCATTGCTTTAATGCAAGGATTGCCTCCTGTAAATCCACATATGCTCAGACATAGTTTTGCTACCCATTTACTTGAATCCAGTGGAGATCTTCGAAGCATTCAAGAATTACTTGGTCATAGCTCTTTATCAACTACACAAATTTACACAAGGCTTGATTATCAACACCTAATAAAAGTGTATGAGAATTCTCATCCTAGGGCTCATAAGAAAAATGCCTGAAATAAAACTTATTACCTTTGATTTAGATGACACATTTTGGGATATCAAAAGTACTATTATTAATGCAGAAATAAATTCTAGAAAATGGATTGAGGATAAAATTAAAAAAAAAATAGAGTGGGGAACTTTTGATGATTTTTTGGAAATTAGAAATGAGCTGATTAAAGAAAATCCATCCTTGGATTATGATCTTGGATTATTAAGAAAAAAGATGATTTCTTATCACACACAAAAATATTTTAAGAATCAAAAAGACTTAGATGAATTTATTGAAGAAGCGTATATGTTTTTTTTAGAAGAGAGGCACAAAGTAGAGTTTTTCGATGATGTAATTCCAGTTTTAGAAAAATTATCCTTAAATTATAAGCTTGGTGTTCTAACGAATGGTAATGCTGATATAAAAAAATTAGGGATCGATCACATGTTTGATTTTTCAGTATCTTCGATGGATGTGAAAAGCAATAAACCAGACCAAGGTCACTTTATTAGAGCCAAAGAGCTCTCACAAATTAATTTTCATAATACTCTTCATGTTGGGGACCATCCAGTAAATGATGTTTGTGGAGCTAGAGAGCTGGGGATAAATGTTATGTGGTTTAACCTAAATAATTTAGTTTGGGATATTGATGAGAATCCTCCAATTCAATTTAAAAAGTGGAGTGATTTTGTAAACTTACTGGAGGAAAATTATGGCAACTAAAGATTCTTTTGATGCCTTTTTAAGCATTATCAAGGACAAAATAGGTGAGTTTTCCGAGCATACCGATCAATCACACATACAAGTTTTTCAGGATGAGCTTAGAGCTAAATTTGATGATCTAGCTAAATCTCAAGGATATGTCTCCAATAAAGAATACGAAGCTCTTAGGATTTTAGCAACTAGGCTTGAGAAGAGAATAACAAAGCTAGAAGAGTTAATAAAAAAATAAAAACTTATTTTTAAATTTTAAAGCTGAGCTAAATACTCATCTAATCTATCAGAATTGAGCATAAATGAAGCCTTTTTGTCTGCTGCAGAAGCCTTTATGTCATCCAAATTGGTTGCTTCGCCAACCTGAATTACTCCAACCATAGCCATCATTACGTGGGGATCACACTGATAGACGTATACACCCTCTGTATTCATAACAACACTAATATCTTGGCTAAGTGCTCCTGCCCACGAATCCGCTCCATTGGGAACCATGCCATCTATTGAAGCTGAATTGTGCGCAGCATCTGTAGCTTTAAAATGAATGGTATCTCCCAAAGAAACTTTCAAAACTGCTGGTTCAAATATCATCTGTCCGCCAGCTCCATTGTTAAGCATTTTCACAGTATGCTCTGATCCTTCTGACAACTGAACCTTTGCAACTGAATTTGCGGCGGCACTTGGTGAAGAAGATGCAGAGGTCGCAGCTCCACATGGTTCACCTTCAAGGCAAATTGCTACATTAGTGGTAAGCCTTTGAGTGACGAGCTCGTCATATTTTTTTCCATTAAAAAATATGATGAAAGTAAATAAAATTGTAAAAATAGGTAAATGGTTTTTTATTTTCATTATGTTGTTAATTGAGTAATTTGTAGTACTTAAGTCTAGTTAATAATAAAATATCTATATGATGTATTATAAATAAAAATTATAATTAATAAAGCTTTTAAGAGATAGGTTTTTGAAGCTCAATAACGTGATCAACAACTTTTAGCATTTTCATGCTTCCTCCTTTTGCTTCTACCCTGTATTGACCATCTACAAAAAACATTGGAGTAGCTGTAACTTTAAATTGCTTTGAAATTTCAATTGCACGTTTAACTTTTTGTCTAACTGAAAATGAATTCATATATTTAGTTATTTCACTCTTCTCTACACCAAGTCTTTCTAAGAAATCTATAATAGCGCTTTCACTTGATAGAAAATTACCTTCTTTATGTATTGCTTGAAAAACTGCTGTGTGTCCAACTTCACCAATATCTAAGGCCTCGATAGTATAAAAAAGTTTTGCATGAAGCTGATGAACTGGGCCCCAAGTAACTGGCATCTTTTGAAAATTTACGGTTGAATCTTTTTGCTTTGCCCATCTCGATACAACTGGAGCTAAGTTAAAACAATGTCCACATCCGTACCAAAAGACCTCAATTACATCAACCACTCCGTCTTCTTTAACTGGCAATGGTCTTGAGAGGGAACCAAAATCTTTGCCCAATTTATAATTGGCTTGAACATTTGAGCTAAATGCAATTAAAACATATCCAAAAATACATATAAGTAAGATTTTTTTATTTTTCATTTTTCATATAATCCGTGCATATAGTTTGCTAGAGCTTCAATATCATAATCTTTCAAGTTTTGAGACGCGGATTGCATCACCAGTGAATAATCGCCAGCATTTCTTTGAAGAGATCGATATTCCTTAAGGGTAGAAATTAAATAGTTTTTTTGTTGTCCAGAAACTTTTGGAAAGCCAGCTTGAGCATTACCTGCGCCATTGACTGAGTGACAAGCTGTGCATGCTGGAATTCCACGCTTAAGATCGCCTGCTCTATATAAACTTTCGCCTAAAGCCAAAAGCTCTTCGTCATTTTTTGCTTGCCCTACCACAGGTTGTTGAGCGCTGTAAAAAGCAGCAATGTCTAGCAACTGGGAATCTGATAGTGATTTTAAGTATGGAATAACAGCCATCATTAAAACGTTTTCTCTTTCACCTTGTTGAAAATATTTAAGTTGTTCAGACAAATACCTTTGATTTTGGCCAGCAAGATTTGGCCAATCAGAGCTTATGCTTTGACCATTGGCACCATGACATGATGCACATGTTGAAACTAGCTTTGATCCAGCATTTGCATCCCCAGTAGAAAGTAAATCTGGGATCTTTATATCAGCGGCAAACATGACTATTGAAGCCATACTTAAACCAATAATCAAACAAGTTTTTAACATAAGTTTTACGTTGTGGTTAAGAACGCATATTATATGTCGTGCGTGCTCTGAGATAAATGATCTTATGAAAAATCCTTTCAAAAATACTACCTTTTTATTTGGTGTTACAAAAGCAAAAAATCTGCCAAGCGATGATGGAATAGAGGTTTTATTGTCTGGCAGATCAAATGCAGGAAAATCAAGCGCTCTAAATTCTTTAGCTGATAACAAAAAATTGGCTCGAATTAGCAAGACACCTGGAAGAACTACAGAAATTAATTTCTTTGAGGTGGAGGAAGGATTCAAGCTTTTAGATCTTCCTGGATATGGTTTTGCAAAATCAGGACAATCAAGGATAAAAGATTGGGGATCATTGTTGGGAAAATATTTTAAAAGTAGAGAAGCTCTCAAGGGAGTTTTGATCTTTATGGACATTAGACATTCACTTAAACCAATTGATCTTGAGATGATCAAATTATGTGAAAGCTTTGATATAGATTATGTAGCTGTACTAACTAAATCTGATAAGGTTTCAAAGAACATTGAGGTGAAAGCAATTCAACAAGTTTCTAAAGTAACTAATGCCATTGAAGTTGTATCAATCTCATCTCTTAACAAAAGAGGATTTGGCAATCTTAGAAAAGTTCTGTTAGGATTCAAAAATGAATAATTTATCTTTTCAATCTCAAGACTGCAAGCTAACGCTTAATGAGGGCCTCGAAGAATACAGATCTTACTTGCAAGCAAATGGAAAAAAACAGCTAATTGATTCGCCTGGCTCAACTGTTATTAGAGATCATGATACAACTCATGTTATTTTTGGTCTTGATACCTCTTTAGAACAAGAGTCTATGTTAGATTCATGGGTGTTTTCAGGCACTAGCTGGAAGCTTAAAGAATTATTAGCTTATAACAAACTACCAGAGATCAAAGAATTGTATAAAACATTTTGGCATGATCCAGGCTATTTAAAGCTAGCTTTGCTTACGATTAAACTTATCCCAATTAAATTAAAGATAAGAAAGCGAGCTAAACAAATGAAGAAAAAATGGCCATTTACTTCTCCGGACTATTTAATGGATCAACGAATTTGTGACTTAAGAGAAGAATTTGGTATAAAAATATTTACTGCAGACGAGATAACAGTTAAGCCGTTGATTTGGTCTGGTACATTGAAAAATTAATGAGCTTCGTTCCAGTTAGTTCCCTGATTTGCATCAACTATTAATGGTATTTTCAATTCGACCGAACTTTCCATTAAATTTACAATCTCATTTATTGCATCATCTGCAAATTCTTTTTTTACTTCAAAAATTAGCTCATCGTGAACTTGCATGATCATTCTAATATCTGGGTTCTCACCTCCTATCCACTGATCAACATCAATCATTGCTTTTTTAATGATGTCTGCTGCAGAACCTTGTAATGGAGCATTAATGGCAGCTCTTTCTGCAGCTTGACGCCTTAAACCATTGGAATCATTGATGGCCGCAACATGCAGCTTTCTTCCAAGAATAGTTTCAACAAAGAGATTTTTCTTGGCTAGCTCTTTAGTCGAGTCCATATAATCTTTAACGCCCGTATATCTTTTAAAGTAAGTATCTAGATAAGCTTGGGCTTCATTTCTTGCAATCCCTAATTGCCTTGTCAGTCCAAAAGCAGACATCCCATAAATCAATCCAAAATTTATTGCTTTTGCATTTCTTCGATGATCTGAGGTTACATCCTCCAGTGAAACATTAAAAATTTCTGAAGCTGTAGCTGAATGAACATCAATGTTATTGTTAAATGCATGAGTTAGATTTTTATCTCCGGATAAATGAGCCATTATTCTTAACTCTATTTGAGAATAGTCTGCTGAGATTAATACATTTCCTTTTTCCGCTATAAAAGCTTCTCTGATCTTTCTGCCCTCAGCAGTTTTAATAGGAATATTTTGAAGATTTGGTTCAGTTGAAGATAATCTTCCAGTTGAGGTAACTGCCTGTTGATAAGAGGTATGAATTCTTTTAGTTGTTGGGTGTTGAATATTAATCAGGCTGTCTGTATAGGTAGACTTTAGTTTTGCTAATCCACGGTATTCAATAATGGTTTTTGGAAGTTCGTATTCTTCAGCCAGTCTTTGAAGTGTGTCCTCATTAGTAGAGGGTTGGCCTTTAGGAGTTTTCTTAAGGACTGGCAGATCAAGCTTATTATAAAGAATCTCAACCAGTTGTTTTGGTGAATCCATATTGAATTCTTCGCCAGCAACCTTAAAAGCAGTTTTTGATAACTCTTGGATTTTAATTGATAGCTCGTCTGAGTATTC
>MDSW01115987.1_pt1 | contig 13797 bp, 11 predicted proteins | sample 811171 | NCBI WGS metagenome assembly MDSW01 (sample SAMN05326641, study PRJNA326480) | marine metagenome | isolation source: seawater | place: Atlantic Ocean: North West | collected 2012 | reverse complement strand
ATATATACCTTAATATATTAAAAATAATAATTGATTTAAAAAAAATATATATTTAAAGCATAATATATGCTCAAAACAATTACACCAATTGATAATACTACCTATGTTGAAAGAGATTATGCAAATTCACAAGAAATTGAAAAAGCTTTAGAAGTTTCAAAGAAAATTTTTTTTCAGTGGAAACAAACACCTTTAAAAGAAAGAAAAGAAATATTAACCAAATTTGTAGATTCATTTTTGTCAAATAGTAAAGAAATAGAAGAAGAATTATGTAGACAAATGGGAAGACCCATTAGTCAGTGTGGAGGTGAGATGAATGGCTTTGAAGAGAGAGCGCGATATATGATTGAAAAATCTGAAGAAGCTCTGGAGAAAGTTATTTCAAAAAAAAATGATGAATTTGATAATTTTATTTCAAAAGATCCTCTAGGTACAATTTTTATAATTGCCCCATGGAACTACCCTTATAACACTTCTGTTAATTCAATCGTGCCTTCTCTTTTATCTGGTAATACTGTTATTTTAAAACATTCATCACAGACGCCTTTATGTGCAGAACAGTTATTCAAAGCTTCTAAAGCTTCTGGTTTGCCTAGTGGTGTATTTCAATTCTTACATTTAGACCACAAATCTACATCAGAAATTATTTCTGATGAAAGAATAGATCATGTTTTATTTACTGGTTCAGTTAGTGGAGGACGACAAGTTAAAAAAGCAATTGGTGAAAGATTTATAAATGCAGGTTTAGAGCTTGGAGGTAAAGACCCAGCTTATGTTAGAAAAGATTGTAACCTTCAACATGCTATTGAAAATTTGGCTGATGGTTCTTTTTACAATTCTGGGCAATCTTGTTGTGGAATTGAAAGAATATACGTAGATAGTCAAATATATGATGATTTTATTGACGGTATAAAAAATTTTACTGAAAAATATATTTTAGATGATCCGTTAAAGTCTAAAACAAATCTTGGGCCAGTTGTAAAACTTTCAGCAGCTAAATCTATACGCTTGCAAGTAAAAGAAGCAATATCAAATGGTGCTATGGATATAATTAATAAAAATAATTTTGCAATTTCAGAAGAATCTAATTGTTATGTAAGTCCATCTGTATTGATTAATGTTGATCATACTATGAATTTTATGATGGAAGAAACATTTGGTCCAACTGTTGGAATAATGAAAGTAAACAATGAAGATCAAGCAGTGGATTTAATGAATGATAGCCCATATGGACTAACTGCATGTATATGGACTTCTGATAAAGAATTTGCAGAAAAATTTGGACCTAGAATAAACACAGGCACTTTTTTTATGAATAGGTGTGATTATTTGGATCCTGGTTTAGCTTGGACTGGTGTTAAAAATACAGGAACAGGCGTTACTTTATCGGTTTTAGGTTTTGATCATGTTACAAGAGCAAAGAGTTATCACTATAGAACAATTTGAAGAGGAATTTTATGGATAATATGAACTGGAACTATCCAACTCCAATATGGTTTGGATTAAATAGAGTTAATGAAATTCAAAAGGCATGTGAAAATTTAAAAATTATTAATCCCTTAATAGTTACGGACCCAGGAATTTTAAAAACGAATATTATTTCAAAAGTAAATAACTCACTTAAAAAGGAGACTAGTATTTATAGTGAAGTACAAGGCAATCCAACTGGCTCTAATGTTATGAATGGGGTTAAAGTTTTTAATGATGGAAAACATGATGGAGTAATTGCGGTTGGAGGTGGATCAGGAATGGATGTTGGAAAAGGTATTGCTTTTATGGCTGGTCAAACTAGATCTCTTTGGGACTTTGAAGATATTGGGGATTATTGGACAAGAGCAAATGCTGAGAAAATTTATCCAATTATTGCTATTCCTACAACTGCAGGAACAGGCTCAGAAACAGGAAGGGCAGGTGTTTTTACAAAAGAGGATACTCATGAAAAGAAAATTATTTTTCATCCTAAAATGTTACCAGAAATCGTTATTTTAGATCCAGATTTAACAATAGCACTTCCTCCCCCATTAACTGCCTTTACAGGAATGGATGTGTTAGCACATTGTTTGGAGGCTTATTCATCACCATTCTTTCATCCTTTATCCCAAGGTATTGCGTTAGAAGGAATATTAATTGTAAAAAAATATTTGGTTCGTGCTTATAAAAATGGAAATGATATTGAAGCCAGAGGAAATATGTTAGCTGGCTCATCAATGGGCTCAACAGCTTTTCAAAAAGGATTAGGAGCAATTCATTCTTTAAGTCATCCTGTTGGAGCAATATACAACACACATCATGGACTTACCAATGCAGTTTTTATGCCATATGTTTTAGAGAGAAATAAAAGTGCAATTGAAGATAGAATTACTAAAGCAGCAAAATACCTTGAGTTAAAAAATACCAATTATAAAGGATTTATGGATTGGATTTTAAATCTTCGAAAAGAACTTGAAATCCCTCATACTTTAAAGGAACTTATCAATGATGATTCTAGATTAGAGGAAATGAGTACAATGGCATTAAAAGATCCATCAACTGGAGGTAATCCTATTGCTTTGAATCAAAAAGATTTTTTAGAATTATATCAAAATGCATATAAAGGTAAACTATCCTAATTTTTGTATTAGTGATTTATTGATTTATGAATGAAATAGCATCATACCCATCTTTAAAAAATAAAACTGTATTAATTACAGGAGGTGCATCTGGCATTGGATCTTCTATCGTGGAGCACTTTCTTCAACAAGGATCTAAAGTTTCTTTTTTAGATAAAGATTTAAATTCAGGAAATAAATTAGTTGAAAATCTTAATCGTTTTGATCACAAAGCATTATTTAAAGAGTGTGATTTAATTGATGTTCAATATATGAATTCTAAAATTGAAGAAATTAAAAAAGAACTTGGACCAATATCAATTTTAGTTAATAATGCAGCAAATGATGAAAGACATCATATAGATGATGTTACTCCTGAATTTTGGGATAATAGAATGAACACTAATTTACGTCATTATTTTTTTGCTGCCCAATCAATTTACAAAGATATGAAAAAAATTGGTAGTGGTTCAATTATAAATATCGGAAGTTATTCATGGATGCTAGCTCAAGGCGGTATGCCTGGTTATACAACTGCTAAATCAGCTATTATGGGTTTAACTAGAACACTTGCAAGAGATTTAGGTATTTTTAATATAAGGGTTAATAGCGTTGTTCCTGGATGGACAATTACAGAAAGACAAAAAAAACTATGGCTCACACCAGAAATTAAAAAAGAAACGATTGACAGACAATGTATAAAAAGATTACTCAAACCAGAGGATATTTCTAAAGTTGTTTTATTTTTTGCATCTGAACAAAGCTCTGGAATCTCTGCTCAAAATTATGTTGTAGATGGCGGTATAGTATAATGGCTAAAAATAAAAAAATTGTTTTTGGAAAATTAGATTTATTACGAAATGATAAATTAAATAATAAAAAAAAAATTAGAATAGGTTTTGTTGGAGGTGGTCCAAATTCTTTTATTGGTTATACACATAGATTAGCAGCAAGGTTTGATAATAGGTTTGAATTTGTTGCTGGTGTATTTTCTAAAAATATTAAGAAATCTAAAAAATTTGGTATTTCACTCGGCCTAGACCCTACTCGTTGTTATTCAAACTATGTTTCAATGGCAAAAAATGAACTTAAAAGAGTAGATGGAATTCAGGCATTGGGTATTATGACTCCTTCGGGTGACCATTATAAAATTTCTAAAGCATTTATAGAAAATAATATACATATTATTTGTGACAAGCCTTTGACAGCAACTGTTGAAGATGCCCTTAAGCTTGAAAAATTAGTCAAAAGGAAAAAAATAATTTTTGCATTAACTCATAACTATTCAGCTTACCCTATGCTTAGGGAGGCTAAGTCAATTATTGATAAAGGAAAAATTGGCCAAACTTTATTAATCGATATTGAATACCCTCAAGGCTACACTGTTGGCGTTAATAAAAAGAATGAATCTAATGTATTAAAATGGAGATTGAACAAAAAAATGTGCGGACCTTCAATGATATTAGCTGAAATTGGGACCCATGCTTATCATTTGCTAAGATATGTAACTTCATTAGAAGTAAAAGAGGTAAGTGCAGAAGTTAGTTCACTTTCACCTCAAATTACTGTTGATGATAATGCTTTTATTACTTTAAGAATGAAAAATAAAGCTAGGGCATCTATTTGGGTTTCATCTGCAGCAACAGGTGGAGAAAATGGTTTAAAGATAAGGGTTTATGGTACTAAAGGTGCTGTTGAATGGTTTCAAGATGATCCAAATAATTTAAAATTTACAGAATTAAATAAATCTACAAAAATAGTTACTAGAGCTAGTCCTGAAGTTTCTAACTTTTCTTTAGGGTCATCACGAGTAGCAGCCGGCCATCCTGAAGGATTTTTTGAAGCTTTTGCAAATATTTACACAGAATTCGCAGACTTAATTAATGACAAAAAAAAGAATAAGAAAATTAAATTTCCATCAATTGAGGATGGAGTAAAGGGCATTAAATTTATTTTTGCAGCAAAAAAATCTTCAAATAATAATAGTAAATGGATAAAACTTTAAATTTACAGTTCAATCTTGATTTTAAATTTGTATTCTGATTTAACAAGTTATGCTTAATTTTTCACTTATAGGAGCTGGTAGAATTGGTAAAATGCATGCTGAAATTATTTCGTTACACCCAGAATGTAATTTAAAATATATATATGATGTAAATAAAGATTTTGCTAATGAATTGGCTTCAAAATATAATGCTACAGTTACTGAAACTCCAGATGCAGCCATTATTAATTCTAATATTGACTCAGTTTTTATTGCATCAGCTACCCCAACACACACTGAATTTATAACTAAATCTAGTAAAGCACATAAAGCAGTATTTTGTGAAAAACCTATTGATCTAGATATAAAAAAAGTAAACGAATGTAGAGAAAGTATTAAAAACACAAATGTTCCTATTCAAATCGGATTTAATCGACGTTTCGATAACAGTCATAGCAAACTGCAAAAAGCTAATGCAAGTGGAGAAATTGGTAATTTAGAAATGATAATAATATCTAGTAGAGATCCTGAGCCGCCAGGGATTGATTATTTAAAAGCAGCTGGAGGTTTCTTTAGAGATACAACAATTCATGATTTTGATTTATCCCGATTTATTTTAGGAGATGATCCTATAGTCCAAGTTTCTGCTTTTGGAAGTCAGTTAATAAGTGAAGATGTTAAGGCTGTTAATGATCAAGATACAGCTATGTTTATTTTAAAATCAAAAAAAAATGTTTTAATTCATATTAATAATTCTAGAAGAGCGGTTTATGGATATGATCAACGGGTGGAGATTTTTGGCAGTAAAGGCATGATGATATCAAATAACCAAACCCCTACCTCAGTTGAAACATATTCAGATTCATATACTAAATCTAACGAACCAATTCATCATTTTTTTATTGAAAGGTATGCTCAAGCATACAAAGATCAATTTAATGATTTTGTAGAAACAGTTAAAAATAATAAAAAGCCAAGTGTTACATTTGAAGATGGACGTAAAGCATTAATTATAGCGAATGCCGCATATGATTCATATCAAACAGGAAAAGTCATAGATATTGATTTTTAAATTATGAATAATAAATATTTAGAAAATCAGAAAGAACAATTTAAAAATAAAATAATTATTATTACAGGAAGCACTCAAGGTAGTGGCGCTGAGACTGCAAAACTTTTTGCTCATAGAGGCGCTAAAGGAATTACAATATGTGGTAGAAATCATGAAAAAGGCCTAAAAGTTAAAAAAGAAATAGAATCTATTGGTTCAAAATGTCTATACATTAAAGCAGATTTATCTAAGCTAGAAGATTGTAGAAAAATAGTTTCACAAACTGATAAAGAATTTGGCACTGTTAATTCGTTAATTAATGCTGCTGCCTTTACAGAAAGAGGCACCATAATAAGTACAACTCCTGAAAATTATCAAATGATGTTTAATGTAAATACTAGAGCACCATTTTTTTTAATGCAAGATACTATTAAAATTATGATCCGCGATAAAATTAAAGGAACAATTGCACATATTTTATCAGTAGCTGCATATAGTGGTATGCCATTTTTAACAGCTTATAGCTCTTCTAAAGCAGCTTTAGGTATTATGATAAAAAATGTTGCTAATTCAGTTTCAGGACATCAAATAAGAGTAAATGGTTTAAATTTAGGTTGGACTGACACACCAGCTGAAGATATGATTCAAAAAAAATTTCATAATGCTGATGATAATTGGTTAAAAAGTGCAGAAGAAAAAGTACCTTTTAAAAGAATAAACAAGCCTATAGATGTTGCAAGAGCTTTAGCTTTTATGTGTTCAAATGAATCTGGTTTAATGACTGGAAGCTTGATTGATTTTGATCAAACAGTAGTAGGATGGCATTCATATTCAGCATATGAAACTAAAATATTAGATGACAGTATATTAGGAGAATAATTTAATTAAAATTTGTATTTTATATATTTGAATAACTATTTCATTCCGTATTTTATTTTTAATCTATCACTACCCGATTTTATTATTCTATCAGCTATAATAGAAATAAAGGCTACACATAAACCAGCAACCAAACCCCTTCCAATATCAGCTTTGGTTAATGCAATGTAAACCTCTTGACCCAACTCTCTTGTTCCAACTAAAGCAGTTATTACTAGCATAGAAAGGGCAAGCATTATTGTTTGATTTATTCCTAAAAGAACTTCTGGAAGAGCTAATGGTAGCTTTATTTTCATTAATATTTGTCTCTGCGAACATCCACACATTAAGCTAGCATCTACTATTTCTTTATTAATATTTTTAATACCATGAGCAGTATAACGAACCGCAGGTGCTAAAGAATACAAAATAACAGCAAGCATAGCCGTAAAATCCCCAACTCTAAAAAGCATTACAACTGGAATTAAATAAACGAAACTAGGAAGTGTTTGAAGTGTGTCAATTATAACAGTTAAAATCCTATTTGCTCTCGAACTTATACCTGCCCAAATTCCTAAGGGTATTCCAATAATACAAGCAATAATTACACTTGAACCGCATAAGTAGATTGTAATCATTGCTTTTTCCCAAAGACCTGTAAACACAATAAATAAAGAAAGACACAAACAAAGCATTGCTAATTTTAATCGACCATAATTCCATCCAACCATAGTAATTATAAATACAAACCAAGGCCAAGGAATGCCTAGTAAGAATCTTTTTATAGGCAACATAAAATAAGTAAGCAAAGTAATTTTTATTGATTCAAGATAATCAAAATAGTTTATGTTTATGTATTTAATCAATGACTCCCAAAAGGCTGAAGTATTTATAATCAAGTGTTCTGGAAAACTTTTAATAAGATTAATGTATGAGCTAAGAAAATACATTATTATTATAAATAAAAATAACATTATTATTCTTAGATATTTATTTAAAAACAATAGATTGCTATTTTTTCTTTCAGATTTAATATTTACAAATGCTTGACTTAATCTGTCCAATGCTATTGCTAAAACCACTATCGCAACTCCGGTTTCGATCCCTGCACCTATGTTTAATCTTCTAAGAGATGCTAGAACATCGTAACCTAGTCCACCAGCTCCAATCATAGAAGCTATGATAACCATATTCAAAGATAACATTATAACTTGGTTAACACCAATCATCAAAGTAGGTTTAGACACAGGTATCAATACTTGCCATAAAAGTTGTCTTTTTGTACAGCCAGACATAATTCCACTTTCCTTTATTTGTGGATCAACATTTTTTAATGCTAACAACGATGTACGTACCATTGGTGGCATCGCATAAATAATTGTAGCAATTAGAGCAGCCACAGGTCCAAATCCAAACATAACAAGAATAGGTACTAAGTAAGCAAAAACTGGTATGGTTTGCATTAAATCCAAAATAGGGGTGATCATTTTCTCTAATAATTCTGACTTGTATGATAAAATACCTAAAAATAAGCCAATTATTACTCCAATTGGTACTGCTATGATAATTGAAGATAAAGTAACCATCGAACTTTTCCATTGTCCAAAAATAGCCAAATAAAGAAAAGCAAAAAATACTAAAATAACCAAAAGTTTATCTTTTGTATAGAGAGCCATAAATGTAATTATAGCGATAACGGAAATCCAGCTTAATGGAGAAAGTATTTCTACTGCATCCTGACCTTGGCCACTTAAAAAACCCTTTGAAATTAATGCTAAAACTAAATTATAGGGTAGTTCAATTATCCATGCAAGAAACCTCGTAAGATCTCTAAAAGTAAATATTATAAAATTTGCATCATCCATCAACCATTTAACAAATACACTTAAATATTTTGCTAAAGGAAATACTAAATGTTTTGGATATTTCATTATCCATTTTATATCTAAATAACTTGCTAGTTCTTTACCGTATAGAAATAAAACAAATGTTATAAGAACGAAAAAATAAAAGTATATTTTATTATTATTAATTAAATTATTCACGATAAAAAAAAATAATGGGGGAATTATTATCCCCCATAAATATTTATTTTATAATTAAAATTATTTTATCCATGAACCCCATCTAGATTCATTGTTAGCCATCCAATCAGCAACAACTGCTTCAACAGTATTGCCATCTAAGTCAACAGCTGCAACTAGATTGCCCATTTCATTACTATCAAGTGTAAAAGCTTCAACTGCATCATATGCACCTGGCCATTTATCTTTAAGCATACTTGATGCAACTTTCCAGATAGGTCCTCTTGGCTTTCCACAATCATAAGCTAGATTTGGATTTACACCCCATGAAGGATCATTATAACATTCTGCGGTGTAAGGTGGAAAATCAACAAACTCTCCATCAAATTTAGATGGAGCCCAGTGAGGAGCATAAACCCATAACATTATTGGAGCTTTTCTTTGATATGCTGATTCTAATTCCCCAAAAAGCGCTGCATCTGTTCCTGCATGAATTACTTCCCAGTCTAGTTCAAGAGCTTCCACTCTCTCATCGTCAAATCCACCCCATGTAACTGGACCTCCAAGATATCTTCCTTTAGGAGCTGTTTCAGGAATTGAAAATGCTTCCGCACAATCATTTAATGCTTCCCAATTTGGTAAACCAGGACATTTTTCTTTCATATAAGTTGGATACCACCATTCTTCTATTGCATCCATTCCAGTTGAGCCAACATTTACAACTCTACCATCGGCGGTATATTCATCAATTGCATCTCTCCCAGTTGTTTCCCACATTTCCATTGCAACATGAAGATCACCAGTTTGAAGTCCTGCAAACTGAGCTATATAATCTGCTGGAACTAATTCAACATTGTAACCAGCTTTTTTTAAAACTTCCGCCATTATGTTGGTAGTTATTAATTGCCCCGTCCAATCATGAAGTGTTAATTTTATTGGATCTTTAGATTCAACAGCAAATGAATTTGTTGAAATACCAATAAATATTAAACTTACTAAAAAGGCAAAATAATTTTTTATTTTATTCATTATACCCTCCTGTGAATAATAATAATTAAACTAACTAAATTGGTTGGTGTATTCAATACATTAATTGATTAAAAAATCCCATATTTTACTTGATTTATCCTTTAGAATACCATCCATTATCAATGTAAAGTGCATTACCGTTAACAAAACTTGATTCTTGAGAAGCAAGATACAAAACGGCATTAGCGACTTCTTCTGATTTACATATTCTTCCTTGAACACTATTTAAATCATTTTCATTCCAGTTTTGTCCAAGATTATCTAATTGCTCAATTTCATTTAATCCGTGATTCGTTTTAACAAACCCAGGGCATATCGCATTACACCTTATTCCTTTATCTCTATATTCTGTAGCTATAGATCTAGCTAATTGAAGTACTGCTCCTTTGGTCATACAATAAAGAGATTCATAAGCAAAACCCTTTTCCCCACCTATTGATGACGTAATGATAATTGATCCACCACCATTTTTTATCATATTTGGAATTACTTTATTACAAACTATAAAAGCTGATCTAACATTAGTATCCATTAAAAAATCATAATCTTTTTCTGATGTTTTATGCATAGGTTTAACAATTATAGTTCCTGCATGATTAAATAGAATATCAATCTTTCCAAATTTTTTTAAAATTGTATTTATTGATGCGCTTACTTGTTTAGATTTAGAAACATCAGTTTTTAAAAAGATTCCTTTGCCATTATTTTTTTTTATTAAGTTAACTGTTTTTTGCCCTTCTTTTGAATTAATATCAAGAATAGCAACTTCTGCACCTTCTTTGGCAAAAAGTTCGGCAGTAGCCTTTCCCATACCTGATGCGCCACCAGTGACAATTGCTTTTTTTCCTTTTAATTTCATAATATTTAATTTTATTTTAATCTAAGCCTAGCAATTTTTTTCTTTCATCTGCCCAAGTTCTAATTAGATTATCAACTGCTAAGCATATAAAAGATACAAATATTCCTAATGTTAAACCTATACCTGCACCATTTGGCCTTGATAAACATCCCATAATTATCTGACCTAAATCTTCAGTACCTATTAAAGCGCCTAAAATTACCATAAATAAAGCAAAGATGACTGTCTGATTTATTCCAAGCATTATGTGTGGAAAAGCTAGAGGCAATTCAATTGAAACCAATCTTTGCAAATTAGAAACACCTGACATAGACGCAGCATCTTGCAAAGCTGGTGGCACACTTCTAAGTCCTTCCACCGTATATCTAGTTGCTGGAACTGTAGCATATGCAATTGCAGCAATCATTACTGAAGTATCTGTAATACCAAACAGTAGAATTACAGGAATAAGATAAATGAATGATGGAAATGTTTGAAAAAAATCACAAACTGAAAGTATAAATTTAGTTGCAAGTTCATTACGAGCACATATAGAGCCAACAACAATTCCTAATATTGCTGATATCCCAACTGCAAAAGTAGCCATGTAAGCTGTAATCAGAGCCCTATTCCAATATTCAGATAAAGCGATAAAAAGTATCAATGAACCAACAATTAAAGAAGATCTTAATCCTCCAATTATATAACCTGCACCCATGACTAATACAAAAGTTGAAATTACAGGCATTCCAAGATATGCGTCCCTCATAACAAAAAGAACATATGTTATTAAAAATTTGTTAAATGCATTTAGGTAGTAAAAGAATGTTTCCCAAATCCAATCTATTCCAGCATCTAAAATTGGAGCAATTGTAAAGCCTTTATTAAATGGTATTAAATATAAATAATTAAATCCTTTATCAAAATAAAATGCACTAAAATAAGCTACAATGCCTAATATTACTGTTAAGCCAATAAAATATATTAAGGCTTTATTTCTTTGATAAAAGTTTAAATTTGCAAAATAATCTTTTTGTTTATTTGCCCAAGCTAAAGATAGCTTATCTAATACTACTGCAATTATAACAACACAAATACCGATTTCAGCCGCTTTGCCAATTTTGAGACCATTTAATGCCACTTTTAAATTGAATCCTAAACCTTTGGCTCCAATAAATGCAGCAATAGTAGTCATAGCTAGACATTGCATTATAACTTGGTTTACTCCAATTAATATATCTCTACGTGCAGTTGGAATTAGAACTTTAAACAATAGTTGAAATCTATTACAACCACTCATCAAACCAGATTCAACAACTTCTGGAGATATTTTTTTTAAACCAAGAATTGTCAATCTAATCATTGGCGGTGTTGCAAATATAATTGTTGCTACAGCACCAGCATGATCTCCTATTCCAAATAATACTAAAATAGGAACTAGGTACGAAAAGTGAGGCATTGTCTGCGCAACATTTAATATTGGCTGTAAAGTTATTTCAACTTTTTTACTGAGATAGCCTAAAATTCCGAGAAATAAACCTAAAGCAAAACATATAGGCGCAGTTACAAGAACTAAAGATAGTGTCTCCATCGTTGGCTCCCATTGACCAAAAATTGAAACATAAAAAAATCCAAGACTTGCAATTAATGCTAAGCCGAGCCCTTTTAATCTATAGCCTAAAATAAATAAACCAATTACAACAGCTGTCCAAGGAAGCGCTGGTAAATATAACCATTTAAATTCTTTCAATGAGCCACCACTAATTGAATTAATAGTTTGGAGACCTCCAAGAAAAATCTCTCTTATAAATATAATTAAAAATAAAAGAAAATCTGAAATTGATCTAGTTATTAATCTAAATAAAGGTTTATCCTCATACATTTGCCAATCAGGATCCCATACTTGTATAGTAAACCAATTAAACATTAAGTTATCTAGAAAATTATTAATCATTAGAGGAATACCTTTTAAAAGTGGTGGCAGCCTCCACAATAAACTGTTTTCATCTTCTGGAATAAAAAAGTATAAAAATAAGAAAATAAAAATTAATATAGCGAATTGATCTGATCTTGAATTTTTAATTCTTGCTAACATCCTTATATATCATCATTTACCAAATATGACTTTTATTACCTTTGATGGGTCTAAAGATCCTACTATTTGATTATTATTATTTTTATCAATTACTGTTAAAATTTCTTTACTGTTAAGAATTGACTCAGCTAGTGTTTCAATAATTGCGTCTTTAGATACTTCTTTTGTACTTGAATTATTAGAATCATAAGGATCCATAATAGATTCTATTTTTAGCACTTTTTCTCTTGGAACATCTTCAGTAAATTTTTTCACATATTCTGTTGCAGGATTTAATACAATGTTATCTGGTGTATCAAGTTGTTCTATAATTCCATCTTTCATTATGGCAATTCTGTCAGCTAAACGTAAAGCTTCATCAAAATCATGTGTAACAAACATAATTGTTTTATTTAGAACACCTTGCAATCTTAAAAACTCATCTTGCATTTCTTTTCTTATTAAAGGATCAAGGGCTGAAAAAGGCTCATCCAAAAACCAGATATCCGGCTCTACAGCTAAAGATCTGGCTATACCAACACGCTGTTGCTGACCACCTGAAAGCTCTCTAGGAAAATAATTTTCTCTACCTTTTAATCCAACTAATTCAACCATCTCAAGAGCTTTTGACATACTTTCTTTTGTGCTAGTTCCTTTAACTTGAAGTGGAAAAGCTATGTTTTCAATAACAGTTTTATGTGGAAGAAGAGCAAAACTTTGAAAAACCATACCCATTTTATTTCTTCTTAATTCGATCAACTGTTTACTATTCATGGATAATAAATCTTCCCCATCAATAAATATTTTTCCCGATGTAGCATCTGTAAGTCTTGATATGCATCTAAGTAATGTAGATTTACCTGAACCTGATAAACCCATAACAACCATCATTTCACCCTTGGCAACACCAAAAGTAGCATTATTTACACCAACTATACAACCTGCATCTTGAAATGTTTTTGCATCAACTTTACCTTTCGCATTTTCTAAAAGACTCAAAGCATTATTTCCAAAAATTTTATAGACAGACTCACATTTTATAACTGGTGTACTGTTTTTTTCTTGAGATGTTTGTGACATTATAAATTAATATTATTTTTAAACATAATTAATGTAAAAAAACCCTCCCATAAATGGGAGGATTTTTAACTAGATTATTTTATTAATTTTTCCAAAGATCAATTAAATCTCTATGTTGAGCAATAAACTCTGAAGCAGCTGCAGCATGATCCATGCCTTGGCTATCAACTAAATCTGCCATTAGACCAATTTGCGGTGCTGTAAATGACATTTTAGTATAGAATTTATATGCATCTGGATGAGTAATTGGGAATTTAATATGAGCAGCTTT
>MDSW01028316.1_pt1 | contig 13800 bp, 16 predicted proteins | sample 811171 | NCBI WGS metagenome assembly MDSW01 (sample SAMN05326641, study PRJNA326480) | marine metagenome | isolation source: seawater | place: Atlantic Ocean: North West | collected 2012 | reverse complement strand
CTGAGAATGTTATGGCTCCAACCGCAGCACCAATAGACATTTCAATCAAACTACCAAGTTTTATATTTCCTGGTGTACCTAGATTAAACGCTTCAGGATTTAAAAAAGCAGAAATTGCTACAAAGACAGCAGCAAGTCCAACGAGACTATGAAAACCAGCTACTAATTCTGGCATAGCTGTCATGGGTATTCTGTAAGCTATAAAAGCACCGATTGATCCGCCAACTAAAATAAATATTAATACAAATATAAATCCATTAGAAAAATTACCTGTCGACAAAAACGTTACTGTAATAGCAATAATCATTCCTAAAATACCAAACAAATTACCTTGTCTTGATGTTTCTGGTGAAGACAGGCCTCTTAGAGCAAGAATGAATAAGACACCTGATACTAAATAAAAAATTGCAGACAAGTTTGCTGATATCATTATTTTTTATCCTTTTTCTTTTTTTTGTACATTGCCAGCATTCTTTGAGTTACAAGAAATCCTCCAAAGATATTAATTGCTGCCAAAGCTATAGCTAAGAAACCAAATATACTTGAAGTGTTAAATACATTGTCAGAATTCCCTGACAAACCTGCAATTATAGCTCCAACAATAATTACAGAAGAAATTGCATTAGTGACAGACATTAAAGGTGTGTGCAAAGATGGTGTAACACTCCATACAACATAATATCCCACAAATATCGAGAGAATAAATATACTTAGTCTAAATATTAAAGGATCTATTTCCATAAATTACTTTATTAACGTTTTTTCTATAATTTCATCTTCTAAATTAATATTTATTTTTTTAGTCTCCTTGTCGATTAAATTATCAACAAAATTAAAGACATTTTTGGCATATAAGTTTGAAGCTGAAACAGGTAACTTATTTAAAATATTGCTCTCACCCAATATTTTTATTCCATTTTTTTCAATAATTTTATCTACTTCAGTAAATGCAGTATTTCCTCCTTGGATTGCTGCCAGATCATAAATTACTGATCCTGAATGCATGTTTTCAATCATATTATCTTTAATTATTAAAGGGGCTTTTTTACCTGGAATTAGTGCTGTACAAATTACTATGTCAATTTTTTTTAAAGTTTCAGCTAAAAGCTCTTCTTGTTTTTTTTTAAAATTCTCTGAAGCTTCTTTTGCATAACCTCCTTCGGTTTCTAAATTTTCAGAACCTTCTACCATTAAAAATTTACCGCCTAAACTTTCAACTTGTTCTTTTGATGCCATTCTTACATCAGTAGCAAAAACTATCGCACCCATTCTTTTTGCAGTAGCAATTGCTTGTAGCCCAGCAACACCTGCACCAACAACTAGAACCTTTGCAGCTGGGACTGTTCCTGCTGCTGTCATCATCATTGGTATAGCTTTTTCAAAATTTGCAAAAGACTCTATAACTGCTTTATAACCTGCAAGGTTTGCTTGTGAGGACAATATATCCATTGATTGTGCCCTGGTAATTCTTGGAAGTAATTCTAAAGAAAAAATATTAATTTTTTTTTTTGCTAAGTTTTCTAATTGTTCTTTATTTTTGTAAGGGTTAAAAACTCCAATTAACGTTTGATCTTCTTTAATTTTTGAAATTTTATCATCAGATAACATTCCCAACTGAACAATTATGTCAGAAGAATTTAAAATTTCTAATTCATCTTTTAAAATTTTAACACCCATATCTTTGAACTGCTCATCTTTTATACCAAGATGGGAGCCATAATTTTCAATTAAATTTACTTCAAAACCAAGAGAAGTGTATTTTTTAATTAATTCAGGAGTTATAGCAATTCTCTTTTCGAGATTTTGATTTTCTAGTAAAGACCCAATTTTCATCTGGGAACCTTACAATAAGAATATTGCCATTAAAACCAAAACACAAACAACAGCGACAGTTCCCCACAGCACAAATTTAGTAAAATTATTCCAAGTATTTTTATGGTTCTCATTATCCATAAAATTTACTTCTGTCTTGCTTTAAATTTTGGATTTGTTTTATTTATTATATATACTCTGCCACGTCTTCTAACGAGCTTAGAGTTTAAGTCTCTTTTTTTAATCGATTTTAATGAACTTTTAATTTTCATAAATTTTCATCTTTAATAAACGAAGTTATATAATCTTTCAAATGAATTTTGCCAAATCTTCTAATAATTTTATTGTTAAATGACATATTTGTTAGTGCAGAAGAATATCTTTCCCCTGCTCTTGGTTTTAAGTACTTTATTTTAGAATTAAACATTTTAGCAACATCTTTGATAGAGTGAGAAACTTTATGTGAAATGCTATAATGTTTACATTTATTTTTTTTCCAGGCCTCAATGCAGACCTTGATTGTATCTGATATATGGGTAAATCTTCTGGTCTGATTTCCAGGCATAACCACAGTTATAGGTAATTTTTTTTTAAATTGATTTTCAAAAATTCCAATTACAGTAGCCATTTTTCCAGTTTTTATATGTCTTGGACCGTAAACATTATAAAAATAAATTACTTCAAACTTGAAATTAAACCATTTTTTCAAATTTTCTAATAATTCAAGATTTTTACTTTTAGTAAATGCGTAGGGTGAAAGATTTTTATCATTTCCATTATTTCCTAAACTGGCTGATGTTGCTGAATATATCAATTTTATTTTGTTATTTAAACAAAATTTAAATACAGCGTTAGTTCCAATTGAGTTTGATCTAAAACAAGAATTAAAATTTTCAAAACTTTGGAAAATTCTAGCAAACTCTCCAAAATGAAATAATGAGTTTATTTTTTTTTTATATCTGTTTAAAAATTTATTTATTCTAACTGTGTCTCCTTTAATATATTTAACCCTTTTGGAGTTAAAATGATTTTTTTTTGATCCGCTAGAATAGTTGTCTAAACTGATTATTTTAAATCTTGTTTTTTTTAAAAGAAATTCAATTAAATTTGATCCAACAAATCCTGCACCACCAGTAACTACTATTAGATTTTTCATTAAAGAAATATGCCTGGCAACGACCTACTCTTCCATGTCTTAAGACAAAGTACCATCGGCGCTGAAAAGCTTGACTTCCGAGTTCGGAATGGGATCGGGTATAGCCTCTTCGCAATAATCACCAGGCACGAAACTTATACATAATGATTTTTTATAGTCAAAGACAAAATTTATTTTTTTATTGAATAAATTATTATTGCTTTTAAGGCAATAAATACATCTTTAAAGCCAATTTTCTTTCCCTCTTCATATGACCTTCCATTATAAGTAATTGGAACCTCATAAAATTTAAATTTTTTTTTTGCAAGTTTTATGGTTATTTCAGGTTCAAATGAAAATGAACTTTCTTCAATATTTATTTCTTTAAAGGCTGATGATTTAAAAACTTTATATCCAGTTTCCATATCAGTTAAGTTTAAATTTATAAATAAATTACATAAAAATGTTAATATTTTATTTGCTAAGTAATGCCAAAAAAAATGAATTCTTACATATTTTCCACCTCCCAAAAATCTTGATCCATAAACAACATCAGCATCTGTTTCGAAAAAAGGTAAAAGTAATTTGTTATAATCAAAAGGATCATATTCTAAGTCTGCATCCTGGATTAAAATTATATCACCATCTGCATTCGATTTTGCACTTTTAATTGCATAACCTTTTCCATAATTTTTTTCATGATAAATTACTTTAATATTTAAATTATTCTCGAAATTTTTTAAAATTTCTCTAGTTCCATCTGTTGAAAAATCATCAACAATTAATATTTCATAATTTTTATAATCATAGGATTTTAAACTATAATTTACTTTATCTAAAATTTTCTCGATTGTATTTTTTTCATTATAACAAGGAATAATAACTGACAATTTAAAGTTTTGCTTATCTATCATGATTAATTTTTTAATTTACTAATTATTAAATATCCATATTTTTTATTAACATTTATCTCATTATATGAGCACAAAAATTCTATATCCCAACATAATCTTCCTTGCCATCCATTTTTGATATTTTTTTCAATGTCTGGCTTGTTAATTGAAATAAAATTGTTTTTACTATTCGAAATATTAATAAAACTATTTTCTATTTTTTTTAAACCAAAAAAAACTTTATCATTTTCTATTATTCTTAAAATATTTTTTGAAAAATTAAATATCAAACAAACACATATAATTGAAAATATAATTTTACTTGAAAAAAATCTATTTTTATAAAATTTTAAAGTTAAAAGAAAAACTAATGATAAAAAATAAATTATACCAAATCTGTATACTGGAGAAAAAGTAAACCAAAATAAAAAACCACAAACAACAAAAAAAGAAAAAAAATTAAAGTTTTCTAATTTATACAATTGTTTTTCTCTATTTTTTTTTGATAGTAATAAAATTATTATAATTGGAATTATGATTGTTGATAAATGCTCTAATATTTCGCTGTAATTTCTTTCAAACCAAAATGGAACCCACGTGAAATTTTTTAAATAATCTTCTTTAGAATAATTATGATTTTCAACATAAAAACTTTTATTTGTTAATTCTATTTTATCTTTTAATTTTACAAACTCACTGTCAAACCACGATACTTCAATACAAGTTAAGTCACTTGGAAAAATGAAACAACCACTATAAATAAACTGTTGAAAAAAAAATGTAAGGCTTAGAAAATAAATTAAAAAATAATTTAATTTCAATATCTCACTACATAAAAATCTATAATTTTTAAAAAATAAATATACGGGCAAAAACAAAAGTGGAATACAACTGAATTTTATTAAAATTGCAAAAATAGAAAAACAAAAGCTACAAAAAAAAATAAATATTTTTTTCTGTTCATTTGTAGTTTCGTTAAATTTAAAAAAATTATATATAGATAAAACTGCAAAGACTAATGCCGGTAGATCATTTCCAAACTCAGAAATTCTAGTAAATTTTAGTAAAATATACAATGTGCATATTAATAAAAAAAAAATACTATAATTTTTTTTGTTATCATTCAGAAGTTCATTCAAAGAAAATATAACAAAAACTACATAAAGAATATATGTAGGTATTGTAATGAAATTAATATTACCAATATAAAATAAATTTAAAATATTTAACCAAAGTGAATTATGAATAAATGCTACATTAGTATTAGCTAATCCAAAAATTATCTTCTCATTATAAAAATTTATTATATGAGGGAGATGATAATATCCAAAATCTTCATGATATTTTTGGCTTATATATATAGGAATTAAAATTAATAATATAAAATAAAGTTTTTTATTTTCAAAAATTAAAAATTTTTTATTTAATTTTTTTAAAAAAAAAATAATTACGCCTGCAAGGAAAATTATAAAAATAATTTGAATGTTGATGTTAAAAAAAAAGTGAAAGAAAGTTACAATTAAGGCAATTAATGGAAATCCAAAAAATATTAATTCTAGACTATTTGCTTTTTTGGAATTTACTAATAAAGCTCCAAAACCTGATATAGAAATTAAAGATAGAGCAATTGTGCCTATAAAAAGTATAAACTCATAAAAAAACATTAATTTATAAATTAATTTAAAAATTTTTTATTTTAATCAAATTTTTAATCATTTCTTTCTCATTAAGTTCATTGTAGCACCAAACCAATTTATTATACAAAGAATCAAAATCTTTTTTTTCTCTTTTATCTTTAATTATTAAATAAATTTCATTATTGTATTTCTTTCTTATCTCATTTTTATCAACAATAGTCTCATGTAATTTTTCACCAGGTTGAAGACCTATCTCTTTAAATTCAAATTTATAATTAGGATTTATCCTGGTTTTAATTCTGCCTAAATCTTTAGCTAGACTTAAGATGTTTAATGGCTTTCCCATATTTAATACAAAGGTATTATCTTTTTTATTTATTTCGATAGTCTGAAGAACTAAATGACAAGCCTCATGAATAGTCATAAAAAATCTTGTAGCTCTTCTGTCTGTCAGTTTGATTGGTTCATTAGAGTTAATTTTATCAATAAAATTTGTAATAGCAGATCCAGAACTTCCAAAAACATTGCCAAACCTTACAATTTTAATTAATTTTTTATTTTCTTTGAGATAATTAAAATTTTCACAAACTTTTTCTGCAAATCTTTTTGAATATCCTAATATAGACTTTGGGTTCGCTGCCTTATCTGTAGAAATAAAAACCATTTCGCAATTATATTTTTTTGATAACTTACATAAATTATTTGTTGAAATTATATTGTTATAAACAGCAGAAAATGAATTTTCCTCTAAAATGTTAACATGTTTATATGCAGCCGCATGGAAAATGATATCTATTTTTTCCTTAATAATTATTTTTTCCAACACTTTAGTATTATTCATATCTAATAAAATGAAATTTACTTTTTTATTTGTTAAATTTTTTCGTAAATTATATATTGATAATTCAGAATTATCTAAAGCGATAATTTTTTTTACTCCTTGTTGTAAAAGCTGCCTGCAAATTTCAGACCCAATAGTTCCTCCAGCTCCAGTGACAATTATTTTTTTATTAAATAATTTTTTTATTTTTTTAATTTTAATTTGTTTTCTATTTAAAATACTATTTATCTCCTCAATATTTAAATCATTAATATTAATTTGATCTGAAAGTAAATACTTCTTTTCAGGCAAAAATCTTACATCAAAAAAACTTTTTTTAATTTTACTTATAATTTTTGTTTGATTTTTTTTTTTTAAGAGATGGAATTGTTAAATAAATTCTTTTAATTTTATTATTTTTATTTAATTTTAAAAGATTATTATAACTAATAACAGGAATACCATTAATAATTGTATTTTGTATGTTAATTTTATCATCAACAAAATATAAAACTTTCTCATTTATTTTATTTAATTCTAGTAAAATTTGTTTACCAGCAAAACCCGCTCCATATATTACAGAGCCAGTTGGAATTAAATCATCATTATATAATTTATTATAAGAATATATTTTCGATTTGTTTAAAATATTTAATTTTTTTTTAATATATGAGTTTACATTTTTAAATTTAAAATTTCCTATTTCATATTTAAGTTTTCTTATATCTGCTATAGAGTTTTTTATTTCTTCAATCTTATTTTTTTTTAAAATTTTATTTTTTTTAAAATTTGCATTACTAATTAAATCTTTAATTAAATATCCATTGCCAGTACCAATGTCATAAATACCCTTGGTAATTTTTTTTTTTTAAAAAAATTGAATAAATTTTTCCAACATCATCTATATGAATAAAATCTCTTAAAGATAAACCATTGTTAATTAAAATTATTGAAGATTTATTTTTTTTCGATCTAATTATTTTTTCAACAAATGAAAATTTATCATTTGGATTTCCATAAGTATTAAATAATCTCATTATATGGTAACATTTATTATTTCTTTCAGAATAATTTATTATTATTTTCTCAGCTGCTATTTTAAAAGATGAGTATAATTCTCTATTAAAAAAATCTTTTTTATTATTGTTTAAGTTTTCCAACAATCTATAAATAGCAGCACTACTGCTATAGATAATTTTATTTATTTTACTAGGTGGAATAGTACCTAATATTAATGAAATATTTTCTAAGGACAAATTACAAAATTGTTCAAAATTTTTATGAGTTAATTTATTTAAAAATTTTGAAGGATAAAAATTATTAAAAACTAAATTTATTTTTTTAAATTTATTTAACTTATAATTAATTAATTCTTTATTAATTTGAGTTGCTGATATTATAACGGGATTAGTTAAATTTTTAGTGATGGATTTAGTTACAAAACTATTTTTTCCTACTATTACAGTTTTAATCATTAAATTTTAAAATATAGATCAAAAGTACATAAATTAGTAAAAAAATCAAAAAAACTATATTAAAAATAATTTCTAACTTTAAAAATAATATTATTGGAAAACAACACAATAATATAAGTACAGTATTTGTTAAAGCTAAACTAATTTTTTTATTTAATAAATGGTGTATATGATTTCTATCTCCATAGAAAGCATTCTTCTTATTAAATACCCTTGTAAAAGTTAGTCTTATTAAATCAATCCCAGGTAATATTAATACTAAAAAAATTTCATCAGCATAAAGGATATTTTTATTTTCGTTATGTTCATAAATAAGTGATAAAGAAATAATTGTAGTTAAAAGAAAAATTCCACTATCACCCAAAAAAAGCTCATTCTTTAAATTTAAAAATAATATTAATATTAATAATAAAATAGAAATTAAATAAAAGTTGTTAAATTCACTTTTATAAAAAAGATATAAAAAAACAAAAATAAAAAAAAGACATGATTGTCCATTTATACCATCATAAAAATTAATAGCATTTAACAATATTAAAATACAAAAAATTGTAAAAATTAATGAATTATTTTCTAAAAATATTTTTTTTTCATAAAATGACAATGAGAACATTTCTATCAATATTTTTTCATTTAAGAGTAAAGAAATTAAAATAACTATAGATGAATAAAAAAGTTTAAAATGTGGTGCCAATTTATTTTTATCATCATAAAGTCCTAAAAAAAATAATCCAAAAATTAATATTAAAATTGATAAATATTCATTTTTTTCTGTAAAATTTTTAGAGACAAAAAGAAAATACTCTGAAAAAAAAAATTGATATATTAAAATAATAAAAAAATTTATTGCTAAAATTAAACCACCGAGAATTGGTGTTTTTTTTTTATGTTTTTTTAATTTTTTATCAGGAAAGTCATAAATATTTACTAATTTTTTAAAATATTCAAAATTAATAAATAACAACAAATTTATAACGACTAATATTAATGATAAAATAATCATTCTTTAAAAATCTTATTATATGTATAAAAATAAAATCCAATAAAATAATAAATCGAAATTGAAATCCAATTATTAAAGAAATTTCCATTTGGTAATAATGGAAACAATTTGAAGAAAATATATAGAGAAATAACTAAAAAACAATTTTTTTTGTATAAATCTATATCTCTTTTATAAACATCAAAAAATTTTACAAAAATAAATATTAAGATACTTATATAAAAAAATATTCCTAGCAAACCAGTCTCTGAAAGTAATTGAAAAAAGAAATTATGTGGATGTGTTGAACAAATTCCTATTTCTGAGTCAAATTCAATATTTCTACAATGGTATCTGAATCCTTCGGGACCAGATCCAAATAATGGTTTTTTTTTAAATAAATCATAAGCTAAAATAAAATGTCCATTATGATCATTTGAAAATATTTTTATATGTTTATGAATATTTTTACGAGATTCAATTAATTGTTCTTGAGTATATCCTTTTTTTTCCTCAGTGTATAATTGATCTGTAAATTGATTAAATGTTTTAACGAAAACTCTATTAAAAGTATTGGCTTTTCCAACATTAAAAATGGATGTCAAAAATATAAATAAAAATAAAAACAATATTGATAAAATTAAATACTTTCTAATTATTGGTAAAAAAAAAATTAAAGATATAAAATACAAAGCTGTTAGAAAAATTGATGTTCTTTCACCAGATAGATAGACGCAAATGAGATACAAACTAAAAAATATTATTAAAAAAATTCTATTTTTTTCAATCTCGTATTTGTAAAAAAAAATTAACCATAAAAATAATGGAAAAACAGTGAATAGAAAACTTCCAAGAACTAGTTTTGAACCAAAAAAACTTGATACTCTATCGTAAGGTAATTCAAAACCTAATATATTATTTCCGTAAAAAAATTGAAACAATACGTCAAAAAAAATTATAAAAAAAAATATAAAAATAGTTTTAAGAATACTTTTTTTTTGAATTATCTCATTTTCAAAATTATCAAAAAAAAATAAAATTGCTGTCGAAAAAATTAAAAACCTAAAATAAAAAATTGAAGAAATATATAAATCTTTATCAGCAATTTGAATAATTGCGTTCAAACCAACATATATTGAAAACAAAAGAAGAATAATTATTTTTTTTTCTTTTAAATAAAAATTATGTCTATTTTTCAATAGAAAAAATATAATTAATAGTATAGTAAATAATTCAGTAACTGCAATACCAACTACGTATGTAAATGGTAACAATATAATTAAATGCCATGTTAAATTAATCTGTGTTTTTGTCATTTAAAATTCTTAATAGTTGATTTTGAAAATTGTTTCTATTTTGTAATTTATTTTGAGTCATTTCAGATTGAATTTTTTTATAATTTTTCATTATATAATTAATACATTTCTTTAGATTAGATATTTTTCTTTCACAAACAAAAATGCCCTTATAATTCAACTTAACATGTTGTATCTCTTTAAAAATAATAACTGGACGTTTTCTTGCTAAACTCTCAAGAATAACTTTAGGTGCCCCTTCTGTAAATGATGGAAGTATGAATATATTATGTTTATCGTATAAATTTAATAATTTTTTATAACTAGTTACTTCATTAATAACACTTATTTTTGATGAATGTTTAGAAATGGATTTATTATCTCCTGCCAATGTTAACTTGTAGTTTAAATTTATTTTTTCAAATAAATTCACTAGCGAATAAATACCTTTTTCTTTTCTATATCTACCTAAATATAATAATTTAGGAACATTTAAATCTGCTTTTCTAATATTTTTAAACCATAAATTATCAAGCTCGGAAGGTGTAATTAAATGTTTTTTTGTAGAGCACTTTATATATTTTGAAACTGAAATAATTTTGAGATTTTGCTCAAGATATTTTAGCATCAAACCATAAATTAAATATCCAATTTTTCCAATTTTACTCTCATATTCTTGATAACCATCACTTCTTAGATAAAGATATCCATCTAAATTTTTAAAAAATGATTTTATCAGTATAAAAAAAAATAAGTTTCTAGGTGTAGCTGATATCATTAATAATTTTATTTTTTTTTGTTTCCATCTGAAAAAGTATTTAAAATTAAATCGTTTAATTTTTTTTTTTAGTATTTAAAGAAAAATTATTTTTTATTTTATTTATGTTTGAAATTAAATAAATATCAAAGCATTTTTGTAATGCACTTAAAATGTTTATAGTATCATTATATTTTGTAGATAAATTATTTTTATTTAAAAATATTTTATCATTAGAAATAACGATAATTTTTTTCATTTTTTCAGAAATTTAAAATATTTTTTTGGTACTAAATACAAAATAAGAAATTTTATTTTTTCAAAAATATTTTCATGCTTCAATATTTTTTTAAGTAATATAAAACTTTTACTTTCGTTAATTAACACAGTTGAAATTTCTAGATAACTTAATTTATTTCTAAAATATTTTAAATTTTTGTAAAAATGTTTATTGTCTTTTTGTAAATAATTTTGATCAAACCACATTTGATATTCTTGGTAAAATAATTTACTATGATTTTTCGAGTAATTATCTTTATGTACTCTATAATTAATCAAAGGTAAATTTATAGAGTGAGCTTTACATGATTTTGATATTGTCATCAAAAAGTCGTAGTCACCTATAATATTAAATTTATCATTAAAAAAACCATATTTTTTAAAAATATGTTTTTTAAAAATTACTCCACTAATAATGATAAAATAATCCTTTGACAATGAATCATAAATTAATCCATCTGGTAAATCATATTTTTTATAAATTTTTTTTTTTTTATTTTTTTCATAAAAAAAATTTGTATTACAATATGAAAAATCATAATCGGTAGATTCAAAAAATGTTGACCTAGATTTAATATAATCTTTATCCCACCAGTCATCAGAATCTAAAAATGCGATTAAATCACCTGTAGAATTTAATATTGCATTATTTCTAGCTTTATAAAGTGATTCTTTTTTTTCATTATAAAAATATTTAATTCTTTGATCCTTAAATTTTTTAATAACTTTATAAGTTTTATCAGTTGAACAGTTATCCCAAAGTACAATTTCTAAATTTTCATAGGTTTGATTTATAATGCTATTTAAACACTCCTCTATATATTTTTCACTATTATGAAAGTTGACAATTACACTTACTTTTGCACTCATTAATTTTTTTTATAATCATTAATTGTTTTTTTAAGACCAAGATTAAATTTTACTTTTGGCGTCCAATTTAATAATAAATTTGCCTTTTTAATTGAAGGGTAGAGATATTTTATTTCATCTTTTCTAAATTTTATCTTTCCAAATATAGGTTTGCCTAAAGAAATTATTCTACAAATCTTTAAAATTACCTTTTTAACTTGTAGAGGTTTGCCTGATCCAACGTTTATTATTTCGCCCGAAATACCTTTTTTTTTGAGAGTTTTAATAATTGCACTAACAGCATCATCTATATATAGAAAATCTCTTAATTGCGTTCCTTGAGAACATTCAAAATCTTTATTTTTAAAAGCATTGTTAATTGTTATTGGAATTAGTCTATTTTCATCCTGCCTAGGGCCATAAACTAAATAAAACCTGAGAATATTTACAGGAAAGTTATATTTTTTACTTAAATTTAATAAATAATTTGTACTTAAAAGTTTTGCTTTACCATAAGTAGAATAAGTTTTTTTGTTAATAATTTTTTCTACTTGGGGTGATTTTTTTTTTCCATATTCTATACAAGAGCCAATTTGAATAAATTTTTTTATACTTGAATTTATAAATAAATAGGAAAGGTTTTTACATCCATTAAAATGACTATTTAATGTTTTTTTTTTATTTGAGTGGTCAACATGACCAGCTAAATTTACAACATAATCAAATTTTTTTTGGACTTTATCAAATAAACTTTTTTTTTTAGTAATATCACAAATAATATATCTAACATTACTTAATTTTCTTTTTTTTGGAGGTTTGTTATTTGATAAACTGGTTACGGACCAATTTAACGATAGGCATCTTTTTGCTAAATGGTATCCTATAAATCCTGTGCCACCTGTAATTAAAATTTTTTTTTTTATCAAAATAATTTATCAGCTTTAATTTTTTTTTCTAAAATTTCTTTGTCTCTCAATGTATCCATACATTGCCAAAACCCAGAATGTTTAAATGCTAACATTTGTTTTTTTTTAGTTACTTTTTTAAAAGGCTCTTGTTCTAAAAATGTTTTATCATTTTTAATATAATCAATAAATTTTGGCTCTATTACAAAAAAACCACCATTTATCCAGCCTGAGTCTAATAGATTTTTTTCTCTAAAATATTTTACAATATTATTATTAATTTTAATTGCTCCAAATCTAGCTGGAGGCCTAACTGCAGTTAATGTAATAAGTTTTTTATTTTTTTTGTGAAATTTAATTAGTTGATTTAAGTTGACATTAGATAACCCATCACCATAGGTAAGTAAAAATGTATCTTTTAAATATTTTTTTAATTTTTTTAATCTTCCACCAGTCATAGTATTTTTACCTGTTTCAATTAAATCTATACTTATACCTTTATTAAATTTTTTTTTTTTAAAATATTCTTTAATTACTTTTCCTTTGTATCCAAGTGCTATTAAAAATTCATTATGCCCATACTTTATATAATGATCAATTATTCTGTGAATTATTGGTTTTCCACATACTCTAATCATTGGTTTCGGAATTGTTTTTGTATATTCAGAAATTCTGGTCCCTAAACCACCTGCTAAAATAACTACTTTCATTTTTTTAAAAATTGTTTCTTAACTTTCAATAAATCTTTAGGTCTAGGTAATTTATTTTTTGATTTATCTATTTTTATTTTAACTTCTAAAAATGAAGGACCTCTACTTTTTAAAAAAGCTTTAATCGTCTTTAAAGTCATACTTTCTTGATCAAGATAAAAATAACTATTATATCCTATAGACCTAGAAAATAATTCTAAATTCATCTTTTCAATATTTGTAGATTGCCCCCCAACAGACTCATGAGATTT
>MDSW01167549.1_pt1 | contig 13802 bp, 10 predicted proteins | sample 811171 | NCBI WGS metagenome assembly MDSW01 (sample SAMN05326641, study PRJNA326480) | marine metagenome | isolation source: seawater | place: Atlantic Ocean: North West | collected 2012 | reverse complement strand
GGGCTGGCGTTGCTGCGCCGCGACAGGCTCCTGGTGGGTCGGTTGATCGCCGCGTTCTTCGTCGCCGTGTTCCCCGGTAACCTCGCCCAATACATCAACAAGCGTGACGGATTCGGCCTGGACACCGACCGCAAGCGCTTCATCCGGCTGCTGTTCCAGCCAGTGCTGGTCGCCTGGGCGCTGTGGTCGACGGGGATCCCGAAGCGCTGACTCGGGCTGCGGGGCTCGCCGGCGCTGCCGATAGGATCAGCGTCAGCCAGCCCCCATAGCCCAATTGGCAGAGGCAGCGGACTTAAAATCCTCTGAACTGGGCGTTTGTTGTGTTTGGTGGATTCGATAGCTGTCGGATAAGCCGTTCTGACCTGCGGATCCAGCGTTGGTGGGGTTGGCCAGCGCTGAGGTTGAATGACTGCACTGCGGTATCGATTGCGGTACCGCGTGGTCGACCGGCGGTGACCCACCGCTTGCGACGTACGGTCGGACATAGCGGTCTATCGCCGAGTAACGCTGCTCGTCACGTGTCGCTCCGGAGAATCCAATCTGTGAGCGACTCGCCGCTGTTGACGGCATGCCGACAGCCCGTTGTGTGATCTCGTTTGCGGATGCAGAGGGCTCGAACTCTGTACAGGGAGCTTTCGTTCGAACGGGCAGGTCTTGGCGCCCGCTCGGTCATAAATCGACGTCGTCCAAAGATGCGCGGGAGCGATGCGACCGTCCAATGGTGTGCCGAGGTCGCGCCGGGCTCAACGCACATAAGCGGCCTCGGGCCGATTGTTTCCAGCCTAGGAAGACCCGGAAGGTGAGGAAGTGCAGGAGCCTCCGGAGGTAACGGAAGCTCCGTATGGTACCGTCGATTGATCGGCATCCGAGGTTGGAGTGCGAGCCAGCGCATGATAGAAATCGACGGGAAGCGATTCCCGACTGTGTCCGACGCCGCTGCGGCGTTGGGAGTGTCGGCGCGCACGGTGAACGAATACGTAACAAAGGGCATCATCCCGAAGCCACCGACGGTGACCCAGGGTTTGCGTGACGTCAACGTGTATCCCACGGAATATATGGAGCGGGCAATGGAATGCCTGAAGGACTTCCGAGCACGCAAGCGCGGATCCAGGTAGGGGCAGCGACATGGATACTGGGGCCGGCTCGGCTTCCCTGAGCACGCTCGCGCGTCCCGATTCGACCAAGTCGATGTCGGACGTCTTGCATCAGTTGACGTCATTGGTTCGCGAACATGCCGCGGAATGGTCATCTGAATACGACGTTCGAATCACCTCGGACGAACGCCGCTCGCGCATGAGCGCCTTCATCGGTCGCGTGCTAGACGGTGAGCACATCGTCGAGACCGACTTACCCCTCGTCGCCGAATTGCTCTACTACACGGGCAGTCAGCGTCAAGCTGCTGCCCTAGGCCTAGTTCTACCGCTGTACAACACGTTCGAAGACTACGACGTCAACACAATCCAGCCGTGGACGATTCCGCCACAGGAACGACCCGTTGTCCCTGGAAAGCGGTGGAGCCTCCTTGGTCACGAGATCGACTTCCCTATCGGAGTACCTGCCTCGGCACTCACCGGCAACGCTGAGTGGATTGGGCTCCTCGCCGGTGCCGGTTATAACGTTCTGACGTTCAAAACTGTACGGACTCGCGAGTGGGCGCCACACCCAGCCCCGAACTGGGTGTTTGTGACTGACAACAGCGACGCCTTTGAGGTGGGGACCGTAACAACCGCTCGGACTGTCATCGGCAGCACTGACGGGTGGTCGCCGACCGAATCTGTCGGTGGGAACACCGCAAACTCTTTCGGAGTACCGAGTCCTGGTCCTCGCCAATGGATGGCACAGGTCGCCGCAGCGTTGGACCGCTTGTCTAGCGGACAGATGCTCATCGTGAGCGTCATGGGATATGACTACGAAGGCACCGGCGATCCCGATGTACTTGCGGCCGACTACCGCGACGCGGCATTGTTGGCCGCTGAGGCGGGCGCTCCGGTTATCGAGTTAAACCTTTCTTGCCCGAACTCACTTTCGGACGACATAGTGGCTGCTCCACTCTGTGAGGACCCAGCGCTGGTCAGACGCATTGTGGGTAAGGTGCGCCGGGATCTTCCACAAAACGTGAAGCTCGTTGTCAAACTGTCGTACCTCCGGTTTGAAGCACTCGAATCATTAGTGAACTCGCTCGGGGCCTCCGTCGATGGCTATGCCGGTATTAATACTGTTCAGTGCGAGGTGAGGACGCTCGACGGCGGCCATGCCTTCCCGGGTCGTAATCTTGCCGGAGTATCCGGGAAGATTATTCACGACCTTGCTCTAGATTTCGTAACAAGTCTCGCCCGTATCCGAAGTATCGGTCAGCATACCTTCGACATTCTCGGAATGGGCGGCGTGACGTCTCCGGCGGCATTCGAAAACATGTATAACGCTGGGGCATCTGTTGTGCAATCGGCAAGTGGTGTCTTTCTAGATCTTTTCTTAAGCCAGAAGTGCATCGATGCATTCGGCGCCTCGCTCCCGGCGGTGCCGCCCGTAGTCGATGATGTAGTGCTCAGCAATCTGACCTCCACCATCCGTAAGGTGCTTGATCGTTCAGGCGGACGCCTAGACATCTTCGCATTGTCGTCGGCGCTTCCTGTGCCTGCGATGCAAGTACGCGACGTGTTAAATTACATGAATCGCGAAAAAATTGTTGAAGCTCATACTACAAATGCCGGTGTGGTCCGGTACATTCTGAATGCCTGACTCAGCTTAAGTTGCGTCAGGAACGATCGACGTTTGAAGGCAAGGATCAGTGAACTTTGACTTCTGGACGGCGGTCGGATGGGCTGTCTTGCTTGGTATGGGCGCGAGTGGCGTTTATATAGCACTCGATATGATATTCAAGCAAGGATGTTTCTCGGCCCCATGTGGGCTGAAGTACGGCACCATGCTGGCCAGACTGGTCCTTTTCTCCTCGTCTTACACACTCGGAGTCGGAGCTGCCTCCTTCGCCGCGGCCTCGTCTAGGCTGGCGATGCAAGGTGCATCGGGATACTCCTTTCGCCTGGGTCTTGCGGCGGGGTTCTTTTCCTGCGTCACCATTGTCGTCCGCCGTGTGTTGTACGAGCGAGCGAACTACAATCAATTCGCTCCACTTGATCGGCCGGATGATAACCAAGCGCACGAGAAGGACGTGCCACCGTTGTTCGGTATGAAACTTTGGTTGTCATTCAATCGGTTGCTAGATGAGTTCGAGGAAAGTGCCGTCTTCCGAGTTCGCGAACAGCTAGTTGATCGCGGTTATGACCAAGCTAAAGCTTTCGTCGAAAAAGTAGGTGACGAAGCGCCTGCGCACTTAGTGGACCACTTCTTGCAAACGCACGTGCTTGGTAATGGCAAATATACCGAAGCTCGAGTTGCCGAAATTAAAGCCAAGCTGCAAGCTCGCACGACAGAGGCAGGCTTCGATAGCTTGGCGCGAACGCTTTACGTGATGGGCGACATCCGGTACTTTGGATACCAAGATTATCTCCGTAAACGTAATTTCAAGAGAGTGGCGGAACTTTACGGTAGCTGAAAGTTCACCCGCGCTAGCCGTACGGAAAGGCGAACCGCTCCAAGAGTCGAGAATGGGTGTTTAGGCGTCTCGATGCATATTGCTCCCATTCGAAGGTCCTCAGTTGTTCGTTATGGTGGCCAGCGTGCAAACTGAGGCGAACGCAGTGGGGGGCAACGCACCCTTCGACTCGATAGAAAAACTGCGCTCGACAATAAAAACCGGTGCTTTCCCGCGCCAGATTCCCACTCATCGGTAGGCGGCTGCGGTATCGACCTTGAGCCACCCCCGGGCGCGAGCCACGCTTAGAAGCGACGGGACTGTCGTCTGATCGCCGGCGCCAGACCTGGCTTTCCTTTCTCCCGGTGGTGCCCCCACCCGGAGTCCATTGAGTTCGGCCAACTCGGGATCGGTCGTGTCGCCGACAACGGGTCGGTTCGTTAGCCAGCCGAAGCGAGCGATTTGTCCTGCCGCCCGGAAAACTGTACGTCGCCGTCCCGCCGGAAGTCGCCGGAGAACCTCCGTTAGTTCCGGCAGCAGTTCCGACACGACGGGTCCCGATGCGATCGACCACAGGGCCAGTGCCCATTCGGCTTGGCCGAGGTCGCCGTTGTCGATGGCCTTCAGTTGTTCCCGCCACCAGTCGGCATTGCGGGAATGTGTAGTGGTCTGAGCAAGGAGCTCGGTCGGGTGGCTCGTCGTTCCAAAGGCCGTGGCGTCAGCGCACCTCCTGTACGCGAGTCCGTATGGAGAGGCCGCGCCGATGATGGCGATCTCCGAAGCGATCCAACAACGACCGGCTTGCTCGTGCACTGCATTGGCGGTGTCTGCCCACGGAAATGTGCTCGCCTTATAGCCGGACCTGAACGTGCGCTTTTTCCCGACTCGCTCCCACGGTGAGCGGGCCTTTCTAAGCTGGTTGATCGCCTCAGATCTGCGACGCTTCGCCCTCTCGTCGCCGGAGATGAAGCCTGTCGTGGAGCTGGTCAGGAACTCTCCGGGCGCCAGGGCGACCGCCACCTGTGCAGGCATCGAGCGCGTCGACGTGACGCAGGGACACTCCCCATTCAGCACCGCGGTGAGCAGCGCTGCCTCTAACGAACTTCCACTCTCCGGGGTAAGCCCGGTACTGAGAAAGAGTTCGGCGGCGCCGTTGGACAGATCCAGGTTTTCCAATGTCGGGGTGATGCCGGCTCCGGCTTCGCAGCACGCACCGACGGCGAGCCACGCGTTCTGCTGGGTCGTGCCAATCGCTGCCGTGAGCTGCTGGTACCACCAAGCCGTGAACTCGCTGCGCTGGTTGAGAAGTTCCCGCAGGACTCGCACACGCTGTGGGTTCTCGGCATCGCTCGGGTTCTTGCTGATCAGCGCCGTCAGCCGTGCCCAGGTGGGATCGGCACCATCGTCGGCGGGGAGGTCGGGAAGTTCGGGGAGCGCGATGATGTCCCGGCGGTCGAGCGCGGACAACAGGATCGCGGTCCCCATGCCCGAGCAGAGCGCAGTCAGCACCTTGCGAGCTTCACGCGGGCGGCGCAGGAAGACGCCGTCGGTGAGCAGTGCCCACGCGGCGAGGTACGACGCTGACGCCGAGGTCTCCGCCAATTCCTGCTCGATCCCGGCGGTCAGCGTGTAAACGTCGCTGCCCTTTGCGTTCCCTCCGTAGAACCTTGCGGTGTTGAGCCAGTACGGGCGCCGCAGGAGTTCCTGGAGCACCGTAGTGCTATCGAAGTCGGCGTTGTCCTCGCCCGCGGTGCGGTAGAGGAACCGCGCAGCGAAGTACTCCCGCAGCGACAGCACCTCGAATTCGTAGGTGCCGTCAACCTTGCTGGTCAACGCCCACAGGCGGTCGCTCGCGCCCTCGAAGAGTTGATCGACGATCGACTCGCGGTTGCCGTAGGTGCGCTGGAAGTGGCGCATCGCCGCTTTCAAGTCGGCGATGCTCATGCGCCCGTTGATCTGAGATTCCTCGGTTTGCGCGTGCAGGTACCAGCCGAGGAACGGGATGATTTCGAGGAGCTCCTCCTTATGGTCGCGGACGGCCTTGGGGTGCTTATTGGCTTCGCGGGCCAGGAGCAGATCGACGTACTTGTCGTACAGGTCGGTCCGCTGCGTGGGGGTGGCCGCCCCCTGCTGGTGGAGAAGGTCCAACAGGATCGTCAGCTGCATCGGGTTACCGGCGAGCTCATGGATGTAGGGCTCGCGGCTCTTCTCCTGGAAGCTCTTCCGCAGCGTGCGGCCGTCCTTGCTCTTGATTCCTCGGACGGCGCACCACTTGCGCAGGTAGTCAGCCCGCTGCTCGCCTGTGAGCTGGTTGAGTGTGACGATCTCAAACATGTTCGGCGACGGTTCCGCGAGCTCACCGGCGCTGGGACGCGTGGTGACGACCACCTTGAGCGGCTCAGTGTAGGTCTTCGCTCGGCTGGCGAACGCGTCGATCTCGTTGACCACCCTGCGTCGGATGCTGGCGCTGCCGACTTCGTCGAGACCGTCGAGCACGACGAGGCTGGGTACCCGCTCGAATATGTCTTGCACTGTCGTCGCCGTGGTGGTGATACCGCCGCTCTCGTGCGTCATCAGGTCGGCGAGGAAGCATTCGATGGTCGCACGCTCACCCTTGTGCGGCTCCGTCTTCGCGCGCTTGCGGTCGTCGGAGTGGTCCCACACGTCGTTGCCCGCGAGCCAGAGCGCGTAGTCGCTGAGGTCCAACCTGATGGGGAACCGAGGATTCCTCAGCGCGGGAAGTGTTTTGGGCCGGTCCGGCTCCGGCATGAACGCGCTGCGGTGCACTTGGCAGACGTACTGGCTGAGGGTCGATTTCCCTTGCCCGGGGGCACCTCGCACGAGGGTGAATGGTGTTGGTGATTGCAGCAGATGAGCGGCCGCCCCGCCGAGGGAGATCGGCGCGGTCGATCGCAGCCGGTCGGTCGGGGAATGCACCTGGTCGGCGGTGACGTCGACGAAGAGGTCCGCCACCATTTCGCGGTCCACGTCCGCCTGGCTGAACTTGACCCGCTGGTCATCGTCCCACTGCGCCGCAGCGACCTTGCGGATCAGTTTGCGGTCCGCTTGGTTCTTGGTCGCCCCGACCTGCTCGGCGACAAGATACCGGATGAGATCCCATCCGGCGAGCATGTCGGCGTAGGCCCACTTGGTCGAGTCCGGGGAGTTGTCCACCCACGGATTCAGCGCCTCGCGCCATATGCACGTCATCTGGTCGAAGCCGACGTTCTTCGCATGCTCTTTTAGCTTCTTGTCCAGCTGTACGAAGGTGCCGGTTTTCGGCTTGGCGGTACTCGCCACGTTCGTCACCAGGACGTAGTTGCGTACGCCGTCCTTAGCGAGCCGGCGCAGGTTGACCAGCTCCTTCTTCACGACCGCGTCCAGCCAGCTGACCGGGTTCTTCTCCGTGCCGCTGACTGACCATTTGACCTGGTAGATCAAGAGCGTTTTAGGGTCGATGTTGCGAAGGCCGTCGATACCGCCGTCGGTCTGCCGGAGCGCCATGGGGCGATAGTCAGGGAACTGGCTGGCCAGTAGAGCGCTGACGAGCTGCTGGAAGTCGTGGTCGCCCAGGCGTTCGTAAAGGTAACGGTGTCGACTCTCGGGCAACGGGCTAACTCCTTCGCTCCAACCCGATCGGGCCGGCACGGCCGTCGGGAGCCTCGAATGCTCACTTCATTCAACCCGGTTACATCGGTTTGGTCGGGTAGGTTGGCGTGGCACCTGCCGCAGGGTGGGGGAAATTGCCTGGGTCGTCAGCGCCCGAGTCCACCCGAGTCGAGGACCTAACGGACCGGTGCCGCGGGTCGATGCCGCACTATCCCTGCGCAGCGAAACTGACTTAGTGCAGAACCAACAGCCCTGCTCTGGCCGGGTGCATACTCCGTCCCAATGAGTCGGCATAGCATCTGCGCAATGAGCGATGAAGAAGTGCCTTCGTGGAAGCAGATAGTTGTGCGAGCTGCAGTTGCTTCCGGCGCGGAGGTACTCGGTTGGCAGGCGGGCGTGCCGGGTGTCGGCGCCGGAACCGGCGTCGTCGTTCAGTGGCTGATCGATTCTCGTCGAGGTCGTGCAGAAGAGTTCGTTGACGGCATTGCCCATCTCGTAGATGCACACCAGCTGTTCGAACAGGTCCGCGCAGATCAAGTGCTCCAAAACCTGCTCTGGGATGGCATCCAAGCCGCTATGTCGGCAGCAGACCAGGACAAGCGTATTTACCTCGCTCGCGTAGTGGCGAATGCGCTAGCGGATGACGCGAAGATCGATGACGCCCAGTTCATCGTGACTGCCCTGCGCGAGCTTGAGGGTCCGCACATCCGCGCGCTTGTCAGACTTATAGCCGCCGATGACGAGAATCGAAAAGATCCCGGCAACGACGACGAAATCCTGCAGAACGCACTTGGCGACGAGCCACCGGCTGTAAAGGCGGCCCTTGTCAGAACCGGCGTCGTCCTAGTGGGGTCTCAGCCTGTATCTAGCGGCTTGTACAGCATCCCCCGTGCCGAGAACTACAGCATCACCGGGGTAAATGACTTCGGCCGAAGAATCATTCGTGAACTGCAAGAGGTCAAGACGAACTGATCGATGTCCGCCAATGATGCCCGCCTACAACGGCCCAACCACGCCGAAGTTGCACTAAAGCTAAACCAGCTGACGGGTCTGATCGACCGCTAGCCTGTGGCGATTCAGCCGGGCAGTTGAAGCGTGAAGTCCACCGCCGAGCGAGCGCGTTGGCGACGTTCGTGGTGGTCCCCTGCGACAAGATTTCCGACGTCCGCAGGCCTCGCAACCCTCGCGACGCCGGCGGCAGACTTCCGCCAAATTGGGGGTCCTTCGAATTTCGTCCGTCGATAACCCGGGGATCCTACCGGCGCAGGGGTCGTATTCATTCGGGGTGAATACGCCTTCACGCTGGTCGGCATGTAGCGCCGGGTATTGCTCTGTTCGCTTTTCACCTCTCCTGGACCAGCACGTGAGGTGCGTCCTTAATGCCTCCTGGGTTGGTCTGACCGGGTCGCGGGTTTGTTGCTTTGGTGGGCCACCAGCTGGCTTCGCGTAGGAGTGTGGCGATGGCGGGCACGGTGAGGGTGCGCACGAGGAAGGTGTCGAGCAGCAGCCCGAAGCCGATGATGAGGCCGGCTTGGATCATGATGGCGACTGAGCCGACCATGAGGCCGAACATGCTGGCGGCGAATATGAGGCCAGCGGAGGTGATGACGGCTCCGGTGTTTGCCACGGTGCGCAGGACGCCGACGCGGATGTTGGTTCCGGATTCTTCGCGGAGCCGTGAGACGAGCAGCATGTTGTAGTCGGCGCCGACGGCGACGAGGATGATGAACGCCAGCAGCGGTACGGGCCAGGCGATTTCGTGGCCCAGTCCCCATTGGAAGACTACGACGCCGATGCCGAGTGATGCGAGGTAGTTGAGCACGACGGTGCCTAGTAGGTAGAGCGGTGCTAGGAGTGCGCGCAGTAGTAGGACCAGGATGACGCCGACGATGATGATGGTGGCGATGGCTAGTTGTGCGAAGTCGGCCCAGAGGAGTCGTTGGATATCGGAGTTGACGGCGGGGAAGCCGGCTACGGACACGGTGGCGTCGGCGAGTGACGTGTTGGGTCGTGCGGTGTTGGCGGTGTCGGTGATGCGGCTGGCGAGGTCCATGGCTTCAACGCTGTATGGGTCGTGGCTGCTTTCGATCATGAACCGCGCTGTTTTGCCGTCCGGTGAGAGGAATTGTTCGGCGACGTCGGTGAATTGCCGGTTCTCGAATGCGTTGGCGGGCAGGTAGAAACCGCTCGAGGAGTCGGAGTCGGCCGCTGCGCGCGAGGAGTTCTGTAGTTGGGTGGCGATCTGGCTCATGCCGGACAGCATTTCGATGTTGCTGTCGGCGAGGGTGCGGACGCCGGTGGCGAGTGCTTGGGCGCCGGAGGCCAGCTGTCCGATTCCGTCCTGCAATCGGCGGAGATTTGTGGTCAGGTCGGCGGGGTCACCCAGGGCTCCGAATGCCTTGTCCAGTGAGGCGACTGCGTTCTGGACGTTGGCGAGGGTGCCACCAACGGTGGCATTGGTGGCGGGATCGTAGCGGTCCCCGAGGTCGGCGATTTGGTTGAAGAATCCGTTGTCGCGCAGAGTGACCAGGATCTGGACCTGGTTGCGGATTTGGGCGCATTGTGGGGTGGTGGCGCACCAGGGTGAGGTGTTGAGGGCGCCGACGAGTGGGTCGAGTTGAGTGATTGCGTTTTGGGCTTGGTTGGCCAGCGGTCGTAGTCCTGGGCCGGATTGGATGGCTTGGTCGACGGCGGGGGCAGTGGCGGAAAGTTGTTGCAGCAGCGGCCGGAATTGGTTGACCTGAGTTCCTGCGGATTGGGCTTGGGTGAGGATTCCGGCTAGTGGTGTGAAGGCGGTGCGCACGGTGCTGTCGAGTTGGGCGAGGCCGTCGGCGAGCTGGTCGGCGCCGTCGGTGAGTTTGGTGAGGTCGTCCTTGCGGGAGTTGCCCTCGGCGACGGCGCCGGCCATTTTGTCGCCGATCTGGCCGTTCTGCCAGGCCAGTTCTGCTTGGTCGAGGCGCTCTCCGGTGGGGCGGGTGACTCCGGAAACTTTGGTGACGCCGGGGATCTGGGAGACGCGGGAGGCCATCTCGTCAAGATCGGCCAGTCCTTTGCCGGTCCGCATGTCGGTCGGATTTTCCACGACGAGGAATTCGCTGATGACGACGTCTTTGCGGAAGTGGCGGTCCAGCAGGTGGTAGCCCAGGTTGCTGGCCGTGGTGTCTGGTTGGCCCTTGCGGTCGTCGTAGCTGATTTTGATGGTTGCTGCCGCTGCCGACAGGGCGAGCAAGATGACCAGGCTGACGATGAGTAGTGGCACGGGACGGCGGACCACGGCGACGGCGACGCTGTTCCAGTAGCGGCGGGTGCGATCGGGTTTGGGTTCACCGATGCCGCGTTTGGCGGCTAGCGACAGCACCGGTGGCAGCAGGGTTACGGTGGCCAGAAATCCGAACAGTACGGCGATGGCACACGCGGGGCCAAGGGCGGCGAAGACGCTGAGCCGCGCGAAGACCATGGCCAGGAACGCGAGTGCGACGGTGGCGGCGGAGGCGAGGATGACGCGCCCGATGCTGGCGGTGGCGTGGATGACGGCCTGATCGGCGGGTACTTGGGCGCGGCGCTGTTCGTGGTATCGGCTGATCAGAAATACGGTGTAGTCGGTTCCCGCGCCGAGCAGGATCGCAGTCATGAAGGCGACGGTGAACTGGGAGACGGGCATGCCCATCTCGCCGAGGGCGGACAGCACGCCGCGCCCGACCGCCAGGCTCAACCCGATTACCAGCAGCGGTAACAGCGCGGTGAACACCGACCGGTAGACGATCAGCAGGATCAGGGCGATCACGCCCGCGGTAGCGATTGAGATCAGCAGCAGGTCGTGCTCGGCGGATGCGATCATGTCGCTGAAGGTTGCCGGTGGTCCCGTCACTTGCACAGTCGTGGTCGAGCCGGTGAAGACCTCGGCGGCGATGTTGCGCACCGCGTTTACCGATTCGGCGGCCGTGGGGTCTCCGAGGGTGCCGGTGACACCTACGGGCAGGTACCAAGCTTTGCGGTCGGCGCTGACTGCCTGGGCTTCGGTAATCGGATCGGACAGTAGGTCCTGCACCAGCAGGACGTGGTTGCCTTCGCCCTGCAACCGGCGCACGAGTTCGCCGTAGCGCTGCCGTGCAGTCGGAGTCAAGCCATTGGGGTCTTCCATGGCGACGAACACCATGGTTTTTGAGCCTTCTTCGCCGAAAGCGGCGCTCATGCGGTCAACCGTCTGCAAGGACGGCGCATCGCGAGGGATGAGGTCCACCGACTGTTGGCGCACCACGGTTTCTAGCTGGGGGAACAGCAACGCGAGGACGACCGCGGCGCCTAGCCATACCCCGATGACCAGCGCTTTGTGTCGGAGGGTGAATCGGGCTAGCGCTGCCAACCGTTCGCTGTACTCGCGGGTTTCGGCCGGGTTGGGGGATCCGTTGTCCCGCTGGCCACGGCGCGTGGCCTGGCCTGGGGAATCTGCAGTGCCGTCGGTCACTGGGCCTCCACTAGTAGCGAATCGTAGCGATACTATCGGTATCGCTACGCTACCGCATGTAGTGCAAGTGGTGGCGGGGCCGTCGTCGCCAGGCCGCGCAAAGCGCGCGGCTGGCGAAGGGGCCGGCGACCGCTATCGAGTCGGGACCGGGCCGACGGTCGCAGTGGGCAGAGGAATGATCGAACACTCAGTGGGTTTCTGGAAGCCAGGGCTGACGCTGTAAGTCGACGACACTGGCCTTGGATGCCGTTCAGGGTCTTGCTGTTGCTGTTCTCGGACGTTGGTCGTCGGGCGCACGCACGGCCACATCGCGTAGCGGGGCCGCTAGCTCTAGGTTTGCGCTTCGGTTGTGGCCGACTGGCCCGTGTTCTGCAGCAGCACGTAATTGCCTAGGCTGCCCAGGAAACCTGCGCAGTGCTGAACGAGTTCATCTGTGGTGAATTCCAGTTCTCCGTCGAGTCGGCGGCGCAAGACTTCGAATAGCCCTCCCACGCCCAAGGTCGAAGCCAAATGGGCAACCCCCACGGCAGAGTCGGCGATGTCGAGGTGAAGTCTGGCTTCGCGCAAGACAAGGTCGGTGAACCCTGCCATTAGTTCGCTGCGTAGCTCTCGGAGCAGCGGCTCGGTTGCAGATTCCACGAACAGGATCCGACCCAGCCGCGGGTCGTTGTCGATCATGCCGACCAGCCTGCGGATTGGCGCGTACGCCAATACCTCCGGTGGCTCGCCGGCATCGGGGATCGCGTCGACTATCACCTCCTGGAAGGTGGCATAGAGCTGCTGGTAGACAGCCCGCAGGAGTGCGTCTCGGTCGGAGAAGTGCTGGTAGAAGTACCGTGACGTGACACCCGATTCAGCGCAGACGGCAGTCACAGTGGCGGCGGCAACACCGCGCGTGCCGATCAACTCGGTTGCGGCCTCGATGAGACGGGTGCGCCGGTTCCGGTGACGCTCCTCGGCGGACATCCCGCTATACACCCGCGCCGAAACCACGTGGATAGCTTGCCATCTAATTCTGACAAGGCTTAGAGTCAGATTGACAGCGCGTCCTTGGCGAATGGGAGAACAACATGAGCGACGATTCGTCCACACGGCCCACCGCACGGGTCGTCCCGAAGCCCCGCCGTGTTCGATTCGATATGCCTGCTGGGACCAGTCGGCAGCACTTCGTTGATGGCGACTTGGTGATGAGCCACTTTGTGTCCACCTTGTCGGCCACGTTCCCCGAAGGCGAAGACTTCTTTATCCGGTCAGTCCGCGAGTACCGGGACCACATCAGCGACGCTGACCTCAAGGAGGCGGTCAAGGGGTTTATCGCACAAGAGGCCACCCACCGACACCAGCATCGGCTGCTCAACGATCGGCTTCAAGCAATGGGCTATCCCACCGAGGGGATCGATCGGCATGTCAAGAAGCTGGTTGGCCGACTTGAGAAGCGTTTTTCTCCCAAGATGCGCCTGGCTGTGACGGCCGCCCTCGAGCACTACACGGCGACATTCGCCGAGATCATTCTCACCAGCGACGAAGCTCAAGAACTGATCGGCGACACCGAAGTGCGGCCTATTCTGCTCTGGCACGCACTGGAAGAATGCGAGCATAAGGCCGTTGCTTTCGATGTCTACGAGACGGTCGGTGGAAGCGAACGCACCAGGGTCTGGGGGATGCGGATCGCCAGCCTCCTCTTGTTCAGCGAGTTGGTCATCCAGACCACCCGCTCTCTGGCTGGTGACCGTTCCGCCTACAACCCGGTGCGCTTGCTGCGCAGCCTTCGAGCCTTCCGTCATAACCCGCTATTCAGCCCAGCAGCAATTGCGCGCTTTCGCTCCTACACCCGCGCCGGATTTCATCCCGACGACTGGGACAGCGCAGAAATCCTCGAACGCTGGACCAAGGAACTCTTCGACGCCGATGGTGGCCAGCAAGTGCGTAGTGGCGTCTAGCTCGACCAGAGCCCGGCACAGTTCAAAGTCGGCCTTAACCGAAGAACACTTCATGGGCTCCGCTTCGCGCGCTGTGAAGTCAAGATCGGTTCTGACTACTGGCCGATCGATGGTGCTCGACCAACGTCGCGACCTACAGGAGGTTCCGGCCGAGGAACTCGGTGACGGCGCAGCCGAAGGCGTCGTTGTCGTCGCCGGCGATCATGTGTCCGGTGCCGGATACGTCGACGGTCTCGGCGTGGGGAACCAGTTGCTT
>MDSW01162412.1_pt1 | contig 13802 bp, 10 predicted proteins | sample 811171 | NCBI WGS metagenome assembly MDSW01 (sample SAMN05326641, study PRJNA326480) | marine metagenome | isolation source: seawater | place: Atlantic Ocean: North West | collected 2012 | reverse complement strand
TCAGAATATGCTTATCCAAATAGATTAAAAATTATATCTAATTTTAGTGGTTCAGCAGGCTTTGCAGTGATTTTAAGAAAAAAAAATTATTTATTTGTTGATGGTAGATATACAACTCAAGCAAAAATTGAAAGTGGTAGAAAATATAATATATTTGAAATTCCTAAATTATATCCTTTTGATATTTTTAAAAAATATAAAAAAAAGATTAAAATTGGCTTTGATCCAAGTTTATTTACAAATCTAATGTTGAAAAGATATTTCAATGAAACTTGTAATTTAATACCGATTAAAGAAAATTTAATTGATAATATTTATAAACACAAAAAAAAACAAAAAAGTACAAATTTTTATTTTCTTAATAAAAAAATCGTAGGTGAAAGTTTGAATAATAAAATTATTAGATTAAAAAAATTTTTAAAAAATAATAAAATTGATAATATTTTTATAAGTGCTCCAGAAAATGTTGCATGGCTTTTAAATTTGAGAGGTAAAGATAACCCTAATAGTCCAATTCCTAATAGTACATTAATAGTTACAGAAAAAGGTAAAATATTTATGTTTTCAGATCTAAGTAAAATCAATAAAATTAAAAATTATAAAAAAATTACTTTCAATGATTTTGATAAATTTTTTTTAATTTTAAATAAATTGAATGGTAAAAAATTTTCAATAGATAGATTAACATGTTCAATCGCTAATCAAAACCTGATTAGCTCTAGATTTAATATAATAAACAGTATTGACCCTTGTTATAAATTTAAATCAATAAAAAACAAAATAGAAATAAATAATATGAAAAAAGCCCACATTGCAGATGGGGTAGCTTTAACTAAATTTTTATTTTGGTTAAAAAAAAATAAATTGAAATCTATAGACGAAATTAAAGTTGAAAAAAAATTAGAAAACTTCAGAAAAAAAAATACAAATTATTTATATCCTAGTTTTAATACTATTGCTGGCTCTGGACCTAATGGTGCAATAATTCACTATCGAGCTAATTCAAAATCAAATAGAATTATTGGAAAGAATGATTTATTACTTTGTGATTCCGGTGGTCAATATAAATATGGAACAACTGATGTAACTAGAACTATTTGCTTTAATAAACCTAATAATAAAATTAAAGATATTTTCACAAGGGTTTTAAAAGGACATATTGCTGTAGCTACAAATGATCTAAACAAAAATAATAAAGGATATCAAATTGATAAACAGGCTAGGTATTGGTTAAACAAAATTGGTTTGGATTATGGCCATGGAACAGGGCACGGAGTAGGTTTTTTTTTAAATGTTCACGAAGGTCCTCAATCAATTTCTAAGTTTAACGAAATAAAAATAAAAGAAGGAATGATTTTAAGTAATGAACCAGGTTATTATAAAGAAAATAAATTTGGAATAAGGATAGAAAATTTAATTTATGTTCAAAAATCTAAAAAAAAATTATGTTTTAAAAATTTAACTTATGCACCTATTGATAAAGATTTAATTGATTTTAAAATTTTAAATAAAAAAGAAAAAAATTATTTATTCAAATATCATATGGAGACTTACATAAATTTATATAACTATTTAAATTTAGAAGAAAGAAAATGGCTTCAAGACTTAATCTAAAAAAGACTCAAGTCCTTTTTGGTCAATTATATTAATTTTTAACATCTTTGCAGTATTGATTTTCTTTGTGGTTGGATTCTCTCCAATAACTAAGTAGTTTAGCTTTTTACTTACTGAACTTAAAATTTTTCCAGAATTTTTTTCTATTATAGATTTTGCTTCAGCTCTACTCATACCTTCAAGTTTTCCAGTTATAAGAAATGTTTTATTATTAAGTTTTCCTTTAATTTTTTTTTCTGTTTTTTTTACTTCAATATATTTTTTTAAATTATGAATTAGTTCCATATTGTCTTTATTCAAGAAAAATTTTTTAAGAGATTGAACTTGTGTTTCACCAATACCATCTATATTTAAAAAATTTTCAAAATTATAATTTGGTCCAATTTTAGATAAATTTTCAATACTTTTTATATGTTGACTTATCAACTTTGCGTTTTCCTGTCCGATATGTCTAATTCCTAATGCATATATTAATTTTTCAAAACTTATTTTTTTAGAATTATTTATTGCATATTTTAAATTGGAGGAAGATAGTTTTCCCCACCCGTCTAATTTTTCTATTTTTTCAAAATTTAAAGAAAATATATGATGTGGCAATCTTATTAAATTTAGTTCCCAAAATTTCTCAACAACTTTTTTTCCTAATCCATCAATATTAAGGGCATCTTTTGATATAAAATGTTTTATTTTTTCAATTGAAATTTTTTCACATTCAAATCCTTCACTTGTACATCTGCGTACTGCATCAAATTTTTTTGTGACATTGTTATATTCTTTTGAAACTTTTGACCCGCAAGATGGACATTTATTTGGAAAAATATATTTTTTGGAAGCCTTGGTTCTTTTACTTAAATCTACAGATATTACATGAGGTATAACATCTCCTGCTCTTTCTATTTTAACTGTATCTCCTACCCTTATATCCTTTCTAGAAATTTCATCTTCATTATGCAACGTTGCATTAGATACTATTACTCCACCAATGTTAACAGGTTTAATTTTAGCTACAGGAGTTAGTGCTCCTGTTCTTCCAACTTGAATTTCTATATTTAATATTTTTGAGAAAGAACTTTCTGCAGAAAATTTATGAGCAGTTGCCCATCTCGGAGAATTAGATACATATCCAAGTCTTGATTGCAATTTAAATTCATTAACTTTATATACTAATCCATCTACATCATATTCTAATTCAAATCTTTTGTTCTCGAAATTTTCATGATTTTTTAATAAGTTACTTGTAGATCTTATAATTTTATTAAATTTACTAACCTTAAATCCCCATTCATTTAAAGCCTTTAAAAAATCTGATTGTTTTTTAAATTCAAAATTTTCATTATATCCAAAAGTATAAGCAATAAATTGTAGAGGTATTTTTTTTGTTTGAGAAGAATCTTTTTGTCTTAATGAGCCAGAAGCAGCATTTCTAGGATTTGCAAAATTGTCTTTAATTTTTTGAAAATCTTTATGAGAAATGAAAACTTCACCTCTAATATCAATATCTTTGGGGAAATTATTTGATGTTATTTTTTTTGGTATATCGTTTATTGTTTTTAAATTTTCAGTAATTAATTCGCCCTCCTCTCCATCTCCTCTTGATAAACCGGCTACAAAAATTCCATTTTTATAAGTTAATGATGCAGAAATTCCATCAATCTTTGGTTCCACACTATATTCAATTTCCAATGAGTCATCTGCATCAAGAAAATTACGAATTTTTTTTTCAAAATTTTCTAGCTCTTTTTTATTAAACACATTGGAGAGAGATAGCATTTTTACTCTATGCTTTGATTTTATAAAATTTTTTGATGGCTTAAAACCAACTATTTTAGATGGAGAATTTTCATCGTTTAAGAAATTAAATTTTTTCTCAAGATCTAAAATTTCTTTTTTTAATTCATCATAATCTTTATCAGATATTCGTGGATTATTTTTTTCATAATAAAATTGATTATGTTTTATAAATTCTTTTATTTTTTTCTTATATTTTTTTTTAATAAATTCATTACTCATTTTAATCAATTAAAGATTTAATATTATCAATTATTGAATTTTTTTTAATTTTAGATTTTTTAACATATTTTTTATTAAATATTTTATAAGATTTTTCGTACCATTCTCCAGATTTATAGTTATATCCTAATACATTTGCATATTTTTTTGCCTCTTCAACTAGGCCAATCTTATAATGAATTTCAACTAGTCTGTGTAAAGCCTCCTCAACATAAATTGTGGTTTCATATTCATTTATAACTTTTTTAAATCTGTTAATTGCAGGAACCCATTTTTCTTTATCAACATAATACCTTGCTAAATAAATTTCTTTGGATGCCAAGATTTCCTCTATCACTTCAATTTTGTATTCTGCATCTAATGAATAATCAGTTGAAGGATAATTTTCTATTAAATATTCAAAATTTTTTTTTGCTTCAATTAATGGTTCTAGATCTTTTTTCTCATCAACTATTTGATCATAATAACATATAGCTAATAAGTAATATGCATAATCTTTTCTGTTGTGGTTAGGATATGTTTTAAAATACCTATCTAATTCATTTATTGCGTCAGAATAATAATTTTGTTTATAATATGCGTACGCAGCCATCAATGTTGATCTTGGAGCCCACTTTGACTGAGGAAATAAAAGTTCTGCTTCATTAAATTTTTTTGCTGCATTTATAGAGTCTCCATTTTGACTGATTATTTCAAGACCTTCTTTATAGGCAGCTATCATTTGAAGATCTAGGCTAGTGTCTTTTATTTGTTCAACCTCTTTATCTTTTCCAGAACAGGATATTAAAATTACAAATAAAAATATTATAAAAAAATTCAAATATTTCATTTATTTTTTTTACCAGAAATTAGAATAAATTTCTAATTATTAAGCTATTGATTTTAAGTGATATTTATTAACAAAAGAGTGTGGTAAGTTTTTCTCTCTTAACTCAAAAATAGAAAAATTATCTTTATCTTCAAAAACTTTCCTTAGAAGTTTATTTGTTAAGCTATGACCACCTTGAGAACATTTTATTGAAGCAACTAATCTGTAGCCGCTTAAAAATAAATCCCCCATACAGTCTAAAATTTTATGATTTACAAATTCTTTACTATTTCTTAGACCGCTAGAATTTAAAATTTCATTATTTTTTACTACTATTGCGTTTTCTAAGCTTCCTCCTTTTGCTAAGTTCATTTTTCTTAATTTTTCTATATCTTCAAAAAGGCAAAAAGTTCTAGAACTATATATTTCGCTTAAGTCATTTTGAAATACATTAATTTTATTTCTTTGAGTGCCAATAAAATTATTTGAGTACTTAATTTCAAAATCTATATCTAAACTCGCTTTTGAGCTTTCAATTTCAATAAATTTGTTTTCTTCTTTTAAAGAAATTTTTTTCTCAATTTTTATTATTTTTATAGGTTGGTTGCTTAATTCTAATCCAGCTTTTAAAATACTTTCTACAAAATATTTCGCAGATCCATCAAGTATTGGAACTTCCTGATTATCTATTTCTATAGTAGCATTATCTACTCCTAAGCCATACAGAGCAGCCATTAAGTGTTCTATTGTAGAAACTTTTACTTTTGCATCATTAGTTATAGTGGTGCATAAAGTTGCATTACTAACATTATAAACGCTCGGAATTACAACATTGTTTGATTTTAAATCAATTCTTTTAAATTGAATTCCAGAATTTGGTGTAGATGGACAAATTTTTAAATTTACCTTCTCCCCAGTATGAAGTCCTATTCCACTAAAACTTACTGATTTTTTTAAAGTTTTTTGATTTAAAATTGACATCAAAGAAATATACTTTGAGCATAAACTTAAAAAAACACAACTAATGTTACAGTAAAATACAAACTATTGTTCAAAAAGCTGAAAAAACCTTTCAAAAAAACCTTTTTTATACGGTTTTTTTGAATAAAAAGTAAATGCTTCTAAATTAGAATATCTTTCAAAGTTAGATGCAGACTCACATATGCTTTCTTTGGATTCGTTATAAAAATTAATATCTTCAAATGAATTAAATTCATCTTTCAAATAAATTGAGTTTTTATTTAAAATCTTTGAGCCTTCTCCTGTAAATATCAATATATTACTTGATTTAAAATCTTTCAATTTTAACATTTCTAAATCTTGAATGCTTAGTTTTAATATCTCTTCAATTCTTGCGTATATAACTTTATTTAATAATTCTAGTGAAAATTTATTTTCTAAATCTTTTTTTATTTCATTATCAGACAAAAATTCTTCATTAGATTTATACGAAAAAGTTGAATTGGATTTATTTAGGCTTCTTTTTACTTTTTCTGCCTCTTCATAAGGTATTTCAAATATTTTGGAAATATCTTTTGATATGTGATTTCCTCCAATTGGAATATTTTTAATAAATAATAATTTTTTTTTTTTAAATATAGTCAAACAACTTTTATTATATCCAATATCAATAAAAGTTTTATAGTTATATTTATCAAAAAGTTTGTTGTAATTAAAAGACTTCACATAACTTGATATATAAACTTTCTTAATTTGAATTAAGTTGTTTTTAAATTTTAAAATTATTTCATCAAATATTAATTTTGGTATACAAATAAATTTTAATCGTAAAATTAAATTTTTGCACAAATTGTTTTGTTCGGGAAATGAATCGTATTCAACATCATCAAATATATATTTTTCAATAACTGTGTGTAATATTTTTTTTGAGGGATAATTCGAGCTTATTAACCTTTGAGCTTCTATAATAAAATAATTAATATCTTCGATATTTATTAATTTTTCGTCAAAATTTTTTTTTAATGATATATCAATTGTATTAACATCAATTGTATCAATAATTATATTCAAATCCTTTATATGAGAATTTATATTTTTTTCTGCTGTTCTAATTAGTTCAGCAATTATTGATTGTGAATTATTTATATCTAATTTTTTTCTAGTTAAATTTGTTATGCAATCTTTTTCACATATATATTTTAGTTTAAATAGTTTTTTATCAAATATTCCTAAACGTAATTTTGAAGAGCCAAGATCTAGAAAATTTTCAAAATTTTGTTCAATCATTATTTAAAATTACTTGATTTGGTATTCTAAGATCAATTATTTTATAATGCTTAGTTTCCTCACTTTCTAATAAAATTTTTGCTTTAAATAATGCTTCTTCTAAATTTTCTCTAGGCAATTTAATTATTTTATCATTTTTTAATTTAAGGTCCCATCTTCCATTTTTATAATAATAATAACTATCAAAAGACTTATGATCAATTCCTACACTTTTAATTTTTTTTACAATCATTTTAAATTTTTCATTTGAAAAATCTCCAAATACATAAGGCAAAGGTTCTTCTGTATTAAATAATTGTTTTTCAATTAACTTTCCATTCGATCCGATATAATAATTCTTTCCTTCCTTAATTGTAGAAGCAATTAATTTTGATTGGTTAATTGTAATTTTAATTTCTGAAGGAAATATTTTTTTAACAGTAAATTTATCTATAAAATTAAAATTTTTTATTATTTGGTCTAAATTATTTTTATCTATTAAATAAATTTTTTCATTAATAATAAATTTAATTTTTTTTTTCAATATTTGATTTAAGTTATCGTTTAATCCGTGTATAGAAATTTTATTAACATTAAAAAAACTATTGGTTTTTGTAATAAAATTTACATTATTTATAGTTGTTAAAAAAATAAATAGAATTAGAAAAAAATATAGTTTTTTTTTTTTATCTATTTGTGGAAGCATCTTTTATGATCCAATTAATTAATTTTAAAAAACTAATTTTTCTATATTTTGCTATTTCTGGCACTAAAGATAATGAGGTTAATCCTGGTTGGGTATTCGTTTCAAGCAAATAAAATTTATTTTTATAAAATCTAAAATCTGATCTAGTTATTCCTCTGCAGTTTAATATTCTGTGGGCTTTTAATGCTATTGACATTACTTCTTCATATTTTTTTTTGTTAATGTTTACAGGAATTATATGCTTAGTTCCTGCATTTCGATTATATTTTGCCTTGTAATCATAAAATTTTCTTTTTGGTTTAAGCTCTATAATTCCTAATTTTTTATTACCCATAATTGCGGCTTGAATTTCTCTTCCGGGTATATATTTTTCAATAATTATTTCTTTATAATCAAAAAGTTTTTTCAAATTTTTAATTAAATTAAATTTTTTGCAAATATAAACATCTACGCTAGAACCTTCATTTAAAGGTTTAATTACAACTGGAAAACCAAATTTTTTTTGGACAATTTTTAAAATATTTTTATATTTTATTTTTTTTTTGAAAGTAAATTTTATATATTTAGGAGTAAGTATTTTATTTTTTATATAAATTTTTTTCGTTATTTCTTTGTCAATTGCTAAAGAAGAAGACAATATCCCTGAATGGGTATATTTAACTTTTTCACTTTCTAAAATTGATTGTATGTAGCCATCTTCTCCGTATCTGCCATGCAAAGCATTAAATACAATATGGGGTTTAAATTTTCTTAAATTTTTTATAAAATCGCCTTTTGGATCTTCTATTTTAATTAAATATTTTTTTGTTTTTTCAAGTTCTTTAAATACGCTTTTTGCAGTCAAAAAACTTATTTCTCTTTCATTGGAATAACCTCCTGCCAATATAAGAATTTTCTTTTTCATTTAATCAACAATTACAATCTCTGTATTAATTATAATTCCAGTTTCTTTTTCTACATTTTTTTTTACAAAATCTATTAAATTTCTCATATCTTTAGAAGTGGCATTTCCTTTATTAACAAAGAAATTTGAGTGCTTTTCAGATATTGCGGCATCTCCAAATTTTTTATTTATTGGTATATATTTTTTTATTAATTCCCAAGCTTTTTGGTCAGTTTGGTTAATAGGATTTTTAAATGTACTTCCGCCAGTTTTAATTTTAGATGGTTGCGCAATTTCTTTTTTATTTTTTATTTCTTTAATTTTATTTTCTATATTTTTTTTATTTTCTCTATATCCTTTTAATGTCGCGCTCAGAAAGATGTAATCTTTAGGAAAGTCTACTGATCTATAAGAAAAATTAATTTTATTTGAATTAATTGTAAAAATTTTTCCAAAATAATCAACTAGTTGTACTGAAACCGTTATATCTTTAAACTCTCTATTAAAACAACCTGAATTCATCCTGATCCCACCTCCTATTGTGCCAGGAATTCCTGACAAAAATTCAAATCCTCCAATTTCATTTTCTTTTGCAAATTCTGATATTTTTTTATCCAATGTAGCGCTACCCGCAATAAGAGTTAATTCATTTAATTTTGATATTTTTGAAAAGTTATTTCCCAATTTTATAATTGTTCCTTCAAAAATATTATCACTAAATAATGTATTTGATCCTGCTCCTAAAATAAAAATTTTGCCTCTTTTGTTATATAGTTTTAAATATTCTACAAGTTCAACTAGGCTATCTGGTTTAAAAAATATTTTAGTAATTCCTCCTATATTAAACCAATTCAATTTTTTTATACTATAATCAAAGATTATTTTTCCTTTTATTCTTTTTGAAAAATCTTCTATATCCTTATTTATCATTAATAATTTTAGGCATCTCTCTCATCCAACTTGAAATTGAACCTGCTCCCATTCCTATAACAATATTATTTCCATAAATTGTTTGTTTAATAGTTTTATATAAATCTAATTGACTGTTAATCATAATTAGTTCAACTTTTGAATTTTTAATTATATCTTTTGCAAAATTATAATATTTGAATCCTAATGAAAGATTTTCACCTGCTTTATAAATTGGACACATAATTACTTTATTTGATTTTTTGAAGCATAAAGAAAACTCTTTTTTTAAATTTTTTAATCTAGAAATTCTATGAGGTTGAAATATGCAAATAATATTTTTATCTTTATAAACTTTACTAACGCTACTTAATACTTCTGATATTTCTGTTGGATGATGAGCATAGTCATCATAAAAATCACTTCCCCTATAATTAAAAATAAAGTTAAATCTTCTTTGTACACCCTTAAAGTTTAAAAGACCTTTTTTTATAAAATTATTTGATATTCCAATTGAGTGGCAGACTGCAATAGCAGCTGTGGCATTTCTAATATTATGTAATCCTATTAAAGGAATTTTAATACTTTTAATATATAATTTTTTTTTCCCTAATAATGAAATCTTTAAATCAAATTTTGAAAATCCTGATTGTTCTGAAATATTTTGAATTCTAAAATTTGAAATTTCACTCGTACCATATGTAAGATAATTTTTTGATTTAATTTTTTTAATTATTTCTCTATTATTTTTATCATCAATACAAATAAAAGTTTTTCCAAAAGAAGGTGTTTTTTCTACAAAATATATAAAATTTTTTTTAAGATTTTCTAAGTTTTTATAATAATCCATATGCTCTTTATCTATATTTGTAACAATAGAATATGTCGTTGGTACTTGTAAAAAACTTCCGTCTGACTCATCTGACTCCAAAATACACCAGTTACTTTTTCCTAACTTTGCTGAATTTCCAAATGAATTTAAAATTCCACCATTAATTACCGTTGGATCAATATTAGATTTGGCAAAAATACTTGAAATAAGAGATGTTGTGGTAGTTTTGCCGTGAGATCCTGCTACTACGATATTTTTCATAAGGGAAACTATATGTCCCAAAACTTCTCCTCTTTTATAAATTGGAAGATCCTTTTTTTTAGCTTCAATATATTCTGAATTATTTTTTTTTATTGCAGAAGAAATTACTAACAGAGTTGATTTATTTATGTTTTGTTTTTTATGTCCTATATAAACTTTTATCTTATTTTTTTTTAGTCTTTCTATATTTTTATTATAAGAAATATCACTACCTTGTATTTTAAAACCTAATCCTTTCATTATTATGGCAAGTCCACTCATTCCGATGCCGCCTATTCCAACGAAATGGATTAATTCTGTTTTTGCTAATTCAATTTTCATTTACAAGACTAATTAATCTCTGGTTTATATTATTCCAAGTATTTTGATAAGAAATTTTATTTAAATTTTCTTTTTTTTCAAAATAATCATTTTTTTCATCTAAGATTTTCTTGATAAAAATGGTAAATTTATGAATATCTAATTCGATATCTTTTTGTTTTAAAATCCAACAACAATTTTTATCTTCATAATATTTTGCATTATAATATTGATGATTATCTTTGGCTGATGGGAATGGTATGGCTATAAAAGGTATATTGAAAAAAGATAGTTCTGAAATTGCCGATGCTCCACTTCTTGTAAAAGCAATGTCAAATTCACTAAATCTTTTAAACAAATTTTGATCAAAATTTATTAGTTCGTTTTTAATAAAAGCTTTATCATAAGATTTTTTAAGTGTAGATTTTATTTTTTCATCATATACTTGTTGGGTTAAATCTATTTTATAATCTTTTGATAATTTAATTATTATATCTTTTATTATATTGTCAAAAAAAGAAGCTCCTTGACTACCTCCCATTACTAAAATTTTGATACTTTCTCCAATCTCTTGTTTAAAATTTTTATTACAATTATAAATTTCTTTCCTTAATAAAGGTGAAATTAGATATTTTTTATTTGTATAGTTTTGAGGAAAATTTTTAATAAAATTATCATAACAAATAATTTTTTTACAATTATTTAAAATAAATTTATTTGATCGTCCTAAAACCATATTTGGTTCAAATAAAAATATTTTAATTTTCAGTAATATTGAGGCAAAACAAAATGGAAGTGACATATATCCACCTGTGCTAAACATATATTCAATATTGTTTTTTTTTAAATAAATAAATGAATTAAAAATAGAAATAATGAAAAAAATTAAATTTATAGGAATTAAGTAAATTCTTTTAAAAAGATTTGGTACTTTTATAATATTAGAAGGATAATTTTCTATATTTAAAAATTTTGAACCTCTTTTATCTGTTACGATTTTAACATCAAATTTATCTTTCAAATGATCATATAAACACATAGCTGGAATTACATGGCCACCCGATCCTCCAGTTGAGATTAAAATTTTTTTCATAAAATCAAATTTTCCTTTTTGTTAAATTAAGAATTATTCCAGAAATTATTGCTGTACTTAAAATTGAAGATCCTCCATAGCTTAAAAAAGGCAATGTCATCCCTGTGGTAGGCAATAAACGAATATTAACTCCAATGTGTATAAATGATTGAATTAAAATAATTGAAATGCAGCCCAAAAGTATTAACTTATTTTTGTTTTCATTTTCTAATCTTACTCTTTTAATAACTTGAAATGCAAATAATAGGTAAACCAAAATAATCCCAATAATTATTATTACTCCAAATTCTTCTGATATTACAGAAACAATATAATCTGTATGGGCTTCAGGAATCTTTGAGTTTAGAGTACCTTCTCCTATGCCTTGTCCAAAAAAACCACCATTCATAATTGCTTCTGAAGCTTTCTCAGACTGGTAATTATTTCCTGATGAAGAGTCAAAAAAGGTCATTAATCTATTTTTTATATAACTAAATTTTGGAATAAAGAAAATTAAGTAAGATAATGTAAAACCAGCAAAAAGAAAAAATGAAAAAAATATAATTAAATTTACTCCAGAAATAAATATTAATGAAAGCCAAGTCAATATTATTAACATTGTTTGACCCAAATCAGGTTGAGAGATCAATAATAAAGTTACAGGTAGCAGAATAATTAAGCTAAGAAAATAATTTAGATAAATATTTTTGTATTTTTTAAATGAAATAACGCTTGCAATTAAAACTATAAAAAAGGGTTTTAAAAGTTCAATAGGTTGAAATCTTGGTAAAGGCCCAATATCCATCCATCTTTTGGAACCTTTTACTTCTACTCCAATAAAAGGAATTAGAATTAAGCATAAAAAAAATATGGCAAATAACAAAAGGCTTACTTTAAAAAGATTTTCGGTTTTAATGAACGAAAAAAATATAAGTGCAAAAAATGCAATTAAAATAAATATAAAGTGCTTTATAAAAAAATAATATGAATTTGTATTTAACTTATTAGAAGCTATCAAAGAAGTTGAAACTAAAGAAAAAAACAGTCCCAAAAAAAAAAGTGAAAAAACTAGAATTAATAAAAACTTATCAATATTTTTCCACCATATATAGTAATTATTAAATAAAAAATTATTATTCATTTATTTTTTTTATAAAATTTAATTTTTTTACTAGAGAATTAAAATAATTTCCTCTATCTTCAAAATTATTAAATTGATCAAATGAAGCAGCTGATGGACTAAAAATTATATTAAAATTATTATTTTCACATTTCTTTATATCATTTATAATTGCTAACAAAACTTCTTTGATATTTGTAAATAATTTAAACCTTATTTTATTTTTAAATGACTTAATAAAAGGATTTTTATTTTTACCATAAATATATGCTTTGATATTATTATAATATTTATTTTTTAAAATAAATTTATCTCCATTTTTAAATTGTCCTCCAACTATCCATAATATATTTTTATATGATTGAAGAATATTTAAAGATGAAGAAAATGAAGTAGATTTAGAATCATTCATAATCAATAATTGATTATTTTTAAATATTATTTGTTGTCTATATTTTAATGCCTTGAAGGAATTTACTACCTTACAAATTTTATTATTATTTATTTTTAGTTTTTTACAAATTTCAATTGCAAAATTTAAATTGCTTTGATTATTAATATTTTTAAAATAGGGATTATAAATTTTATCTATAATTTTTTTTGGCAGTAAATCTTTAACTTTGATTATTTTGCCTTTTAATTTAATTAGTTTTGTTTCCTTTAAAATATTTTTATCATTAGCTTTTATGTAAGCATAACAATGATTATTTTGATTTTTAATTAGTTTAAATTTTGCTTTTATATATTTTTTAAATGTTCCGTGTCTTTCTAGGTGATCGGGATAAATATTTAAAATTGCTGAATGATCTGATTTAAAATGTTTACTATAATCTATTTGATAAGAAGATGCTTCAATAACGAATATTGTTTTTTCATTAATATTTTTTTCCAATAGTAATGGATTTCCTATATTTCCAACTAATCTTACGTCTTTTTTTGTACTTTTAATTATATCAAATAGTAGTTTTGAAGTAGTTGATTTCCCATTTGTTCCGGTAATAGTAATTTTTTTATTTTTTATATTCTTTAAATAAAAAATATCTAATTCAGTTATTATTTTT
>MDSW01129820.1_pt1 | contig 13803 bp, 11 predicted proteins | sample 811171 | NCBI WGS metagenome assembly MDSW01 (sample SAMN05326641, study PRJNA326480) | marine metagenome | isolation source: seawater | place: Atlantic Ocean: North West | collected 2012 | reverse complement strand
GCTCGTGCGGAACGTGGGACGCTGCGGGACGTTATTTCAGAGTTTGAGCGACGCCTGGACGAAGTCGAAGACCGGACGCTGACACGAGGTGAATTCTTATGCTTGATTGACTCGATCAATCAGTTCCACATCTCACCTCCGGGCGCCGCGTCCACCCGACGCCTCAAGGAGGTGGCAGAAAGACTGGTTGCCTGCCTGCGGGATCCGGAACGACGTCTTGCGGAGCCAGCAATTGCTAAGTGGATTAAATTCCCGAACGAGTTCGTGCTGGAAAAAAGCGAGTTAAGGCGTGTGGCGAAGGAGGCGGGCAGGAGTTCCGGGTTGGGAGAGTTCAATCGTCTGCGAAACGTACTGATTGGTGCCAGCTCAGCTCGGTAGGGGTTGTCTGTCGCTGCCATTTCGACCATTGTGGCAGACAGGGGTGAAGCTGGGGGTGCTGTGCGTAAGTTGTTTTGTGGTAGCACTTTGCGGCACTGTGTGCTGATTGGCACGGCATTAGCAGAAATGCGTGCAAATCATGAGTTCCTGCCAGTCGGGCAGTTGAATTCGAAGAGGTAGTACATGATTCGGCAGGCTCCCCGCGGGTCAGTCAACTAATACCGGACGACGAAGTTGAGGAGAAATTGTGGCTAAATTACTGACGTTCGACGAAGACGCACGCAAGGGGCTGTTGTCCGGCGTTTCCAAGCTTTCTCGTGCCGTCTCAAGCACGCTTGGTCCCCGTGGACGTAATGCAGTCCTTGATAAGGGATGGGGAGCTCCCAAAGTCACAAAGGACGGTGTGACCGTTGCCGAGGACATCGAGCTCGAAGATTCCTACGAGAATGTGGCCGTCCAACTGGTAAAAGAAGCAGCGTCGAAGACAAACGACGTTGCTGGCGACGGAACAACGACGGCGACTGTTCTGGCCGAGTCTATCTACAAGCATGGTTTGAAATACATCGCTGCGGGTGCCGGAGCGATGGCACTGGCACGCGGCGCTCAAAAGGCAGTTGATGCTGTTGTCGAAGAGCTCGGCAAGATGTCCAAGCCTGTGAAGAGCAACGACAAAAATCAGATTGCACGAGTGGCCTCCATTGCCGGTAACAATGACTCGGAAATCGGTGAGATTCTCGCGGATGCTCTGCTAAAGGTTGGCAAGGATGGTGTGATCACCGTTGAAGAGGGGCGCCATGCGACCACTGAGGTTGACCTCGTTGAGGGAATGCAGTTCGACCGTGGTTATCTCTCTCCACACTTTGTCACAAACGAAGATGATCAGGAGTGCGTGCTTGAGAACTGCCGGATCCTGATTCACGAAGAGAAGATCTCCACTGCGAAAGATCTCGTCCCGGTTCTGGAGGCAATCTCCAAGGGGAATGAGCCACTGTTGATCATTGCCGAAGATGTCGAAGGCGAAGCGCTGGCGACGCTGGTTGTCAATAAGATGCGTGGAATCGTCAAGGTTGCTGCCGTCAAGGCACCTGGCTACGGCGATCGTCGTAAAGCGATGCTGGAAGACATTGCCGTTTTGACTGGGGGCAAGGCAGTTTTCAAGGATCTTGGAATCAAGCTGGAAAACGTTCAGCTGTCCGATCTTGGGAAGGCCAAGTCAATTCGTATCGACTCCGACAAAACAGTCATCGTCGAAGGTGGTGGCAAGAAAGGCGACATCTCTGGTCGTGCCGAGCAGATTCGACGAGAGATCGATCAGACCGACAGCGAGTACGATCGGGAAAAATTGCAGGAACGGCTTGCGAAGCTTGCCGGCGGTGTTGCTCAGATCAAAGTCGGCGCTGCCACTGAAACGGAAATGAAAGAGCGTAAGGACCTCGTTGATGACGCTCTCGCAGCGACGCGGGCAGCCATTGAAGAGGGGATTGTTCCCGGTGGTGGTGTCGCTCTGTTGCGATGTGCTGCTGCTCTTGAAGGTCTCAAGCTGAAGGGCGATGAGGCTCTCGGTGCTGAACTTGTTGGCAACGTTCTTGAGATGCCGCTGCGAATGATTGCTGAGAATGCCGGCCTGGACGGTGCTGTGGTGGCAAATCGTGTTCGCAAAGAGAAGAAAGCGACTTACGGATACGACGCACTGAACGACAAGTATGGCGACATGGTTTCGTTTGGTGTTGTGGATCCTGCCAAGGTTGTTCGTACATCGCTGCAGAATGCGACGAGTGTGGCTTCTCTGCTGCTGACCACAGACTGCATCATCGTTGAAGAGCCTGTCGAAGAAGAAGACGATCACCACCACGACGATCACCACCACGATATGGGTGGCATGGGCGGCATGGGTGGCATGGGCGGAATGCCTGGCGGGATGGGTGGCATGCCGGGCATGATGTAATCCGTGCTCGTTTCTGTTAACTCAACTTCCTTAATAACACACAGATAAACCTGAATCATACGGAGTATGACTAAAATGAAAATTAATCCTCTTGACGATCGAATTGTTGTAAAGGCCGATGACGCTGAAGAGACCACCGCTGGTGGAATCGTGCTGCCGGACGCGGCTAAGGAAAAGCCTCAGCGTGGAACAGTTGTTGCCGTGGGGCCTGGCCGTCTTCTGGACAGCGGTGAGCGTGCTCCTGCCAGCGTTGAAGTTGGTGACAAGGTTCTATTTGGCAAGTACGGCGGAACTGAAATCGAAGTCGACGGCGAAGAAGTCAAGATTCTGCGAGAGAGCGATATTCTCGCAAAGGTTGTCTAGTAACAACAAAGGGGGTCGGGAGCAGTTCTGCTCTCGGCTGTAAGCCAGCCGTTTACGTGAGCGTACCGCTCCGGAATCGGATGGATCACTGATTCGACAATTGGCAGAACGCTGCCCAGGGAGAAATACACGTGGCAAAGCAACTCTTATTTGACGACCCGGCTCGCCTGAAGCTGCAGAGTGGAATCGACACTCTGGCAAAGGCTGTGGCGGTAACGATGGGTCCGACAGGCCGAAACGTCATCATTGACAAGAGCTTTGGCAATCCGGTTGTCACCAAAGACGGCGTGACCGTCAGTAAGGAAGTTGAACTCGACGACCCTTACGAACACATGGGGGCCAAGCTGGTCAACGAAGTTGCCAGCAAAACCAGTGACATCGCTGGGGACGGAACGACCACCGCCACTGTTCTCGCTCGATCAATTTTCCAGGAAGGGCTGCGAAGCATTTCTCTGGGGGCGAATCCAACTGTTGTTCGTCGTGGGATCGACAAAGCTGTCGAAGCTGCTCTGGACAGCATTGAAAAGCAGAAGAGCAAGATCAAACGCGATCAGGCGACTCAGGTTGCGACGATTTCAGCTAACAACGATGCTGAAATCGGAGAAATGATTGCTCAGGCTCTGAAAGAAGCCGGCAGAAACGGTGTCGTGACTGTTGAGGAAGGCAAAGCCAGCCACACCGAACTGGTTGTGACTGAAGGAATGCAGTTCGACAAGGGCTACATTTCTCCTTACTTCGTGACGAGTGCTGAAGAAATGAAGTGCGTCATGGAGAACTGTCTGATCCTGCTGTTTGAGAAGAAGATCTCCAACCTGCGTGAACTGATTCCACTGCTGGAGAAGGTTGCTCAGACTGGTCGCGAACTGTTGATCGTTGCTGAAGACGTTGACAGTGAAGCTCTCACTGCTCTGGTTGTGAACAAGCTTCGCGGTACCCTGAAGGTCTGTGCTGTGAAGGCTCCAGGCTTCGGTGATCGCCGTCGAGCGATGCTCGGAGATATGGCAGTCCTGACAGGTGGCCAGCTGATTTCTGAGGACCTCGGTATTTCACTGGACTCAGTTGAGATTTCTCAGCTGGGAACGGCACGACGTGTGGAAGTCTCTAAAGACGACACCACGATCATTGAAGGTGCTGGCGACGAAGATCAGCTGAATGCTCGCGTTCAGCAGATTCGTGATCACATCGCAAAGACCGACAGCGAGTATGATCGAGAGAAGTTTCAGGAGCGTCTGGCCAAGCTGACCGGTGGTGTTGCAATCATTTCTGTTGGAGCTGCAACCGAAGCGGAAATGAAGCAGACCAAGGCACGCATGGAAGATGCTCTCTACGCGACACGAGCTGCCGTTGAAAGCGGCATCCTGCCTGGTGGTGGTGTTGCTCTTCTGCGAGCGATCCCTGCTGTCGAGAAGGTTGATGCCGATGGCGATGAAGCGATCGGTGTCAAAATTGTTGCTCGAGCTCTTGAAGGACCAATTCGTCAGATCGCGGAGAACCGTGGTGATGATGGGGCCGTGATTGCTGACGAAGTCAAGCAGTTGAAGGGCGCTAACGGATACGATGCAGCAAAGGGTGAGTACACCGACATGCTGGAAGCGGGAATTCTTGACCCGGCCAAGGTTGTGATGAGTGCTCTGACCCACGCAGCTTCAATCGCAGGTCTGATGCTGACCACTCAGGTTCTGGTCACTCGCACAGATGATGCGGATGGCAAGGCGAAGGCTGATGTACCAGGAGCAATCCGCTAAGCGGACCTGCCGAAAAATAATTGACGGGGCACCCGCGGGTGCCCCGTTTTTCATGCAGTGAGTTCAGGGAAGCAACATGGCAAAGCGTGACTACTACGAGATTCTCGGCGTATCACGCACCGCGCCCGCCGACGAGATCAAAAAGGCCTATCGCAAACTTGCCTTAAAGTATCACCCGGACCGCAACCAGGGCGATGATGACGCAGTCGCGAAGTTCAAGGAAGCCTCGGAGGCGTTTGACGTACTTGGCGACGACCAGAAGCGTTCCAGGTATGACCGCTTTGGCCATGAGGGCCTTCAGGGAGGCGCTGGTGGTGGCGGAGGTGCCGGATTCGCAGACATCAATGACATCTTTGGTGCGTTTGGAGATATCTTCGAAGGATTCGGCTTTGGTGGCGGTGGCCGTCGAGGCGGAAGTGGTGCTCGGCGAGGTCGTGACATCGAAGCGACCGTGGTCCTGGACCTGCCCGAAGCAGCATCCGGATGCACTCGGACACTGGAAATTGAGCGGCTGGAAACCTGTGATACGTGCAGCGGATCAGGTGCAGCTCCAGGATCTAAGGTTGTGGAATGCGGAACCTGTGGTGGGCAGGGGCAGGTCATCAAGGCGCAGGGCTTCTTTCGAGTGCAGACAGCCTGTCCCGCGTGCGGTGGTGAGGGCAAGAGCATTACGGAGCCGTGCGGGAGTTGTCGTGGCAAAGGACGTGTCCGCAAAACGAAGAGCAAGGAAATCGACATTCCTGCCGGAGTGGACAACGGAATGCAGATGCCGGTGCCGGGTGAGGGTGAAGCTGGCAGCAAAGGAGGGCCACGCGGGAACCTGTTTGTGAATTTTAAGGTTCGCAGCCATCCGCTTTTTGAACGAGACGGGCAGGACCTGCTGTGCCGATTTCCAGTCACGTACACACAGGCAGCGCTCGGTGCTGAGGTGGAAGTGCCCACCCTCACCGGCAAGGAGCCGCTCACGATCAAGCAGGGTACTCAGCCGGGAGACATCGTTAGAATTCGCCATCGAGGGCTTCCGGACCCCAACGGCAGACCTCACGTGGGAGACTTGCTGGTGGAAATGCAGGTTGAAGTCCCGCGCAGGGTGTCGGGACGTGAAGAAGAACTGCTGAGAGAACTTGCAGAACTCGAAGAGACCGATGTGATGCCTCACCGGAAGTCATTCTTTGAGCACGTCAAAGATTTTTTCTCAGGTGATGAAGAGTAGGGACTCAAGACAGGGATTCAGACATGAGCGAAAACGAAGCTTCTGAGCAGCCGGAGCAGGAACCGGTGACAGACTCTGCTGAAGAAACGCAGGATCCTGTAGCAGCTCAATTGGATGCGTCCGTTCTGGAAGACGTCGCGGCAGAGCTGGCAGAGAAAGGGCCGGTTGCTGACGCGGCCGCACTTCAGGTGGAAGTTACAGAACTGCAGGAACGACTGCTTCGCAGCCAGGCCGAAATGGAGAACTTCCGCCGGCGAACTCAGAAAGAGTCACAGGATGCGGCTCGTTATCAGTCGGTGCCCCTCATTCGTGATTTGCTCCCGTTCATGGATAACCTGCAGCGTGCGATTGATGCTGCTGAGCAGACCGGGGACACACAGAATCTGATCGAAGGGATCAAAATGGTCTCAGTGCAGCTGGAACAGGTTCTCAGCAGTCACAATGCAGAAAAGATCGACCCGGCAGGCCAGTCGTTTGATCCCAACGAACATGAAGCTCTGAGCCAGGTGCCGTCTCCTGATCATGAGCCAATGACGGTCATTCAGGTTGTCGAGGCGGGGTACCGCATTCACGAACGCATTGTGCGACCGGCAAAAGTCATTGTCAGCTGTGCGCCTCCCGAACCTGCGCCGCAGGCTGAAGAGACGTCGGAGTAATCGGCCACTCAGATTCAGGCGTTAATCAGCTGCTTCATCTCCCGAACGGCCCGCTCAAGACCCACCATTACGGCATGACTGATGATGCTGTGGCCAATGTTGAGCTCGTGGACGCCGGCGATCTGGGCAACCGGGGTGACGTTGCGATAAGTGAGTCCATGTCCCATGTTGAGCGTTAGCCCGGCATCGAGGACATACTTTGAAGTCTGGATCAGACGCGCAAGTTCCTGCTGTTGCGTCGCGTCATCAGCTGCGTCCGCGTACGCACCCGTGTGAAGTTCAACTGCATCGACCCCCAATTCGGCAGACGCAGTGATCTGCTCCTCGTCAGGGTCAATAAACAGACTGACGCTGATCTGTTTCTCTTTCAGTTGTTCGATGCACTGGTGAATTCGTTCTTTCTGCCCGGAGACATCGAGTCCGCCTTCTGTTGTCACCTCTTCTCGCTTCTCCGGGACCAGAGTTGCCTGCTTCGGCAGGACTTCGCAGGCAATATCAGTGATTTCCTGTTCGACAGCCATTTCAAAATTCATGCCGACCCGCAGCATTTCGCTGAGCACTCGAATATCTCGATCCTGGATGTGACGCCGGTCTTCTCGCAGATGGACGGTAATTCCGTCCGCTCCTCCCTGTTCCGCCAAAACGGCTGCGTGGACTGGGTCGGGCTCATAAGTTCGACGGGCCTGACGGACAGTGGCAACGTGATCAATATTTACGCCCAGAAGTGGCATGAGAGTGTCCTGTCGAGGATTTTGGTGATTGGACGGGAATGTGTATCGGGGGACAGCGAGATCGGCAATCGGCCCGCCTTTTTTTCTGGTCTTGTAGAGTGACACCAGTAGAGTGACACCAGTTGCCAGGATTGTTTCGAAAAAAAAGAGACCTGTTCTTCGGGACTGGAACTGTTTCGGCAACGTATTCATCGGATTGGCGACCATTTTCGGGCACGCGAAAAGTGCCCGAAAGACATTGAATCAGTTGGAATGCTGATTTTTGGTGCGTTAAGGTGTTGTTTCGGTCGGACTTTCGGCCCGGGTGGCATGATGACATCCCGGTACGTGGAACGCGTACCAGTACTTGACGTACGAACGCATCGCAAAAGTGATGCACCCAACACTCTCCTTTGATCCAGAGCCGGAGAGGCTCGATTGATCTTCGTTCCATCACAGAGACAAATATGAGTTCCGTAGCAGCTGAACCGCAGAGCGAAACAGGCAATTCGGAAACGGTAATGATTGAGGCGCGAGGTCTCAGCAAATTCTATGGGGAGTTTGCAGCGACGCGCGACGTCTCATTTACCGTTCCACAGGGGCAGGTTTGTGCATTCCTCGGGCCTAACGGCGCCGGCAAGAGCACAACCATGAAGATGCTGACAGGATTCCTTGCTCCCAGTCAGGGGCAGGCATTTCTTGGCGGCGTTGAAGTCAGTAATGACCGGATTCGGGCGAGTGAGAAGCTCGGATATCTGCCGGAAAACGGTCCGCTGTACACTGAAATGACTCCTGAAGGCATGCTGCGCTATTCCGGTAGCCTGCGGGGCATTAGTGGCAGCAGCCTGTCCGACCGGATGTCATGGGTCGCAGAAAAGTGTTCCCTGAACGAAGTGTGGACCAAACCCATCTCCAAGCTGTCTCGCGGATTCCGCCAGCGTGTTGGGATGGCGAATGCCATGCTGCACGATCCGGATGTTCTGATTCTGGACGAGCCTACCAGTGGCCTCGACCCTAATCAGGTCAATGGTGTTCGAGACCTGATTGCAGAACTGGCTCAGACCAAGACCATTTTGCTCTCGACACATATTCTGCAGGAAGTTCGGGCCATGTGTCCTCGGGTGGTCCTGATCAACAATGGCCGAGTCGTCTTTGATGGCCCCACAAAAGACCTTGGTGATTCTGAGACTGCGATGGAAGAAGAGTTTCGTAAACTGACTCAGGCTCCCTAGTCCGCACTTAACGCACCCCGGAATCCAAAGCTGAAACTGATCTTCAGGCAACGAATCATGATTCGCTTTCACGTTATAAAAGCTGTTACCAGACGCAACTTCGCGAGTTACTTCTCCGGAGTGCTCGGTTATCTGTTTATTGTTGTGTTTTGTGTCGCGTCATCGGTGATGGCCTTCACTCCGACCTTCTTCGCAGCCAACCAGGCTAATCTGGACCAGCTCTCAGCGACGTTTCCATTGTTGCTGCTGTTTATTATTCCAGCAATCACAATGTCAGCCTGGGCGGATGAGCGGAAGCTTGGAACGGACGAGCTCCTGTTTACGGCTCCGGCATCTGAATCGGAGATCCTGCTTGGCAAATACCTTGCGGTTGTCGGTGTGTATTCAGTCGCGCTGTTGTTTTCACTGGTGAACGTGGGAGTCCTTGCCTATCTGGGAGACCCGGATCTGGGACTGATCTTCAGCAACTACTTTGGATACTGGCTGTCCGGATGCACTTTGCTTGCCGTCGGTATGTTTGCATCGTCACTGACCAGCAGCGCTACGGTTGCATTTGTTCTTGCCGTGATCTTTTGCTGTGTGCCCGTGTTTGTTGGCCTGGTGGGTGACATTACAGAATGGGTCTGTAACCAGCTGAACATGAACGTCGCGCTTTATGATTTCCGTGAAGCTCTCGCTCGCCTCAGCCTTGATGGCCAGCTTGCCGACTTTGGAATGGGTGTGATTCCCCTGACCAGTCTCTGGTATTTTGCCACGGTCACTGTCGTCATGCTGTACCTCAACCTTGTCGCGATTTCACGTCGACGGTGGTCGGCCGACAGGTCAAAAGGCATGAGTTTCCAGTTTGGTGTGCGTGCCGGCAGTGTTGCGATGACAGGAATCAGCATTCTGTATCTGCTGTGGCTGTGGCCTGCCCGAGCCGACCTGACGTCAGAGAATCTCTACACGCTGAGTGACGTAACTGAACAGACGTTCGAGGAGATTGGCGACAATAAGGTCACCATTCAGGTGTTTATGAGTGCCGAGGTTCCTCGCCAGTATGCAGAGACGAAACGAACTCTGGACGGTGTTCTCCGTGAGTTTTCTGCTCGAGGTGGAAACAAAGTCGAAGTTCGTCGAGTTGTTGTGGAACCATCAAGTGCAGAAGCGGAAGACGCACGTGCTCAGGGAATTAATCCACAGACTCTGGTATTCGACCGTGACGGTCGGACAGAAGAGCGAGAAGTGTTCCTTGGAGCTGTCGTGCAGTGTAACGAGACGGTTGAAATCCCATTCTTTGGAGAGGGCCTGCCGGTCGAGTATGAACTGACGCGTTCACTGCGAACTGCAATGGAACAGAAGAAGGTCAGGATTGGCGTGCTGCAGACGGATGCTCGATTCATTGAGCCCGGTGGCGAAAGCAGCTGGGAACTTGTGAACGAACTTCGCAAGCAGTACCAGATTGTGGCAGTTGACCCGAACGAAGAGATTCTCGTTGACCGGGATGAGAGCTCGAAGAAGAAAGACGCTTACGGCGATGGCAAGACGACCAAACAGGGATTTGACGTCATGCTCGCCGTTATGCCGTCCTCTTTGACCGAGCCTGAAATGGTCAATTTCATGGCTTACATTGAGTCTGGTCGGCCTGCTCTGGTCTTCGACGACCCTTATCCAATGCTGTTCACTCGACAGGGGCGCGGCGGCGAACGAATGATCCAGGTCGCCCCTGGTCTTCCGAAGCCTCCGGCAATGGATCCCATGCAGGCAATGATGATGGGCCGACAGCCGCCTCCTCAGCCTCCCAAGGCTGACGGTGGACGGCTCACTCGATTCACAGAGTATCTCCGGTTTGGCTGGAATCATCGGTCTATCATCTTCGATGGCGCCAACCCTCATACGGATTACGCTCGTCTGCCAAGCGAATTCGCGTTCATCTCTCGTCAGGGGATCTATACGACTGACAAAATCTGGAAGTTCTCCAGCCACCCTGTAACAGCCGGCCTGCATGATCTGGTCTGTATGTATACAGGATTTGTGACCAGCGGAACCCAGGATGAGCGAGAGGATTACAAGCCGCTGCTGCGTACGAGTACTCAGTCTGGAGAGTTGGCCTGGGAGAGTTACACAGACATGCAGCAGGGTTTTCAGGGACCGTCTTACATCCTGCGTGAAGACTCAGACATCCGCCACGTGGAAGACAAGCATCAGTACGAAATCGCTGTGCACGTTAAACGCGAGAAGGATGACCCGGCAAATGTCATTTTCGTGTCTGATATCGACATGATCCACAATCAGTTCTTCGCTCTGCGAATGGGGGGGGGAGACATTACATTCGATAACGTGACGTTCGTTCTGAACGCAGTCGATGTGCTGGCCGGCAAGCCGGAGCTTGTTGAACTGCGATCACGTCGTGCCGCACTGCGAACACTTACCCATATGGAGAAGAAGACGGCAGGATTCAGGACAGCTCTGACAGACGAAATCGACAAACGTCAGAAGGCGCTTGATAAGGCCGTTGAGCAGTTTGACGAGCAGTTGAAGAAGGAAGCCGAAGAGCTTGCAAAGGACAGTCAGCTGGACCGCCGAAGTCTGGAGCAACAGGCAGAAACGCTGGAGTCTCAGCGGAACCTGAAGGTTCAGGCAGAACGTAAGAAACAGCAGCGACTTGCAAATGCTGCGATTCGTAAGGCTCGAATCAAAACGACGCAGAATATCAGGAATACCGAGAGCAGCTTTCGTGCCTTCGCATGGTTTGTCCCTGCAATCCTGCCGATCTGTTTTGGTCTGCTGTTCCTTGGGCTGCGAAATCTCAGCGAACAGTCATCAATTTCCGCCAATCGACGTGTCTGAACCCTGGTCCCTGAGCATTAACAACATCCGACTGGGATGAACTCATGAAAAATACATCCAAAACTCTCGTCTTTGTGGGCGTCGCTGCAGCATCGATGCTGTTCGCATGGTTTGCTCATGTGTATTCGCAACCAGGAACTTCTGATGGCTTTGCTGATGTTGGCAAGCCGTTTTTTCCTGAGTTCGAAAACGTCCTTAATGTCGCCGGAATGCGTCTCACGGATTACGACGTCGAAACTGACGACGTTATTCGGTTTGAGGTTGCTCAGAACAAGGACAAACTCTGGGTCATTAAGTCACACAATGATTACCCGGCAGAGGCAGAATCGAGCATCGCTAAAGCAGCAACCGCGCTGCTGGGTGTAAAAAAGGACTCGAGAGCCAGTATCAGCAAGCAGGACTGGTACAAGTACGGAGTCATTGCACCGGATGATGATGACGCTGCTGAAGAGGCAAAAGAACAGCTGCCGGAAGATGACAGAGATCGCGATATCCGCGGAATTCAGCTTACTCTTTTCGATAGCAGTGAGAATGCTCTGGTCGACATGATTGTGGGCGATCAGGTCGACGGACGTCCGGGCTATCGTTACGTCCGACAGGCTGGCAGCAGCGCAACGTTTATTGCTGAGCTGAAGATCGACGTCTCTGCGAAGTTCACCGACTGGATTGAACCTGACCTGCTGAAACTCTCGTCGTCTGACGTCGTGAAGATGACTCTGGATAATTACAGCATCAATGAAGGCCAGGGCCTGATTGAGAAAAAAGAACGTCTTGAACTCGCCAAAGAGGAACTGGATTCTACGAAAGACTGGCAACTGGATGGTCTTAAGGAAGAAGAGGCTCTCGATCAGTCGCCCATCAAATCGATTCCCACCGGCCTGCAGAACCTCAAGATCGTGGGCGTTCGCCCCAAGCCACGTGGCCTCGAAAGTAACCTGCGGGTGCAGTCAATGCTCAAAAGCGAATTGCTGCAGGGGCAGGGGTTCTTCATTGGCCCCGGGGACACTCCTGACACGCCGCAACTTTACGGCAACGAAGGTGAGATGAGAGTTGGAACCAAACAGGGTGTGGAATACGCGCTGTACTTTGGTGAAGTTGCCCGAGGAAGTCAGCGAGAGATCGAAACGGGGCTCAGTGACGGAGCCGACAGCAAGGATGACGCAGGGAGCGGGGAAGACGCCACGGACGAGGGAGACGGAGAGGCCGGGGATGTCGAGACCGCGAAGGAAGGTGGGGAAGATGATGGTCCCAATCGCTACCTGCTCGTGACCGTTAACTTTGTTGAGGATCTGCTTGGGCCAAAGCCTGAGCCTCCCGTAGAACCTCAGATGCCGGAGATTCTGAAACAGAAGGCTGCTGAGCCGGACGCAGAAGAGGCCGACAAACAGCAGGCCCCTGAGGACGGCGACAAGGCTGCCGACGCTGATGAAGGGGCGTGCGGGCTGGATGAAGAACAGACTGACGAAGCTAAGACTGACGAAGCTAAGACTGACGAAGCTAAGACTGACGAAGCCAAGACTGACGAAGCTAAGACTGACGAAGCCAAGACTGACGAAGCCAAGACTGACGAAGCCAAGACTGACGAGCCGAAGCCGGATCCAGTCGCTGAGGCCCAGCGTGAATATGACGCCGCCAAGGCGAAGTATGAACTCGACAGGAACGACTATGAGTCCGGTCTGAAAGATTACGAAGATCGGATGAAGCAGGGCAAAGAGAAGGTCAGTGAACTGACTCAGCGTTTCGGCAACTGGTACTACGTGATTTCTTCCGATAGCTTTTCAAGCTTCAAAGTGACTCGTGATGACGTGGTGTCACTGAAAGCCGACAAGGATGCACAAGGGGCCGATGCGGGGCCAGGTGGTTTGCCCGGTCAACTCCCTGGTGGACTTGATCTGCAGAATGCACTTCAGAACCTGCAGGGTGGTGGCGGCAATAAGTAGGAAGTCGTGACTCGCTGCGAGTTGATGGCACTCGGTTCTGAGTGGCCGAATGCAGGTTATCACGGGTTCATGAATTGAACCTGTGACAGTTGCTCGTGTCCAGATCCACAGCGGCTGCAGGTGCACGCGACTTCTCCCAGTGCCGGGAACGGCAGCGTGCTGAGTGGAAGATTCGAATTGTCGAGCACTAAATGCTTGCAGCCAGCCTCAGATGACTGACAATCAGCGGCTCTGATGTTATCTGACGTCTGATGATGTCAGGCCTCCCGCTATGAAACGTACTCTCCTGAAATCCAAGATTCACCGTGCAACGGTGACTGAGGCTGATCTCAACTACGAGGGCAGTATCACGATCGACCGTCGGCTGATGGATGCTGCGGACATTGTGGAGTACGAGCAGGTTGAGGTCTACGATATCACCAACGGCAACCGGCTCACCACCTACGCAATTAGTGGTGAGCCCGGGTCCGGAGTCATTTGTCTCAACGGTGCAGCCGCCCGGCTCGTGGAAGTCGGAGACCTGGTCATCATCTGCACCTATGCGGATTACAGTGACGAAGAGCGAGAGAATCACGAGCCTGTCGTGATTCAGGTGAACGAAAAGAATCGTCGAAGGCGCCCCCGACGCCGCTGATTGCCGTTGCGGTTTGGCAACACGGCGTGATGCCTCCCGGCAACAAACGCGCCCTCTGCGCAAAGTCGAGTTACTTTCAAATGTTGTGTTCGGAGAATCTGAATCAGGCGACGATATCGGTTTGAATTGTTCCGGTCTGTGAGTTTGTGAGTTCTTCT
>MDSW01156266.1_pt1 | contig 13808 bp, 14 predicted proteins | sample 811171 | NCBI WGS metagenome assembly MDSW01 (sample SAMN05326641, study PRJNA326480) | marine metagenome | isolation source: seawater | place: Atlantic Ocean: North West | collected 2012 | reverse complement strand
AATATCTCGTAAGCTAAGTATAATAAATACAAAATAGCGGCCCACTTAACATATTTAAAAATACTTGGATTATCTATAAGTACACTGCCAATAACAAAAGTAACTAAGGCAGCTTGAACAAAATTAGCAGATATATCGCCAAGAGCCGTCCAAACAGATTTTTTTAAACCATGGCTTATTGTGTATGAAACTATTAAGACTCGAGGTGGTCCAGGTGTGATAAAATAAAACATTATCAATTGAATATAAATGAAGTAATTTTCAGGAAACATAATTAAACTGTATATATAATATATAATTAAGTGGAAACATTTCTAGTTTTTACCATATAATATACTAATGAAAAAAGTGATAATTTATACAGGTCCTATGTGCAATTTTTGCTCTGCTGCAAAACATTTGCTAAATAAAAAAAAAATTAATTATACAGAATTCGATATAGCAATTGATTCATCAAAAAGACAAGAAATGCAAGAAAGAACAAAGGGAGCAAGAACTATTCCTCAAATCTTTATAGGGGATACCTACGTAGGAGGATATAACGAACTAAAAGCTTTAGAAGTTGCAGGTAAACTTAATTCTCTTTTAGGAATTTAAATAATGAAAAATAAAATTTATGTTATTCATGAAAATGATGATTGGGTTGAACCATTAAGAAGAGAACTAAATAATATTAATGCACCCTTTGAAGAGTGGCACCTAGGCAAAGGTAAAGTTGATCATCTAGAAAAACCACCACAAGGTATTTTTTATAACAGAATGAGCGCTAGTTCTCACACCAGAGGACATAGGTATGCTCCAGAATATACATCGGTAGTATTAAATTGGCTCGAAAAAAATAACAGAAGAGTCATTAATAATTCGAGAGCATTAAGTTTAGAGATAAGTAAATCTTTACAATATTCAGAGTTAGAAAAACATGGCATTAAAACACCAAAAACAATTTTTTGCAGTAATAAAGAAAGTATTCTTAAATCTGCAAACATTTTCCGCAAACCATTTATTACAAAACATAATCGAGCGGGTAAAGGATTAGGAGTAAAACTTTTTAATAATAAAAAAGAATTAGATTCATATGTTAGTAGTAAAGATTTCGAGCCATCAATTGACGGCATAACCCTACTTCAAGAATATATAGATGCTAAACCTAAAATTATAAATCGTGTTGAGTTTGTAAATTCTAAATTTCTTTATACAGTTGAGGTCGATGCTTCGGAAGGTTTTGAATTATGTCCGGCATGTCCAGAGAATGATCAAATTGATGTGCCAGAGACACAATTTTTTGGAGAACATTGTCCAACTGTTGGAAACAAATTTAGAATTATAAAAAACTATAAAAAAAGTTCTCTTATAGATAAATATGAAAAATTTATTTCCGCAAATGGAATAGAAATAGCTGGTATTGAATATATTGTTGATCAAACAGGAAAAGTTTTCACTTATGATGTGAATACAAATACAAATTATAATTCTCAAGCTGAAAAAAATTCAAAAATAAAAGGGATGAAATCAATAGCTGAATTTTTAAAAAAAGAACTTTTGCAATTAAGTAATATTAAAGTAGTTGCTTAGTTTATTTTTTTTTAGGAACGAAAACTAAACACAACCCATTGTTACAATATCTTTTTCCAGTTGGTTCAGGCCCATCATCAAAAATATGTCCATGGTGTCCACCACATTTTTTGCAATGATATTCAGTTCTTGGAGATCCAATAAGATTATCAATTTTTGTTTCAAATACATTTGGTAATGATTTAAAAAAAGATGGCCAACCACTTCCACTATCGTATTTTGTTTTAGATTCAAAAAGTTTTGTTCCACATCCAACACAATAGTAGTCACCTTCTCTCTTTTCATAGTTCAATGAACTTGTGCCAGGAGATTCGGTTCCTTCTTCAAATAAAATATGTTTTTGTTCTGATGTTAAATTTTTAACCATTAGTTTTTTTTTTTGGATGATAAAATAATTCCTGTAATGATTAATATTGCTCCAATTAAATGATAAATCATAAATTTTTCTTTAAAAATAATTATGGCCATCATTGTACTAAATATTGGTATTAAATGTAGAAATATTCCAGATCGATTTGATCCAATTATAGAAATGCCTTTAATCCAAAGAATAAAAGATGCTAGTCCGGGAAAAAGTACCACATAAGATAACGTTAAAATAAAAGGTAAATTTATATTTGCCTTATATCCTAATAACAATTCTATCAAATAAGCGGGCAGTAAAAAAACTAGGCCTGCGGAAATAATGGTTTGTAAAAGAGATAGCTGTGATATTTCTAATTTTTTTTTTCTTAAAAGAGCTGAATATAGTGCCCAAGAAAACATTGCAACTACCATCCACAAATCACCCTTGTTAAAATTTAAATTTAAAAGAATAGACAAATCTGCCTTGGTTATTATAAAAACAACCCCTAATAAGGAAAAAATAACACCCATTATTTGATAAATATTTGTTTTTTCAATTTTTAACAGCCAACAAAAAGCAATTATCATTACTGGGATGGTAGAAATCATTAATACCCCGCTAATTACTTGTGTAAAGTTTAAAGAATAGTAAACAATTGAATTGAATATTGTAATGCTTGTAATTCCTAAAATTAAAATTAATTTTATATTTGATATTATATAATTTTTTTTCGCTATTATCTCTTTAAGTGTAAAAGGCGCCAATATTAGCCAAGCAAAAGTCCATCTATAAAAATTTAATGTAAAGGGGGGTATGTCAAAAAGACTTGCTGCTTTACCTACAATAAAATTTCCTCCCCAAAATAAAGTTGTAAGTATCAAAAATAAGTAAGCTTGTTTATCTTTTGAAAGCAAAAAATATCTCCTAACTAAATCTTTGAGAGCTATAAGGTGACAGATCCAAATTAGTTTTTTCTTCTGCTATCATTCCAGAAATAATTTTCCCTGAAATTGCTCCAAGCGTCCAACCAAGATGATGGTGACCAAAAGAATAAAATAAATTTTTATATTTCTTTGAAGGGCCTATGACGGGTAAAAAATCGGGTAATGTGGGCCTAAAACCTAACCACTCATCTTCATGATTTGATAAGTTTGGAAATAGATACTTTGCATTATTTATAAGATTTTTTATTCTTTTTTTGCTTGGAGGATTATTAAGCCCTCCAAATTCAACAGTGCCAACTACTCTTAAACCTTGTTCCATTGGTGTTATTCCAAAACCTCTGTTTAGAAAAATTACTGGTCTTGAAAGAAGATGATCATGACCTTTGAAATGAATGTGATAACCTCTTTCGGTATCAAGTGGAATTTTTTCATTAGTTTGATCAGTTAACTGTTTGGAAAAGGCACCACATGCAATTACACTTTTGTCAAAACGATAAAAATTTAATTCCGTCTTTATAATTGGTTTTTCATCATCAGAAAAGCTAATTGATTTTACATTTTGTCTTTTAAAAATGCCTCCTTTTTTTAAAAATAAATCAAATAATTTTAATAAAATTTTTTTAGGATTTGTTGCATGTCTAGCATTGCTATACAAAATGCCGGCATGATAAATTTGTTTTATATGAGGCTCGAGATCATGTATCTCGTGTGGGGTTAAAAGTTTTTGCTTTACACCCAGTTGGTCTCTAATTTTTATTTCTAACTCTCTGCTTTTTAAATCTTTATTAGTCCAAAAATAAATTATTCCTTTGCTTTCTACTAAACCTGAAACATCAATATCTTTAAAAAGTTCATCGTAAGCCGGTAAAGCTAAATCTAAAATCTGGTGCATATACTTAGCTGTATGCATCATGTTTTTGGTGGTACAATTTTTAATAAATTTTAGGAACCAAGGTATCATTTTAGGTACATAGTTCCATTTCAAAGCGAGCGGTCCATTAGAACTTAGAAGCATTGATGGAACATCAACTAATATATCTGGCCGATTAATTGGAACTGATGCATATGGAGAAAAATGTCCGGCATTTCCATAGGAAGCTGAATTTTTTCCGGGATCATCTCTGTCTATTAGAGTAACTTTAAAACCTTTTTTAATAAGATTAAGCGAAATACATACGCCTTGGATGCCAGCTCCAATTACACAAACAGAAGATCTTGAATGATCAGCTTTGCTCATAACTATATAGCGCTATATCTTATATGAAACTTAATTTTTATGAAGTGACAAGTTATACAGCTTTCTTTTGCTGCACAACGTGAATAGGTTTTGGCTTTTTTAACGTCTCTGTTCTCTCTACAATTTCCTCAATAGCAATATCTTCTTCACTATTAGATTTTCCATTATTTACTCTTTTTATATACCCGTCTATATCAGCGCCTTCTTCCGTTTTTAAAGTACTTTTAAAGAAAACATCGCCTTTTATAACTGCTGTTTTGCCAACTATCACGATGTCTGCTGAAATCTTACCTTCTAAATGACCGTTTATTTCTATTGTAGTTGCTTCAACTGAACCTCTTATTGATCCAGATTCTGTTATGGACATCTCTGATGCAAATATATTGCCATTCACTAATCCAGCTACATCTATAGAACCAGAAGTTCTTAGATCTCCTTCCAACTGCATTGTCTCACCAACATATGAACGGCCACTGTGGTTAATTTTATTTTCTTCAGTGCTACGTAAAGATTTAAACATATGTCCGATTTAAGCACAAAAAACTCATTTTAAAAAATGAAAAATTAAATAATTTAACGTTAATAATGCAATCTGAGGTTGTTTTAATTAAACTTTGTTTTTATTTTTTTCTAAGCAAAATCTTCTTGGTGATGAATTTTACAGCTCATTACAATCCCTAAACCTAACATAATAGCCAACATTGATGATCCGCCGTATGACATAATTGGTAAAGGTGCCCCAACGATCGGTAAAAGCCCAAGAACCATGGACATGTTAACTGTAACGTAAACAAAAAATGCAGCAGCAAACCCGTAACAAAATAGTTTTGCAAAATTATTCTTGCACTGATTACCAATAATAGTAATTCTTAAAATAATCAGAGCATATATGATTAGTATACTAAGCGAACCAATAAAACCAAACTCTTCAGAAAATAGTGTAAAAATAAAATCTGTATGTTTTTCGGGTAAATAATCTAAATAACTTTGACTTCCTTGTAAAAATCCTTTTCCAAAAATACCTCCTGATCCCACAGCAATTTTTGATTGAATAATTTGGTAGCCAGCTCCTAAAGGGTCACGCTCAGGATCTATAAAAGTTAAAATTCTAGACTTTTGATAAGGTTTTAAAAATGAAATTATAATAGGTATTGAAAATAATAAAACAAAGAAAGAATAAAAAAAATATTTCATTCTAAATCCTGTAAGCCAGATTACTATAACTCCACTTATTGCTATTAAAACCGCAGTTCCTAAATCTGGTTGTAAAATTACTAAGGTTACCGGTATCAATAGCGCAAAAAATGGAACAAAAATATACTTTAAATTTGTTACACTTTGAGTAGGAATTTTGTAATAGTATCTTGCAAAAAAAACAATAATAGAAATTTTCATTAATTCTGACGGTTGAAGATTAATAAAAATTAAATTTATCCAACGTTTTGATCCAGAGGCAGTAATACCAAAAAAATGAACTGCTAAAAGTAAAAATAATATTATAAAATAAAAAAGATATGCTGATTTAAACCAATATTCAATTCTTAAAAAAGAAACTACAATAAAAAGCAAAAAGAAAATTCCAAACCGGTAAATATGGCCTATAGTATGATATGAAAGAGATCCTCTTTCAGAAGAATACATAGCAAAGAAACTGATAAAACCAACTAATAGAATAAGGAAAGTTAGAAAAAAATCAAAAGAGCGCAATTTGTCTAGAATGCCTTGGTTTGGTTTTTGAAAATATGTTAATGCCATTTTATGCTTCCTGGTATATATCTAATTGGTATTTTTTTCTTAGTTGATGCCTTTCTAAAATTTTCTTAATCAACCTTTTGGCTATTGGCGCTGCACCTGAGCTTCCAGTACCACCATGCTCTATGACAATACTTACCGCATATCTTGGATTTTTATATGGAGCAAAAGCAGTAAAAAGTGCGTGATCTCTTTTTTCATAAGGCAAGTCCTTATTTTTTAATTTAAGCTCTCTTTCTTCTGGAGTAATGGTCCTGATTTGAGATGTTCCTGTTTTTCCTGCATAAATAAATTCTTTTTTTGTATGTCTTGATCTGTATGAAGTTCCCATTGGTTCATTTGTGGCTCCATATAGCGCATCAAGCACAAACTTAATATTTTCTTGGTTTCTATAAAGTTTTTCTAATCTATTATTTGTTTCTATTTGATCGTCTGTTTTGATTAAATTATTTTTTCTAAGAGTAAATTCTTGTCTCCAAGCATCTATAACTGGTTGAATTGCATATCTATCATCTATAATTCTTGGTTTTATTTTGTATCCTCCATTAGCTAGTTGTGACGTCATTAAGCATAACTGTAAAGGTGTAGTTTGAAAATATCCTTGGCCTATACCTGTGATTAAAGTTTCTCCTAAAACCCAGCCTCTTCCAATATTTTCTAGTTTCCATTTTGTGTTTGGTACAACGCCTTTTTTCTCTTCATCAAAACCATTTAAAACTTTTTTACCTAAACCAAATTTTTCTGCAGTTACTGATAGTCTATCAACACCCAATCTACGAGAAATTTCATAAAAATAAATATCACATGATTGTTTAATAGCACTTCTTAAATTCATAAAGCCGTGCCCTTTATCTTTCCAGCAGTGATATTTTTGTCCATAAAGTTCCATTTTGCCTTTGCATTGGATAATAAGTTTTGGGCTAATCACATCATGTTCTAATGCAGATAATGCTACAATTGGTTTTATTGTTGAGCCTGGCGGATAAAGTCCAGATAAAGGTTTATTTATTAAAGGTTTTTTCTTATCAACAATTAATTTTTGCCAATCTTGATTGCTTATGCCATGTACAAATTTATTTGGATCAAATGTTGGGCTAGATACCAGGGCAATAATATCACCTGTATAAATATCCATTACACATACTGAACCACTTGTACCTTCAACTTGTTCAGAAGCAAATTTTTGAATTTCTTTATCAATCGTAGTTCTAAAATTTTGTCCTTCGGTTCCTTTTACTAATTTTAATTCTCTTATCCTTTTTCCATAAGCATTTACCTCAAATCTTTGAATTCCAGGTATGCCTATCATTTTTTCGTTTAGTAGTTTTTCTAGACCATTTTTTCCTGTTTTTAATCCTGGTACATTAATTTCTCTTAGTAATTTACTGCTCTCTAGATCTTTTTGACTTGTGTCAGATACATATCCAACAATATGCGAGGAAGCGCCGTCTTCAGAATATTTTCTCGATAAGGCAACTACGGGTTTTATACCTTGCATGTCATGTAAAAAGAGATTTAATCTTGAGAATTCTTTCCAACTTAAATTATCAGAAACTATCACGGGCTCCCACCGTTTACGTTTTTTTAGTCGTTTAATTAAATTTTTCTTACTTTGATCGCTAAAATTAATTGTTCTTGATAGCTTAAAAAATAATTCTTCCAAATTGGGAACATCTTCTGGAATCATGTGTAGCTGAAAAGTTTGGGTATTTTCAGCAATTTTATTACCAAAAAAATCTTCTATTACTCCTCTTTGAGGTACAAGCTTCCATTCTCTAAAACGATTTTTATCAGATAGTGATCTATACTTAATATTTTCTGAAATTTGCAAATAGAATAACCTTACAATGATACTTACAAAAATTACAACTTTAGCGCCAGATAAAATAAACATTCTTCTTGAAATTAATCTTGACTTATTTTGAAATGTTTCTGAATTATTCAACATATAATTATGATTTTGTTAGATTTAAAATTACAGAAAATATACCCCATAAAACTGGATAAAAAATAAAAGTAAATACAGAATTTTTTAATAAATAAAGATAGTCAATCGAAAAGTTTGAAACATACAAAGAAATAAAATAAACAAAATTTGCAATTAATAAAGCTGGAATAAAACTAATCCAATCATTTATCAAAGTTATTCTTACTGTAACTACTCGCACATAAGCCGCTACACCAGCAACAAATAATAACGACAAGGCATTAATACCTAGGGGATAACCCAAAACTACATCGCTTATAATACCCGATAAAAATATAAATCCATAACCTAAGCTTTGAGGTTGTCTTAATACCCAATAATAAACCAGTATATAATGAATATTGATAGTAAAAAATTTTATACTGATCACTGAACTTCCATTAAGAGAAATTATAAACAGAACTAATAGTGGTAACATCTCTAAAGATTTGTTTTTAATTTGATTAAAAGTAATTGCCATAAATTTATTTAATTTTTTTCCACTTCTTCAATATTAACATTAACAAAAGTTATTTGTTTTAAGTTTGAAAATAATATGACTTCAACTATATCTTTATTTAATTTTATTTTTCCTATTGGTATACCAGGTAAAAAAATGCCCTCTTGGCCAGATGTATAAACCTTATCGCCATTTTTTATTTCATGATTTTCAGGCAAATATTCTAATGTTGTTTCTTTTGAACCATGTCCGCTTAAAATAGCATGATTGCCTGTGGGTTCAGTAATAACAGGAATTTTACTATTTAAATCTGAAACCAATAAAACTCTAGATGAAAAAAAATTTACATCTACTACTCTACCTATAAAATTTTCTCCATCTAAAACAGCCATTCCATTTTTTATACCTTTGTTGTTTCCTGTATTAATGACAAAAGAATTAAGATAAGGACTCTGTTTATCAAAAATTACTCTAGCGCTAACAAGATTAGAAACTAAAACTGAAGGCTCATCAATTAATTTTCTTAATTGTGTGTTTTCCATTTCTAAAAATTCTGATTTAGAAATATTATTTTTTAATTCTTTATTTTCTTCAATGAGTTTGTCATAATTTTTATAAAGATTAATATGTTTGTTTGTAAAGGAATATGTATCTGAAATTATTTCTGATGGATACGAAACTAATAAAGAGCCTCGATAAATCATATCTTTAACGAATGATCTTGCCGCATTCAAAGGTTTGGTATCTATTGTTTCGAGAAATATTAATAAAACGGAAATAACAGCTAATATAAATAAAGAGAATCTTTGTTGTGTTCCTTTTCTTAAAAAAGCGGAACGTATTGCTATGCCAAAATCATCACGGCTTGTATCCATAATTCATTTTTTAAAAAACTATTAACTAACCAGCATAGTAGAAAATGTTTCTTCTTGATCTAGAGCTTTTCCTGTTCCAAGAGCAACGCAAGATAATGGATCTTCTGCAATAACTACTGGTAGTCCTGTTTCTTTTGTAATCATTTTATCAATATTTTTAAGAAGTGCTCCTCCTCCTGTTAAAACTAAACCCATATCTACTAAATCTGCAGATAATTCTGGAGGAGTTTTTTCTAAAGCATCTTTAATTCCACCCATTATTTGATTTAATATTGGTTTTAAAGCTTCAGAAGTATCTTCTTCCTTTAATGTAATTTCTTTTGGAGTCCCGGATCTTATATCCCTTCCTTTCATCAAGTAAGTGTTTCCGCTTGTGGCTATAGCTGTTCCTATTTCTTTTTTAATTTTTTCTGCACTTGCTTCTCCAACTAATAAATTAAATTGTTTTCTCATGTAGGTAATAATAGCAGTGTCCATAGCGTCCCCTGCTACACGAAGTGAGTTAGCATAAACAACTCCTCCTAAAGATAGTACCGCAATTTCTGTAGTTCCTCCTCCAATATCTACTACCATAGAGCCGGTTGCTTCAGAAATAGGTAGTCCCGCTCCAATTGCTGCTGCAATTGGTTCTTCAATTAAGTGAACTTTCCTTGCCCCTGCTGCCAAAGCAGAATCTTGAATAGCTTTTCTTTCTACAGGAGTTGAGCCCGTTGGTACGCATATTAATATTCTTGGATTTGCAAAAGCCTTTCTTTTATGAACCTTCTTTATAAAGTGTTTAATCATTTCCTCTGTCACAACAAAGTCTGCAATAACCCCATCTCTTAAAGGTCTTACTGCAGATATATTTCCAGGAGTTCTTCCTAACATTGTCTTTGCTTCGTCACCCACGGCAAGTACTGATTTTTTGCCTTTATCTTCTATAATCGCTACAACCGATGGTTCGTTAAGAACTATACCTTGCCCCTTAACAAAGACTAGAGTATTAGCTGTTCCTAAATCTATTGCCATATCAGTTGACCAGATCTGGCTCATTTTTTTTAATCCTTCAAACATTTATATTCCTTTCATTTTTTGTTGTTGATTATCTTTGCTTTGTACAATTTCTTCTGGAGCTGTTTTTGTTCTTTTTATTATCATTTTATTTAATGCGTTCAAGTAAGCATTTGCTGACGCAACAAGAGTATCAGTATCTGCTGCCTGGCCAACAGTAGTTTTTCCATTTTCTTCAATTCTTACACTTACAGTAGCTTGCGCATCTGTTCCTTCGGTTACAGCATGAACTTGGTATAATTGTAAATTCACATTATGTGGGTATAATTTTTTTATACATTTAAAAATTGCATCCACGGGACCATCGCCAATTTCTGTTGCCTTTTTTATTTTTCCATAAACTTCTAAAGTCATATCTGCTTTTTGTGGTTCTCCAGTTCCTGCAAAAACTTTTAAGGATTTTAAACTTAATGCATTAATTTTATTATCAGTAATCAAACTATCGTCAACAAGGGCTACTATATCCTCATCATAAACATGCTTTTTTTTATCTGCTAAAACTTTAAATTTACCAAAAGCATTTTCTATTATATCGTCAGTTACATCTGCGTAACCTAAACTATTTAGTTTATCTTTAAATGCGTGCCTTCCAGAATGTTTACCCATAACTAATGAAGTTTGTTTAACACCAACACTTTCTGGCGTCATAATTTCATAAGTATTTCTATTTTTGAGCATTCCATCTTGATGAATTCCAGCCTCATGTGCAAACGCATTTTTTCCAACTATAGCTTTGTTGAACTGCACTGGAAAACCTGTTGCATTAGAAACTATTTTTGATGCCTTGCTTAAAAGGGTAGTATTAATTCCTGTCTTATAAGGCATTAAATCATTTCTTGTTTTTATTGCCATTACTACTTCTTCAAGTGCAGCATTTCCCGCTCTTTCACCTATTCCATTTATAGTACATTCAATTTGTCTGGCTCCCGCTTGAACTCCCGCTAACGAATTTGCTACTGCTAACCCTAAATCATTATGACAATGTGTAGACAAAATTGCTTTGTCTATATTTGGAACTTTATTTAACAAAGTTTGAATTATTTTTGTAAATTCTGAAGGCACTGTATAACCAACAGTATCAGGAATATTTATAGTTTTTGCTCCACATTTAATTGCTAATTCAACTGTTTTGCACATGTAGTCCAAATCAGTTCTCGTTCCATCTTCACATGACCATTCTACATCATCAGTAAATTTTCTTGCATATGTTACATGTTCCTTGATTGAGTCATAAACTTCTTCAGAAGACTTGTTTAGCTTATGTTTCATATGTAATGGGCTGGTAGATATAAAAGTATGAATTCTAAATCTTGGAGAATGTTTTAATGCTTCATAACATCTATCAATATCTTTTTTTGAATGTCTTGATAAACCTGCAGGAATAGATTTTTTTAATATTTTACTAATTTCGCTGACAGCTTCAAAATCTCCAGGTGAAGCAATAGGAAAACCCGCTTCAATTATATCAACTCCTAATTCATCAAAAACTCTTGCAATTTGAATTTTTTCTTCAAGACTCATTGAAGCGCCAGGCGACTGCTCGCCATCACGCATCGTGGTGTCAAATATATAAACTCTGTTTTTATCTTCAGACATTATTCCTCAAAAAAAATATTTGGTTAAAATGTAATGTACAACCTAAGCGCGCTTTATGCAAAAGATTTTTAACCATAGCAACAACTATTTAACTATATTTGCTAATTTTTTTCTTTATCAACCAGTTTATTTTTGCCAATCCAAGGCATAAGATCTCTTAGCTTCTTTCCTACCTTTTCTATAGGATGATCGGCAAGTTCTTTTCTCATTTTGAGAAAGTTTTTTTGCCCATTCTTGTTTTCTTCCATCCATTGTTTAGCAAACTTTCCAGATTGTATATCTTTTAATACTTCTTTCATTTTTTCTTTTGTCATTTTTTTATCTATAATTCTTTTGCCAGTCATATATTCTCCATATTCTGCAGTGTTAGAAATAGAATAATTCATGTTTGCTATTCCACCTTCATAAATAAGGTCAACAATTAGCTTAACTTCATGAACGCACTCAAAATATGCCATCTCGGGTGAATATCCTGCTTCGACAAGTGTCTCATATCCATTTTTAATTAATTCAACAAGACCTCCGCATAAAACTGATTGTTCACCAAACAAATCGGTTTCACATTCCTCTTTAAAATTGGTTTCTATTACACCTGCTTTTCCTCCGCCTATTGCACATGCATATGATAACGCTAAATCTTTTGCTTTACCTGAGCTGTCTTGGTGAATTGCCATTAAGCAGGGAACTCCACCTCCCTTTTGATATTCGCTTCTTACTAAATGGCCAGGTCCTTTTGGAGCTATCATAAAAACATCAAGATCTTTTCGTGCATTAATTAGATTGAAATGTATATTTAATCCATGAGCAAATGCTAAACTTGTTCCTTGTCTCATTCTTTGCTCTATATGATTTTTGTAAATTTGTGACTGAAGTTCATCAGGTGTTAAAACCATCAGAACATCTGCCCATGCTGCTGCATCCGATAACGACATAACTTTAAGCCCTTGTGATTCAGCTTTTTTTTTACTTGATGATCCGTCTCTTAATGCAACAACCACCTCCTTAACTCCGCTATCTTTCAAATTTAACGCATGAGCATGACCTTGGCTTCCAAAACCAAAGATTGCTATTTTCTTTTTTTTAATTAAATCTTTTTCCGCATCTTTTTCATATAACATTTTCATTTTTTTTATCCTTGTTTATAGGTTTCCGACCCTCTAGTCATTGCCACAACACCAGTTCTTGATGCGCTAGCTAATCCCAAAGGTTGTAATTTTTTAATTAACTCGTCAATTTCTTTTTTGAGGGCGGAAATTTCAAATACAAAAGATCTATTAGTTCTATCAAGAACTGTATACTTATATTTTTTACATAATTTTTTAGCTTTTTGTAATTTTGTGTTTGATGAAACCACTTTTAGTAACGCCATTTCTCGCATTAAAGTCTTTTTATTCCTTGGAAAATCTGCAACTTTATGAACGGGAACAAGTTTACCAAGCTGTAGTTTTATTTGTTGAAGAACTTGTGGTGTTCCCGAAGTTGAAATAGTTATACGAGAAATATTTTTCTTTTTATCCACTTCTGCTACCGCAAGAGAGTCGATGTTGTATCCTCTTCCTGAAAAAAGACCAACAACTCTAGCAAGAACACCTGCTTCATTATCGACCCAAACAACAATGATATGTTGTTCTATTTTTTCTTTTTTTAATTCAAAACTATAAGCAGACTTAACCATAATTATACCAATATCTTTCCTTCTTCGGAAATTTCATCATCCTCATCACTTTCGCCCAATAGCATTTCATTATGAGGTTTTCCTGAAGGTATCATAGGATAACAATTTTCTACTTTATCAACGACACAATCAAAAATAACAGGTTTATTTACGGACAACATTTGATCTATCTTTTCGTCTAGTTCTTCTGGTTTTCTTGCCCTTATACCTACGCAGCCATAGGCCTCGGCTAATTTTACAAAATCTGGTAAAGCTGCTGTATAACTTTCAGAGTAATTTTTTTCATGAAGTAATTCTTGCCATTGTCTTACCATTCCCATGTATTCATTATT
>MDSW01153244.1_pt1 | contig 13808 bp, 13 predicted proteins | sample 811171 | NCBI WGS metagenome assembly MDSW01 (sample SAMN05326641, study PRJNA326480) | marine metagenome | isolation source: seawater | place: Atlantic Ocean: North West | collected 2012 | reverse complement strand
TGATTGATTGTTTTAACTAATTTATCAAGTTCATCTTGGTCTAAAAAGTTAATTGTTTGTGCAAGTAAATGAAAGTTTGGTGTTGTTTCAGGTTTGTTTTTCATCAACCATGCTTTAATTCTTTTCTTTAAACCACCTACACCCTCACTTGCTACATATAAAGTTTTGCCCTCTACTGCTGATAGACCTTGCCAATCTCTGCTTGAAGCTATTGATAGACTCATATCTAAAGCACAGAATGTTTTATAACTAGCTGGTTGCCCATAAATAACTGCAAGACCATTTTCTGGTATTAAATTTTCAATTAGAAACTTTTGATTCTTTAAACTTAAAATATCACCTATAGCCATTGTAGGAAAAATATTAATATCTGATTTTTCATAAGTTTCAGCACTTAATATAAGCTGTTCTAAGTCGCCACCTTGTTCTAAGAAATCTGTTATATCTTGCTTTTCAGCAACTTTACCCTCTAATTTTACAATATGAACGCTCTCAGAAGCGGTTAGAATAGAATTTGCGACCTTGTCTATATGTAAGTACCCCGCAGAATCGTTATCTGGAATTAAAATAACTCGTCTATTTTTAAACCACTTGCTTAAAGAATCATGCCAGTTCTTACTGCCACCACTATTTGTTGTAGCAAGAAAACCTAAAGACATTAATCTGTCTGCGTCTTTCTCACCCTCAACAATAAATATTGTTTTATCTTTTTGCTCTAATATCTCAGGTAAATTATAAGGTAATAGCTCAATACCATTTAAACCCCAATGCCACTTATCATCTTTATAATGTCTTTGTCTAAAGTCTTTAGGTTGATAACGAATAACTTGATATCTAACTTCCCCTAATTCATTTCTATAATCATACTTAGCAACAACTTTTCTTTCTTTGCTTTTTAATGTGTGTTTTTCTGTAATCTTATCGCCTATATTAAATTCATTATAAAGATATTCTGATAGGTCTTTACCTGATAAACCTTTGCTTTTCATTATTAAATCTATTAAACCGCCACCTTCGTTTTCTTCAAAATCAAAGTAAGTTGCGTTTTCTAAATCAATAGCTTTGCTTAATCTTTTACCAAATCGCCACTCATTTTCATTTTTAAGAGTAGGTTCACCCCAACACTCTTGAGATACAAATTTAATTGCTTCTATATATTTCTTATCCAAGAAAAACTCCTATAAAAAACGCAGTAACTAAAAGACTTGTCATTATCATTAATAAAAATTCATCAAAACTCATGGCTCTATCCAATCAAATGTTGTGTCATCACTTTTCCAACTTTTACCTCGCCAAACAATCCATGCGTAAGCTGTTGTTCCGCTACGACCTTTTGGTATAGCTTCGCCATTTCTCCACAAAGTTTGTCTTTTTGCAAAAACATATATGTTGCTTGGTTTATGCTCTTTAAACCAATAAAATCTTTTTTGACCTTCTAAAAAATTTAATCTTAAAAACAAAGCTAACTTACCACCTGATTGAGCAGTAAGTTCATATCCTAGTTTCATAAATTCAGTAGCATATTTAAAAGGTGGATTAGTTACTATATTTCTAGGCATATTTTCTTGATATGTGCATTGTAAAAAATCAGCAATAGCATTTAAGTTTTGGTAACCATGGTCAATAATATCAGTTGATAAAACAGAATAACCAGCGTCTAATAACACTTCACTTATATCACCTCTACCACAAGCTGGTTCCCAAACTTGACCATGAAATTTCTCTCTATCAAGTAATTGTTTTACGCATTTTCTTGGTGTTGGGTATAAATCATACTCTGCTCTGTTACCTGTTTTTAAAGTTGTATTAGACTTGGATTGTAATTTCGGCATTTAAGTTCCTTCTACACATAACTATTTCGTTATCTCCTTCAAACAAAAAGTTTCCTAAAGAGATATAAAAAACCATAAACAAATTAATCATTATTTCAGACTTCTCATGTTTCAGCATATTAAAAGGGGGTGGAAAGAGCAGAATTAAAGAGGGGAGGTTTAAACTAACTATATATTGTTAATTGTTTCTACTCTTTCCTATAACAAGCACCCAATAGTATGCTTGTTAATTCTTAAAAATCGTCATCAAAATCGTCAGTAAGAGCGTCTATTTCGTCTTTTTTAGGCGACTTTAATTCTTCTGACTTAGACTCAAGGTCTATAACTTGTTTCGATTCTGAGTTACTTTCGGCTGTTTTCAGTTCGTCTGGTCTTTCTTTCCAATCAACAATCTTCATATTAGGTATAAATACTTTAGCTTTACCCCATTTGATTGGGCCTTCTAACCCGTCAAAGTGAACTACTGGTATTAACTCCTTTTCTTTTGCTTCTAAGTAACTATCATGTAGTTTATCAACTGCTTGAATAATACTACCTGCACTAGAACCAAATGTTACAACACCTAGTTTCTTATTGTAAATCTTGACAACAAAATATTCTTTATGGTCATCGGTAGGTTTATTTGGCGGTTGATTCGTTCCTAATGGAACAGTAACTATACTTGGTGGTGATTCTTGAAAATCTGCCCAACCTACTTCCATAGATTCAAAATCAAAAAGAACTTTAAAGTCTTTTTTATATTCTTCGTTCTCTCTAATTTCATTTTCTTTATCATAATAACTATGGGTATAAACACCGTCTTTTGCGTTATATCCTAATCTATCATAAATTTTATTTGTTGAACTACTTTCTGTTGTTAAACCTAATGCCATTATAAATCTCCTTCTAAATTGATTGGTTTGTTAATTAAAATTGTTTGTTCTGCTTCTAAAGGTGGTAATGTTTCTTTATATGCCCAATGAGGAACATCTAAAGTAACAATTTCATTTGGATAATCTTTATAAACACCATTTACTTCAGCGTCTTTATATTCTCGTAATGCTTTTTTCATACAAGCTACACCCTCATCTACAAAAGATTTTGGTATTTCATACAAACAACACGCAAAAGGTGGTTCTTTTTCAACAAACAAAAATAAAAATCTTGTAATATTTTTCTTTGTCGCTAGTGACCAAACATGGCGATAAAATGCTTCTTGTATATGATAACCATATCTTGATATTGAACGAATAACGCTATCTTCATCTGCTGATTGTGTCGTTTTTAAATCAACTAATATGTCAGACTTTTCACCAATAATAACTCTATCAGGTCTTGTTTTCATTTTAACGCCAGTTTCAGGGTCTTTTGCAAAAGCTGACATTTCAGATTGACCAAAATCAGAAGCAATTACTTTATTACACTCGCTCTTACTATGAACACTATCTCTACTTCGTAAACATATGTCATATTCTTTATCAGTAATAATGATTTGATTTTCTTTTTTTGTTTTCTTTAGTTCTCTATATAAAGAGGTCGTTCTTGATTTACCACATTTTAAAACAGATTTATCAAACTTCTCAGGTTCAAGTATTGCGATATGAACCGCTGTTCCTATATCAAAATGAACTGAATGTTTTGGTTCGTGAAATTTATAATGAGCAACACTCTTATTATATATCGTCTTAATACCAGAAGAACCTATTGCATCTTTTATAATATGGTAGCCGTCATGTGTTAAATGAGGAACAACCGATGGGTATTTTATTTCTTGCATGATACTTCCTTCCAAAAAGTTCTAAGTCAAAATATTATGATTCGTTTTTGAATCAAATTTATTTTGATTTTGATTCAGAATGTAAATTTTTTTTTAGATTCAAAAAAGTTGCTTTTCAAAAATCGCAGAATGTAAGCGTTTTAATTTTCAACTTGACAGTAATGTGTGCGTAATGTAATATGGTTATATAACATTTATTAGAAAGGAAAGTATTATGAGTATAAGTAAAAAAGCAAAAGCAAACTATGAAGAAGTTAATAGATTTGCAAAAACACTAGAACCTAATTTTCACACAGCAAAGTGGCAAAAAGGTAATGATATAGATTTTGATATTGCCTGTAATTTTGTTAAATATATGTGGGATAAAAAATCTGATTATAAAATGCCGAAACGCATTAAGTTTAAAAAGACTACAGGACAAAGATATACTAGGTGGAAAAGATATAGTCGAAAATTTAAAAATGTTGATGGGTTTTATAAAATAATTACAGGAACATATTGCATTAACATTGAAAGAGGTTGGGGTCATTTTGCCCATGAATTTTCACACAACTTATCATGGATTATGAGAAACAAAAGTAAGCATGGTGATTTTCAATCAGGTGTTGAATTAGAGGTTCATAAAGAACTGCATACATTTTTATATAAAGCTAAAAACAACTTAATAGATATAACCCCTTTATCAGTTGATGAACCAAAGAAAAGAAAAAGAAGAAAGAAAAGGAAAACTAAAAAGTTACCTTATCAAGCATCTTATCCAACTTTACTAAAAAGGTTTCCACAAATTGTTGTTGAAGATGAGGGTGTGTGGGCTGAAGATGATGGGCGAACAGTTTATTTTGTTTACATTGAAGATAGTTGGTTTGAAAAACATGGCTTGAGTAGTGAACATGATTGCCCTTTAAATAGTGAAGGTCATAATGCTTGGGGTGTTGATGAAAGATTTTGGCATACAGAAACATTAGCAAAATTTATTTATGAAACTGAATTGCAAAACAAATGAAAGGAAATAGTGAGGGGTTAATAACCCCTCATTTTTTATAAGATGAATAAATCAGAATTAAAGAAAAGATTATTAGACGCTAGAGAACTAACAACTAAGCACAAAGGTAAAATGCCTTTAGTTATAGTTTGTGAAACACAAGACGAAGTTAATGAACTTAACAAGATTAAAAAGACAATGAGAAATGTTAAGCACATTGATATTGAACTTACTAACAATTTATCAACAACTAATTTTTAGTTATCAACAACAATCAAAATGCAAACACTAGAATTAAAATCGAATCAAGATAATATTATCTCAATCAAGGAAAGGATTAATATTATGAATATCGAAGATAGAATTGTTTACACAAATATAACTTTAACTCTTGGGCTTTTGCATAGACAAGGTTTAGACCGCTTAGAAGATTTATCAGTAACAACACCATTTACTGATGCAGTTAAAAAAGAATTTGATGAATTGAAAAGTGGTTTAAGTTACATTAATAATCAGTTAGAGCATTATAATTTTTTATTGGAAAAGGGATATGAAAAGCGTTCTTGAATTTATTATTACTTGTGTAGTTTTGTTTTTGTTTGGTGAAAATTAACCAAATATACCACGCTTTTTTAATTTGAATTTTCTGTCAGATTTATTAACTTCATCATTTGCGAGTCTAGTTTGTGATTGATTTAATTTTAAAGCATCAATAGTTTTTATTGGTGTATTTAAAAAATCTTTATTAGGTCCATATTGTTCTAACAAGGATTGTCTTATCATCTTATTGCTTTTATTTAATTCTTGATTATCTGCCATGTTTGCAAAAACAGTTGGCTTAGAACCAAATTTTGCGTTCAATCTATTTTCATATAAATCATAACCTCTTTCCCCTAAAGTTCTGTCGTTAGTATTGAATAAATTTCTAGTTAATCTGACTGGTTCTAAAGAAACATTAATTTTGTCTGTAAAATAACTGCCGTCTGCTACAGAATCGGCTGTATTAGATACGCTTTCTCTAATTATTTCTGGTGCATTTTTTATGTTTTTTTGAGCGTCAGACATACTGCCATCGCCACCGAATCTTTCAGCCATTCTTTGTTGAACAGCTTTTTTCATCATATTATTCATAGCACCTTGAGTTTTACTCATAATTAACTCTCGCTTTGTTTAGATTTAATTACTATTTCTAAATCAGTATCCGCAGGCATTTGAGTTGATACGCTGACATGGCCAGACGCACAACCTATAACCAACACAACTGGTAATAGTGTTAATAATTTTTTCATTTTAATCTCCTTTATATTTATTGAACGCCATATTTTAAAGCGTCTAATCTACCTTGATTTATTTTTTCTTCAAAAGTCATATCTTCCCATGCTGTTTCAAACTCAGGATATGTAAGTTCTACACCATAAGTTAATAAATAACTTCTAAATTTAGTGTATGCTTCAGCTTTATTTTTAGGTGTAGATAAATCACTTACACTTTTGTTTAAGTTTTGACCTATTGTTAAAAGTCTTTCCATTTTTTTACTATCTAACAAAGCATCTTCAATAATTCTTTTTATTTGTTCGTTCTTTAAATTTTGCAACATAGCAGTAGCTAACTTAGTAAATCTACCAGCAATAACAAGACCAGCACCAGCTCCAGTTGAAAAGTTTGTTGAGAAGTTAGCGGCCGCAACTCTTACAAAAGTATCAATCATACCATTTGTCGGGTCTATTTCTTTTAACGCTCTAAACAAATCAGGGTTGTTTAAAGCGCCTAAGTCTTGGTCATAAATTTTTAAAGCAGTATCAAGATTATCTAATTCTTGTTTTGTAAATAAACCTGATTTTTGCAAAGTTTCTCTTAGCGTTTTATTTGCACCATGAGGTTTGTTCATTAAACTTGAGAAGTTAGAAGTAACTAAAACACCTGGTGTTTTATCAGAAGTTTCAAAACCCATTCTTGAAATAGCTTCAACAATAGAACTTTTTAAACCTTTTAATGCTTGTTCTTTATTAGGAAACTTTTTTGTGTTGTTAATAATATTCATAAGTTGACTTGCACCATTCTCTTGGTCTAACAGCACTCTTTCTAAAACAACACTAGGATTCTCACTATTAATTATTTGTCCAAAATAGTTTACTTCTTGTGTTTGTGGTCTTGAAGTTATTTTGATTTCACCAGTAAAAGGGTCTTTACTTACTGTGTTTAATTCAAAAGCATTGTCATTTAATAATCTTGTTAATTCACCAACATTGTTTTTATATTTGTTTACTAATTCTTTAAATTTTGGATATTGATTAATTATCTTTTGATTTTGATTTATCCATTGTGTGATACTGTTTGGGTTAAAAGTTCCTGTGCCTGGGTCAAAAACATCATCAACCATTAAAGCTAACATTCCTTGTATGCTATTTTCACTTTCTTTTATAATTTTAGTTTGTTCAGCAACTTCTTTACCTGTTAAAGGAACAGCATCTTTAATTGCTTCTTGTATTTGATTTAAGCCAAAAGGTGTTTTTTCATATTTAGCTACACCTTGTTCTAATAGAATTTCAGCTAATTGTGATTCTTCTTGTTGAAATGTATTTCTACTTGTTTTGTTTACTATATTAAAAACAGTATTGTTTCTTGTAAACGCATCATGTTTACCTTTTGTAATAGCTGAGGCCTCTTTAGCAAAAGCATAACCTTCACCAATATCGCTATTTAATGCAGTTCTTAAATTATAAAGTTCTTCTAGTTTAGCTTGATTTATTTCTGGGCCTTTAGAAGTTTCTTTGTTTATTTCTAAATCTATAGATTTTTTTAAATTATATGCTTCTTTATAAGTAATAGATTCGCCGTCATTAAGTTTGTTAATAACTGTATTAATAGGTCTTTTTAATGTGTCGTTGTATAATGTATCAGCAGGATTAGATACTATCGCATCATTCTTAGCTTTTTCTAAATTTTTAAAAGGTATTTTTGTTGTTTGTTCAAAATTACTTTCTGTTTGTTTCCATAATGCTTTTTCATTCGCTTTTACATCATTAAATATTTGCCTAATAATCTGTGTAGTTCTCGTTGCCGCCTCTGCATCTGATATATTAAATTCATTTTTTAAAGTGTTATAACTTGAAGATACAAAGTCATCTATTGTTTTTGTTATGTTATTGCTTTCCTCATTTAATGCTGTTCTTACTGCTTCAGCGTATGTCATGCCAGCAAACTCAACATCTTGACCACCTAAAATATTTTCTATTCTAGCGTTCATATTTGCTTCTCTTTGGGCCTGCATTTCTGCAAATCTTTTTAAAAACGCTTCATTATTTTTAGCTTCGTAATTTGTAAGAGCCATTAAAGTAGGACTTTGAGTTCCAGCTTCATCACCTCTTTGACTTGCAATAAAGGATAATTGACCAATTTCATCATCTATTTCACCAGCTGATAATTTTGCAAGTCTTTCGTTATTAGCTTTTATGTTTTTCAATACTTCTTTGGGGTTTTCTTTAGCAACTAACAATGCTCTTTCTAATTGTTTATAAGCGTATTCTTCAGCTAACGCTTGTATTTCTTCATCTGTTTTATTGCTTATACCTTTTAACTTAGAGTTACTTCTTAAATGCAAAGCTATATTTTGCGAAGTGTTTTTTAAATAACCCATAACACCACCAACAAATTTTTGTTTTGCACCTACTATATCAGGTTCAGCAAAACCACTTTCCATTGACTTACCTGTAAAACCTTGACCAAATGCTTTAAAGAATCCATCTTCGCTTTGCATAGCGTTAGTAACACCTCTAACTACTCTACCTATAAGACCAGTATCACCAGTTCCTAAACTTCTTTGTAATGTTCTATTAATACCACCACCGACTGCTCTAGCTGTTTCTGGAATTACACCACCAAAAAGATTAAAAGTTAGAGGTAAAGTTTCAGCAAAAGCTCTTTTTACAAAACCAGCATCTTCATCTTCAATTATATCATCTCTCAAAGCCATACCAGTTGCATAACCTGTTGCCCCACCAGCTTCCATAAGAGGTGCGGCGATAGGTCTTGTTGCAGGGTATCTTCTCATACTTGCTAAAATAGTATCAAGATTATTTGGTGTTGCTTTATAAGTTTGCATACCACTAACAGGCCCACTACCTGGGACAGTTGGTCCAAATTTAGGGTTCATTAAAGGTGCTGTTGTTGGTAATGGTTTGCCAAAAGGATTGGCTGGGTTCATAATTAATCTATTAAAAGCAAAAGCATAAGGAACAACATCTGCACTATACTCACCAACTCTTGAAGCAAAGTTAGTAGGTAATGTTCTTTCATCAACATCACCATAACCAATGCCTGTTTTATCAAAAACAAAATCTTTTATTTTACCACCTACATTTGGGCCTTGCTCTGGCACATTAAAATCTGCACCTAATTTATTTAAATCTCTACCTATTTTATAAGGCACATCTGCAACAAAATCTAAAACACCACCAACTTGGTCTAAAAGTCTTTGATTGAAACTTCTAAGTCCTTTTTGATTTAATTCTTGATTATCTATTCTTTGATTAAGCGTTTCTCCCATACCATATAACGCTTCTTGCATACCTTCATCAAGACCAAGTTCATCTGCATCATCTAATATACCAACTAAATTATTGTAATCATTTAAAGTCGTTTTTTCATCTTGATTAAAAACATTATAATTCCCATCTGGTTCTAATTGAAGATATTTATAAACTTGACCAAGTTTTTTCTTTCTTTCAATGTCGCTTAATGCCATTTCTAGTATCTTTTCTTTCTTTTTTTAAGATTAAACTTATTTTTATTTTTATTTAAATTAGAGGTGTCTAATCTATTTAATAAATCTTGTGTATTTGCATCTGATTGAACTATCTCTATTTTACCTTGAATTGTTGGGTCACCAGTTTCATACGCTTTTGCCAACATGGCTCTATTTGCCATAATAATACCTGGTAATTCAGCAATTCTATTATTATATGCTACAAGTTCTGAAGCGTTTACTTGTTGTTGTTCTTTATTTGTTGGTGGTGGTGAATTAATTAATTTATCTCGTAAATTAATAGCGGACTCAAGTTGTTTTGTTAATTCAGTTTCCCAAAACAACATATCATTTACATTTTCTAAGTCTGTTTTGTCTGTGCCTGGTATTCTAGGTGCAACATTTTCATCAATAAATGCTTTTGATATTCTTTGATTTTCACTACCTGTTATTTTTCTTTTAACAAAAGAAGTTAATGGTAAATATACTTTATCTATAATGTTTCCAGCTATTTTTGATTTAGGAAACATTGCACTTAAAATAGGGCTATCAGAACCTGCTTCAGTATAACCTCTAAACTGTTGGTAATTAGGACCAAAAAATCGTAAAGGTTTTTCACCTTGACCGTAAGCACTAAAAGGCACATCAGGTAAATCTAATTGATATTTGTTGTTATAATAATCAAAATTTCTAATAACTGGTTTACCGCCTTCATTTCTATTTCTGCTATCAAATCTTACATCTTCAATTTTATCTACAATAGATTGATTGAAAACATCTTCAGCAACACCAGAAGTAACTCTTTTAAAAATATCAGGGTCAGTACCTGTCATATTTAATGGTTGTATTATTCTTTCTTGGTTTTCAGTTAAACTTCTAAATCTATCAAGAAAATTAGGAACTTCTACATCAGAAATAACTCTATATCTTACATCAGGATTTTCACTTTGTAGCTGTGTTAATCTACTGCTTAAACCTCTTGAACTTCTTTCTCCTGTATGAACTACAGTTCCAAATTCATTTATAATACTTTGTGCTTGTGGTAATGTATCTTCTTTACCAGCTGTAATTTTGCTACTATATATATCCCCAGGACCTACAATATCTACTTTTTGTGATACTGCACCTCTAACTAAATCACCTATATTAAAAATGCTTGGCCCTGGAATGTCAGCAGGATTAGATTCACCTACTGTTGTTTGACCTTGTGGAAAACCTATTTGATTATTAGAAGGTTCTGCCATTCTAATTAATTGTAAATCTTCTAAAAATTTTCTTCTTCTATCTATAACCATTTTTTACCTCTAACCAAATAGCGTTGAGAAACTTCTCTCGCTTCCTCTTGATTTCATAGGTGTTGGGAATCCTTGTAATAAACCACCTAAGAATTGTGCTAACATCATTTGATATTCTTGCCCTTCTAAGAACTGCTGATAATCAAAGTCTAATTGTTGTTGTCTTCTTGCGTCTTGAACAGAACCAATCTCTCTCATTTGATTAAATCTATCTACAGTTGATTGATTTGAAGCATCAGCTAAACCGGCCGCTGATAATAAACCTTGTTGATTTAATGCGTTAGCTTCAAGACCAGCACCTTGATTTGCCATAGCGGCCTGTAATGATGATGATTGATTGGCTAAATCTGCTTCAAGTTGATTAGCAACATTCTGTGCCTGGGCTCGATATTTGTTATCAACATTTGCTTGTGCAACTCTAAACGCATCTTCTTGATTCATACCTTGTGCTTGTAAATCTCTAGTCGCATTTGCTAATTCAATTTCTCTTTGATTGGCTTGATTTGCTAAAGCAGATTGTTGCATCATTTCTGTATTAAATTGACCTAATGATAAATCTCTAGCTTGATTTAATCTTTGTGCTTCCATGGCCGCATCTAACATTGATTGTTCGGCCGCTAAATCAGTAGCTTGATTTAATCTTTGTGCTTCCATTAAATTAGAAACATTATCTCTTTGTGCTTGATTTAATAAACCTAAATCTTGTGTTGCTAATTGTGAAGCTGTGTTAAAACCTTGTTGACCAAGTAATGCACTTTGTTTTGCTATTTCTGATAATGCTTTGCTTTGTATAAGACCAGCTTCTACACCCTCTCTTGTTCCACCAAAAGCACCAGCTTTAATGGCTCTATCTTGTAGTTGTGATAATGACCTATCTCTACCTTCTAATATATCGTTAATAGTTATATCTCTAACATATTGATTGTAAGGATTCATATAAGGGTCTAAAGAAGTTTCTGCTAAAGTTTGAGGTGTTATTGTTTGAGGTGAATCAATTCTTTCAATATCAAAACCTCTTTCTAAAACTTCTCTTGCTGTAATATCATCTGGGTCTGCGACTCTTTCGCCTACAACATCTCTTGAAGAAACATTTGTTCTAGCGATTTCGCTTGGTAAATCAATAAGACCAGCAGTTACATCTCTTGAAGATACTTGTTGTGGTGTAAAATCTGAAGCATCTGACATTCTATCATATAAATCATCTAGTCTTTCAGTTTGTTGAAATGGCTCGTTTTTACTATAAACATAATTACCTAACATAGCTTCGCCAATGCCTGTTGCTCTGCCAGGGGTAACAAATCTAGGGTCTTCGTATTCTTGATACTCTTTAAGTCTTTCCCTCATAATAGGTCGGCCATACTGGTCTTTCAGACCTGTATCATAGCTTTCCATAATAGCACCTTTACCTAAGTCAAAGGTTTCTTGCATCATCTGTCTGATTGCAGGGTCTAACTCTGAACTTTGACTACCTTTTGATTTACCCATTTTATAACTCCTTGTCTAAGGTAAAGAAAGTTGGATTATAACCAACATCTTTAAACTGTCTTTGCCAACCTTTACGACCAGTAAGAGTTGTATATTTGCAACCTACTTCTCTTGCTTTATCTTCTAATATTGGCATTAACTCTTTTATTTCTTCTGTATGACCACCAGCTAAAAAGCCGTGTAAATTATAATACTGTGGAAATACATGAACTTCAGTAATGATAAAGGAGTTTCCAAGAGAATGAAAAAACATTTCACCTTTGGCTATACTTTGTCTTACATCATCAAGAGTATGACTGTTCTTTCCATAATCTAACGCTTTCTGTATGCTTTCGCAACATTTTTCAAAATTTTCTATATTCATATCGCACTCGCTGTTATGTTACCTGAATTATCAACTGTTATATTATATCGTGTTCCGTTAGGTGATTTTAGGATTAATCGCCCATCGTTAATGTTTATATCTGTATCTTTCTTAAAATTTTTTTTATCTTCTTGCTCTAAAGTATTATTTGTTTGCTGAACAATGCTTGAATTGTATTCTATTGGTGGTAGTGGTAATCTCATTATCCTCTGCTACCTCCTGCTCTTACAAATATTTGCATATTACCTACTCTCCAATCTGTATTTCTTGAAGTTTCAACTCTAAACTTAACTTCTCTTGCAGTAAATCTAACATCTGTAGGATTAGCTAAAGTAAAAGAACCGCTACTAGGAAATGTTGTTTCTGTTCCTGTAGGATAATTTCTAACTTTAAATTTAGCAGAAACATCGCCTAATGTTTTTTCATCTGGTATTATTTGCAATACATTCATTAATCTTCCGTTAGGTTGGTCTATTTGATATGGACCTGATTCAGCAAAAACTCCTGTTGATTCGCCTGTGTATGAATACCCTGTTTCATGTTCGTATAATTTATAATCAGCACCAATCATCATGGGGTTTGTAAATGTTCCTCTATCTTCTGCACAAGTTCTAGCTAACTCACCAACAATCCAATGATTTTCTTTATAGTTCCAAGCAACATATCTATTGTTTTCTGTGCTATCAGAACTAGGGTAGAACCACCATATTTCAGAACTAGCAGAATTATTAAATCCATAAACTTTACTTTTTTGACTAACATTGTAATCACTAAAGACATAATCACTTACATCACTTGGAAGTGGCTTTACAATGCCATCAAATATAAAAAACTGTCCGTCTGAAAACCAAGCGGCAAAAGTATCAGTTGCAACAACACTATTTGTTGAAACAACACCACAATTAGAGCCGACTCTTTCAAAAGAATACACAAATGGTAAACCTACATAAGTGGCTGAATACGCATCAACAGTTGATAGTATTAATATTTGACCTTTAACTCTTACTGCTGTTTGTAGCTTTCCATTACCATTAACATTAAAGCTACCAGATTGATTTGTGGCTGAAGGAGTCCAATCAGTATTATCTTCTAAATCTGACCATTGAACTTTTTTAGGATCTCCACCAGCACCAAGAACCATTAATGCTCTTTCTTCAGTTACTATTAAAGATTGTATGCTAGTAGGACAGTTAGAAATTAATTGAGCCGGTGTTGCTGTATTTAATTGCCATTCATACGCTTTTCCGTCTGTTGTGCTACAGCCAACTATATATTGTCCCCAATTATCTAAAGACCAAGTTGTGCAAGGTTGAAACAAACCACTATCAGGTCTTTGTGTTCCATAATTAG
>MDSW01161926.1_pt1 | contig 13810 bp, 11 predicted proteins | sample 811171 | NCBI WGS metagenome assembly MDSW01 (sample SAMN05326641, study PRJNA326480) | marine metagenome | isolation source: seawater | place: Atlantic Ocean: North West | collected 2012 | reverse complement strand
TTGTGCTGATGGGGGTTTCCGGAATTGGCGTCATGCTGATCTACGCATGGGGCGTTTTTGGTCTTGATCTGATGCACGGCCCACAACTGCTGGGCAGCTTCACAATGGCGCTGGTAACCGCAATGACGTCTGCCGCATTTGTCATGATGCTTGCTACACTGTGCCGGTCACGTAAACGACTGGAGAGCATTTCCACGATCGTCATCCTGCTGATGTCAGCTCTCGGTGGCAGCATGGCGCCTAAGTTCATCATGCCGACCTTCGTTCAGCAGACGTCTCTGGTTGCGTTCAACTCATGGGCGCTCGACGGCTTCCTGAAGGTCTTCTGGTACTACGATGACCAGACGCCGATCCTGAAAGCACTGGCACCACAGATTGGTGTCATCCTGGCCATGGGGGCCACCTTCCTCACCATCTCAATCGTGATGGCGCGACGCTGGCTGCGAGCCTGAACAGCCCACTACAGTCGGGGTGTTCCCCGTAGCTCGGCTCTGCGAGCCACGGTGAACCTTCCCTGTGTCCGGGTCAGAGACTCAGCCGGGAACCGTCAGCTCACCTGCCAGATTGCTGCTCATCCCGTACCTGACTGCCTCCTCGGACTCCTCCCGAGCCAGCAGCACAATCAGTTTTGCGAGCGCTGCGACCGGGGTCATATCGCCTCCGGCAATGACACCAGCCTCGGACAGCCATGAGCCAGTACGGTATATTGCATGCCCAACATCACCAGCAAACGCCTGCGTGCAGTCCACCATGACGATTCCCGCATCATGCATCCGGCGAACCTGTTGCTGCATGGCTGGAAAGTCGGGGATATTCCCTTCTCCGTACGCTTCAAAGACGACACCTCGAAGCTCAGGTGAAATTGTCTGAGTCTGCTGGAGCAGAGAAACCAGCAACGAAGGGTCACTGTTGTCGACTGACCACGCCGCGGGAAACAGAACAAATGGAATCGCAGACGCTGAGTCAATTCGCTCCGCAATCCGAGTCAGGTCCCGCTCGACCTCTGAGATTCGATCCGTGAATGTCGCCGCGCAGTCAGGTTTCTGAAGTCTGTCGGAATGCAGGACCGGACGAACCCCAAGTTCGCCAAGCAGAGGATAGTTGGGGGACGAAAAGGCGATGAACTGACTCGCATGGCTCTTGATGGCCCGGTTTCCTCTCAGTAACTGGTCGGCGAAATACAGCCCGACTTCCGGGATCGCCCGTTCAAGAAATCGGATCGCACCTTCCACGTTTCGGACGGCGTCTGTGTTGTGCAACACCTGATAGGCCGATGGATCATTGCCGGTCGCAAAGAACAGCGGCAGCTGAGACCCCGTCACAATGACAGGTTTTGAAACGTTCGGCAGCAGGAAAGAGAGCGCGGCAGATGTCCACGCCATGGTGTCCGTTCCATGCAGGACAAGAAAGGCATCATGTTCGTGCCATGCGCTGCAGATTCGCTGCGCCATCCTGACCCAGTCGGAAGGCTGCATGTTGGTGCTGTCGAGGGTCTGCTCAAAGGAGTCGAATGTAACTGTGGTGTCAGGCAGCTGAGTCTCTATCGGCGGCAGCATTGTTGCCCGAAACGCGGCTTCAAATTCAACGCCTGACACCGGGGCCAATGGGGTGCCAACACAGCCGATTGTGCCGCCGGTGTAGAGGATGTAGAGGTGCATTGCTGTCTGTTTTGGAGTGCAGGGCGAGCGAATCGTTGGATAGCTGTCGGCGAACGTTTGACCGTTAATGCCGTCAGTTATGCGTCACATCTCTTCGGGGCAATCATTCACCGTTTTCCGCAGACGGCGAGCCACGATGTCGGCTGCAAGCTTTTGTCCAGTTTCGTTCCAGTGGTTATCCACGGTTGAAAAATACAGCGACTGTCCGTGTGGTTCGAAGGAATTGAATAGCGAGACATGTGCGATCGAAAGGGAGTTGCAGCTCTCTTCAACCCATGTTGAAAGTTGCTTCGGAGCCCATGAGCCGTCGTCTGGCAGCTCTGGATCTGTCGCGACGATGTCTTTCTCGGCCGGAATGATCACCACCAGTAGGGGAACACGATGTTGATCGCAGCAGTTGCGAATTTGAAGCAATGCAGCGTGCATCAGCTGTCGCTTGGCGATCGCAGAATCGCCGCCTGGCGCAACCGCTATATCCCATTCGTAATGGTCTGCTCCGAGAATAACTGGAGCTCCCTCCTGCCACGAATGAAAGTCAGCTCTCGCAACTCCGAGCCAATGCTCCTTGTTGTTTACGCTTGCAAAATGTCGATTCTGGATAGCACCATTGATGAGATGCAGCAGTACGGGCCACCGATGCTTCCGTTGAAATTCACGCTCAAGTCGAAGTGACAGTCGCACCCGTTTTTCGACTATCTTTTCTTCTTGCCGCTGAAACAGGCGATTTCTTATGAGATCGCCAAAGTCGTTACCCGTGAAGATGCCAAGGACCACAACTTGCGGTTTCAATTCAGCAAGTTCCTGCCTCATTCGAATCAGACATTGATCAGGGCCATAACCTGCGACTCCGGCATTGATCAACTCAGCAGTGTCGAGGTGCTGTCTGAGTTGGCCTACAAACGTCGCGTCTTCTGCCGTGTAGGACGCTTCGATGAATGAGTCGCCGTAAACAACAATTCGACTGGTTGGATTGATTCGAAGCTCAGGTCCCCGATAGCCGTTACTGTTGATATGTACGTCGCCTCTGGAACTCTCCGGGAGAGGCCTGAAGATTAGCTCATCGTCCGGTACACAGAGCGGTCGGTAACGTTCTCCGGCAATCAGTCGTGCACCGATTTCTGCTGGTAAAAGTGCCCCCAATGCTCCCATGGTCAGCAGCAGAGTGCGAACATTCCAGCGGTAGGGCAGAAGCGTCGTCAGGGCGACACAGGCCCCCAATGCAAAGACGGCCATCTGCATGCGTCCGATACCAGGGGCACCTCCCAGAACCCAGTCGAATGCGAACCCGACCAGAACAATTCCGGTTGCCACAGCTATGGTCAGCGCTCGCACCATGCGTCGCCTACGGGCATGTCGTGGCCTGTGCTCATCCATGAGTCTGGACTTCCTGTCACTCTGCTTACAACCAATCTGCCAGCCATCGCAACAGGAATGCTAACACAGCTCTGGTAAAGCGCGATATCCCGGTTCAAGCAGATAGCGAGGACGCCCATTCAGGTCTGAGATTGTGGCGTGATCGGTATCGATCCCCAGGTTGCGGTAGAGCGTGCCAAAGATCTCCTGGAAGTGCACAGGGCGATCAACGGGTTCCTCGGCAAACCGGTTCGTTTCGCCAATCACCTGACCGACTGGCATGCCGCCGCCTGCCAACAACGCGAACGTGTTCTGTGTCCAGTGATCCCGTCCGGCGTTCTTATTGATCCGAGGTGTTCGACCGAACTCACCCCAGACAACCACCGTCACATCGTTCTGCAGTTGATGGCGGTACAGGTCGTCCAGTAGCGCTGCGAGGCCCTGATCAAGCAGTGGAATGACCTTGCGGCCGTTTGAGAAGTTGCCACCGTGCCAGTCAAAGTCAGCAAACGTTACTGACACACAGCGAACCCCGGCCTGCACGAGTCGTCGTGCAAGAAGGAACTTCGACATGATTGCCTGATACCCCTTCGAGCTATATGACAGCACTTTTGTATCGTCCTTGCCGTAGCTTGCACGAACCGCGGGATCTTCCAGATCCAGATTCAATGCATCTGCCAGTCGACTGGAAGTCAGTACATCAAGAGCCTGCTCGGTAAACGGATCCAGTGATGACTGGTCGCGAATGTTTTCGCTGCGGCGACGAAAGTCGTCAAAGGCAGTCAGCAGTGACCTGCGGTTGCCGAGCCGATCAGACGTTACCTCGGTAAGCTTCATACTGGCCGCCGACTCGCCCTGTGGCTGAAACGGTTCGTGAGTCGCCCCCAGGAAACCAGCACCGGGATGGTTGTACGGCTTGTGGGCCATATCCATGAACAGATTGATTCCGGCAGGAACAACTCGATGCACGGGACCCTGCAGAGACGACACGATGCTTTCGAAACATGGCCATCCTCCCTGTGGCTGACTGGCAAACCGTCGCCCGGTCACGCATTGAAAAGACGAATGCCGTCCGTCAGATCCAACCACCGTTCGAATCGTCGCACACTGATGCATCCGCTTTGAGATCTCGGGCATCAGTTCACTGATCTGCACACCGGGGAGCGAAGTGTCGATCGGCTGAAACTCGCCTCGGATATCTGCGGGCGCTGCAGGCTTCAGGTCGACCATATCCTGATGAGGAGGTCCACCCGTCAGATAAATCATTATGACCGCCTTGTGCCGGCCATCTGAGCTATCCGGAGAATTCTGTTGAGCCTGCAGCAGTTGAGGAAGACTGAGCCCCCCCATCGCCAGACCGCCCACCTGGAGGAATGTCCGGCGACTGGCACCATCACATTGCCGGAACGAACCTGAATCGATCAGCTTCAACATCGGTCACCTCCAAAGATCTATCGGTCAGCGGAGCATGATTATGACACACAGCTTCCGACTGTTCACGATTAAACAAGGCGTGGAGGTATTTTGGAGTGACTTTGATTTCTGAGTACCAGGAATGCGGAGTCCCCCCGACGTACACGCGCCGCTCCCCGAGCCCGGCTCGACTCCCACCCCACGGGAGGGTGAAACAGCAACTAATTCCCTCACTCCTGGGTGCAGCGAATGATCTCCGGCACTGCCTCCCCTTCTGCGGATGGCAGGTGCGTGACAAACTGGATATCAGCGAGCGCTGCCTCAGCGTTCTGAATACTTTCGGTGGCGACACTGACTTCGGAAGACAGCATGGCGGCATCGTCCTGGCCGAAACCCATTTCGGCGATCGATCGAATCCGGTTTTCCAGCCGGGTCTGTTCGGCCTTCAACAGATCAAAATTCTCCTGAGCACGCTCCAGATTTGCCTTGCGCTTTTCACAGGCATTCAAATTGTCTTCCAAAGTGCTCATGATTCGGCGGCGCTGTTCATTGTCAGGACGTGCTGACTCACGCTGAAGCCGTCCTTCCACGCGACGGATTTCACGGTCAATGTCTGACATTGATGTCGAATTAAAGAACTCTCGCAGTGAGGATTCCGCGTACAACAGTTTTAAGAACAGCCAGACGAGGCGATCGAGCCCGTCGCCCTGGATCCCGTTGAGCGTACTGTCCTCACTTCCCGCCCGGGCGCCACGAAATCGTTGTGAGATCTTCTGGAGGTCGTAGCACTTCGATGTCAGCTCATCGAACCGCTGGCGCGCTCCGCGGGGAATGGAACCGAGCATCCGTCGCATTTGCTGTTCGGCGGAATCTTCCTGTCCTTCACGCGACTCCTGATGGTCGCGCAGATTCACCCATGTTCGAAAAGCGGGGCGCGTGGAAACAATGCCCAGCCAGGCAGCCTCCAGCGCGGCGACCGTCGTCAGTCCAATCGCCTGCTTTCCGAAAAAGAACGACAAACCGATACCTCCCGCCAGAGCCAACAGATTCCAGCGATTGGTGAACGCGGCTTTGATGTATTTCGAATGACTCACGGTGAAACAGGCAGGTGCAAACGACAGGAGACGAGAATCTATACCACGGCTGGTTTGTTGGATGCAAGTTGCCGCATTTGAGGAGGTGGTGATTCCGAGTGATCGGTCAGTGAGAAGTCGAGCAGTGGGCGGTTGGGAGACCCCCGGAATATCAGATTTTGAGTGATTGGCACGTTCAACAGACAGCCCATGCGACGCCGGCCTGTGGTTCAATGAGTTACACCGGGCACAACTCAACTGGTTGAAACGGACGTCCGGAAACGCGGGAGCTATGATTTCGTTTGGAACGGCGTCTCGTCTGAGCGATTTTTCGATCGGGAGCCACGCAGCCTGTGTTCGGCCGTTGAGAAGCTGTCCGGGTCACTGTAAAGTCGCTGCGACTTTCAGTACTCCCGTCCAAAAGGCATCTGCAGTGATTCGATTCTCTCACCTGGCCACTCTGTCGCTTCTGTTCGCCGGCTCTTTCTGTTCGGCAGAGACGCCCAATATCGTGTTGATTATGGCCGACGACCTCGGCTATGGAGATGTCTCCTGCTATGGAGCCACCGAACTTTCGACCCCAAACATTGATCGTCTGGCGGCGGAAGGTGTGCGGTTCACGAGCGGCTACTGCTCTGCCTCAACCTGCACACCGACCCGGTACTCGATGCTCACGGGCACCTACGCGTTTCGCGGTGAACGAACGGGAATCGCTCCTCCAAACTCACCCGCCATTATTCAACCGGGCACGGAAACGGTCGCTTCTCTGCTCAAAGGCGCTGGTTACCAGACGGCAGTGATTGGCAAGTGGCACCTGGGGCTCGGTGGCCCCAACGGTCCGGACTGGAACGGAGACCTGAAACCTGGCCCTCTGGAAATCGGATTCGACACGTGTTTCCTGCTGCCAACAACCAACGACCGAGTCCCTCAGGTTTATGTCCATGATCACCGCGTGCCCAACCTTGATCCGGCAGATCCACTGTGGGTTGGTAAAAAGAAGCCCAGCCCCGATCACCCGACCGGCATCACTCATCGTGACACATTGAAGATGGACTGGTCTCATGGCCACAACAGCACGATTCACAACGGAATCAGCCGCATTGGCTTTTATACGGGCGGCAAGGCGGCTCGATTTCGTGACGAGGACCTTGCCGACAAGTGGGTGGAGAAGTCCGTGGAATTCATGGAGGAAAACAAAGATCGCCCCTTCTTTCTGTTCTTCTCATCACACGACGTTCATGTGCCTCGAATTCCTCACGAGCGTTTTCAGGGGAAAACAAAGCTCGGTTTTCGAGGCGACAGCGTGGTTCAGCTGGACTGGTGTGTGGGTGAGTTGATGAAGACTCTCGATCGACTCAAGCTTTCCGAAAAGACGCTGGTTGTGTTCTGTTCTGACAATGGTCCCGTCATGGATGATGGCTACAAAGACTTTGCTCTCGAGAAGCTTGGAAAGCATCGAGCCGGCGGCCCGTGGACAGGCGGTAAGTACAGTGTGTATGAAGGTGGAACGCGGACTCCGTTTATCACTCGCTGGAAGGGTCGGATCAAGCCCGCAGTCAGCGAAGAAATGGTGTGCACCATCGACATGTGCGCATCACTCGCGAAGCTGACAGGGCAGTCGCTGCCGGATGACGGATGTCTGGACAGCTTTGACGTGCTGGACGCCCTCATGGGGGTCGACGGCGCCACAGGACGAGACCATCTTGTCCAGCAGAACAACGGGAACAATGGAACGTGGGCTCTGCGGCACAAAGAATGGAAGCTGCATCGCTATGACCGTAAGACGGCTCGCAACGTGGTTGTGGAGCAGAAGCTGGCAAACACGAAGGTTCCGCAGTACCAGCTGTTCAATCTGACCGACGACCCGAAGGAAGTGCGCGACTCATCCAAAGAGAATCCGGAGATCGCGATTCGGCTGCAGCGTCAGCTGAAGCACATCATTGAATCCGGCCGCAGTCGAAAATGATGCTGATCCTGGGATCTCAGTCGCCTCGACGGCGTGAACTTCTGGAAGGTCTGCTCCCCGAAGGCATGCTGCGCATTGTTCCTCCTCAGGATGCAGACGAACCGGGGTTCGATGGACTCACGTCTGTCGCAGACATTGAACGACAGCTGTTGCATATCGTGGAGCTGAAACTTCAGGATGTGCACAATCAGCTGGATGCCGGAGAACGACAGGAGTGCTGCATCCTGTGCGCGGACACGATCGTCGTCGTGCAGGATGGAGGCAAATCAGTTGTCCTTGGCAAACCACCAGCAGGTGAGTGGCAGCCGGTTGTGCGTGAATGGTTTCGAATGTTCTACAGTGGAACCAAACACGAAGTCTGGTCTGCAGTCATGCTGCTCAGCCCCGGTGGTGCAGAGTCCCTCGTTGTCAAAACCGAAGTTCGCATGCCGGAGCTGGACGATGCTGTGATAGACTGGTACCTCAACACCGGGGAACCTGTTGGAAAAGCCGGTGGTTACGGAATCCAGGGTCAGGCAGCCGTTCTGGTTGAAGGCCTGACGGGCAGTCTCAGCAATGTGATCGGTTTGCCGGTTCTGGAAGTGCGAAAGCTTCTGACGCGGGCTGGTGTAATTCAGTAGTTGTGCCAACTTTGTTCGGCACCGTGACGATGATTGAGTCTTCTCAGACACCTCAGACGATTCAGATTGGGCCGCGACGTCTTACGAGTCGGTTCTTTCTGGCGCCACTTGCCGGGTACACACACCTTGCATTCCGAGTCATGTTGCGCCGACTCGGCGGACTGGGCCTCGCGACAACAGATCTCGTCCAGGGGCAGATGCTGATCTCCGAAACCCGTAAGTCCATGGAGCTTGTGGCCACGAGTCCGGAAGATCGTCCGCTGACAGTACAGATCTTCAGCGGAGTCACCGATCAACTGGTTGCGGCCGCAAAGTGGCTGGAGGACCGTGACTACGAGGCGATCGACATCAATATGGGCTGTCCCATGGCCAAAGTGAATGGATCCGGGGGTGGTGCCCGCCTGATGTGTAACACGGATGGCGCGACGGAAATGGTGGGTCGGGTCATCGATGCCGTGGAGCTGCCGGTGACCGTCAAGATGCGCCTGGGCTGGGATCGAGAAAACCTAACGGCGCCCCAGCTTGCCGCAGCACTGGAGAACATCGGTGTGGCGGCCGTCACAGTTCACGGCCGGACACGGGAACAGGGTTTCGGCGGCAGCGTCAACCGTGACGGGATTCGACAGACGGTCGACGCAGTTTCCAGCATGCCCATCGTTGCTAACGGTGATGTCAGAACGCCGGAAGAAGCGTTCAGCATGATTGAGGAAACCGGATGCGCTGCTGTGGCCATTGGCCGCGGTGCAATGCTTGATCCATGGATCTTTCGAAAACTGCAGGACATGGAATGCGGACGGACAGCCACTGAGCCATCTGCTGAAGAACAGATTCAGTTTTTGTCAGACCACTTTCACCAGATGCGTGAGCAACACGGGGACTACAGCTGCATGTTGTTCCGAAAGTTCGCTGCATGGTATGGAGTTCGACTGGGAGTACCGGAAGATCTTGAAGACCGTCTGCGACGGTTCGAGTCGGCGACTGAATTCGATGAATTGGTTGGACAGATTCGCCAGCGTCATGGTCAGCGGGAGTGTCAGATTCCAACCGCCTTGATTCGCGTTCCGAATGGTCCGGTGGAGCACTGGTAGGCGGTGACGGACTGGAAGTCCGTCCTGAAACGCAAAGTGTAGCTGCCGTCGCCCGACGGCGCGGATGGGCATCGCAAGCCGTATTAATGCGGTAAGTGTCCGGGCTCACAGAACCCGGTTACAGCCCGTCGTACCTAATACCTCAACCCGGCTCGAATCAGCATCGCGTCGCTGAAGCTGACTTCTGTCTGCGATTGCTCATACTCGAGTCGACGGCGGAAGGCCCATCCGGTCTCAACAAACCAGCCGCTCCCGCCATCCATCACGTACTCGATCCCGGCCCTCATTCGGATGTCTCGCAGCGACATTTCGTCCGTACTGCCGTTGGCACGTGTGACGGCCCAGGTGTTCCCTCCAATTTCTGCCGTCGCATAGACCCAAAGTTCGCTGTCCGACTCCGGTCGAGCCACGCGCCACTGCAGTTTGGATTTTGGAAACTGCAGGTCCAGCTGCACGTCAGTCGTCGGCTGCCAGCGAAGGCCAACGGCCGGAAGCAGGGGCAGATCCGCACGGTCAAGAAACACGGCTCCAAACGACAGACTCAATTCGTCCGGAATCGCTTTCCATGTCAGAAGTCCCAGTCCGAACACGCGGACTGCATTGTCACTGGTCGTAAAGTCGCCCCGGAAGGACGGTCGCACAATTCCCATTGCCGACCAGCGTTCGTTGAGTTCGGACCGGTAGAAGACACTCAGCCCGGCTTCATGAACTTCCCGAGGAACATCAAGGGCGGAAACTGCGGGTGGCTGCAGGAAGTCAGTTCGAAACGAGGGAGTCAGTCCGAGGATGCGGCTGAAAGATCCCAGTGGGACACCCGTTCTTAGTGTCACCTCATAGTGGCGCTGTGACAGGCCGGAGTCCCGTGTGCCCAGCCAGCCACCGCTGGTGGTTACGAGCTGGATCGCCTGCTGGCGATACCGACGAACGGTTGGCGGAGGCTCCTCAGCAGTGACCTCGTGCAGAGTCAGCAGGAGAGCGGTGATCAGTACTAAGTGACGCAATTGACCATAGTGAGAGTGCGGGAGTCTGCACCACGAATTCTAGACAGCTCTTCCAGCATGCCAGGTCGGGAACACCGGATTCTGAACACGGATCGTGTGGCCTGCAGATCAGATTGAAGTAGTGTCGGCACATTCTGCCGCCTGTGATCATCAATGCGATGTCCCGTCACCGAAGCGGCCGATAATCGGGATGCCCTTTGGGAGCGTAGTGCCGCCGCGCTTTGGAACGACCTCCGTTCCAGATGTCATATTGCGGATCGGCATACTCCGTGAAGAACGCGTCCATACGATCGGCCAGATGCTGCTGAATTGCCGCGTGGGCTGTTTGACCAAACAGGTTCACTCGTTCATGAGGATCGGCCTGCATGTCGTAGAGTTCTCCGGGACCGTCCGGGAATCTGCGGGTGACGTACTTCCAGTTTTCCGTCCGCAAACAGCGGCAGCCTTCCATTTCGTAGACCATTCTGGTTTCCCACTTCAGTGGTTTACCACGCAGGGCATCCGCGTAACTGCGCCCCGAAAGCTTCTGGTTCTTTCCCGAGGGAATGCGATGCTTCAGTCCCATGTAATCCAGCAGACTGGGAAGAAAATCTGTGTTGCTCACCAGTGCATTCGTGCGGCCAGGTTTGATCGTCCCGGGCTGTGACACAATCATCGGTACCTGCATCATGAGGTCATGGGCGCCCATCGGCCGGGTGTGGTCACCCATGCCAAAGAAGCCGTTCTGGCCACCCATCCATCCCTGATCCCCCGCGAAAACAACGATTGTGTCCTCGGTCAGTCCGTGCTTCTGCAACGCCTCCAGCACTGTCCCTACGCCATCGTCGACTCCGCTGATCTCGGCTGCCACCCGACGGATGCTCACAATGTTGTTGTGATACTTCAGGTTGCTGTATTGCCACGGATGAACGGTATCCCTCGGAAACGAAAGCAACTGTTTATCCGCGTAGTATTCAGCGTGCCGGTTCTTTGCTTCGCGCAGAAGCAGATTGCCGAGACAGTACGGTCCGTTGTATGCAAGATAAAGAAAGAATGGCTGCTCGCCCTCACTGTTCTGCTCAATGAACCGAACCGCGTGATCGGTCCACAGATCGGTCATATATTTGGGAGTCTTTACGACTCTGCCATCGAGAATCACCGGATCTTCATACATGTTGGAAGTACTGCCCCGAGGCATCGTGGCCCAATAGGAGAAGCCGTCCTGTGGGTTGATGTTGTCACCGAGATGCCACTTTCCGCTGAGTCCGCACACGTATCCTTCGGAGTGGAGAATCTCCGGGAGCGTTTCAAACTCTTCCAAAGCGTAGTACGCCTGCGGACCCATCATGTACTTGTTGTCGAGAAACGAATGGAGGCCATGTTGAGACGGCAGCAGTCCTGTGAGGTACGTGGCGCGCGTCGGTGAACAGACGGGATTGCTGCTGAAGGCCCGCTCAAACAGCATTCCGCGTGACGCCAGTTGGTCGATGTTCGGCGTACGAATGTCCGGGTTCCCGTAGCACCCGAGGGTCCATGCGCCGTGATTGTCAGTGAGGATGAAGACGACATTCGGCGGTTTTGCTGTCCCGACTGAGGACAGCAGAGTCAGGCAGACAGATGCAGCAACTGTTCGAAGCTGAGTAAATAGACCCTTCATTGAAGTGCTTTTTCCCGTCAGAGAGTCTCAAGCAGTTTCGGAGGATGATTCATAAACTCCAGCAGGATTTTCTCGCTGACTGCCCCGCCTGCGCCGTGACCTTCGTCATTGACCTTGATGTGCACAACGTCGCCATCAAGGTATTCATAGAAACCCAGCTTTCCCTGAGTGCGAGTCGGTTTCTTCAGTCGCTCGCCGCGATGCCCCATGTGCCGTGCCCACAGGAACGTGGATTCTTCGGCCGCAACAAACGCCAGCCTGCCGTTCTTAGCCGGAATCACCGGAGACGGACCGCCGTTGTACGGCACCAGTCGATCTTTCGTCCCACTGATGTTGAGCAGGCGTCGACCCGTCGGCGGCCTTACAATGTTACTGTAGTTGTTGTCTTTGCCTCGCGCCCGAAACCCTTTGCCATTGTGCTGATAAACGTTCAAAGGACTGACAGCACTGATCAGGTTGCGAATGTTGGGCAGCTTTGATTCTATCGCCAGCTGATTAACGAGGGCCGCTCCATTGGAGTTTCCCATAATGGTAAAGCTGTTTGGCTCGACGTTGGAACACTGTGCCAGCGTTCGAATGATTGCTTCCACGAAGGCACTGTCATCTGCCCGAGACCGTTCCGAGACAATATTCCAGCTGCGTGCATAGCCGTCAGGAAAGACCATGATGTGGCTGGCGGCGATTGCCCTGAGTCGCCGCATCATACCGTTCATGGACCTCTCAGCAGTGCCTCCGTTGCCATGCAGGAAAATGAACACGGGCAACTTTCGCGCACTGCGTCTGACTGGCACGCGAACAAACCACGGCCGCTCAAACTTTTTCTCCTGTGACCAGGTCTGCAGCACCGTGTATCGCCCCGAAGTGATCGGCCTGGACTCTTCATTCTGGGCGTAGAGCTCTGATCCAGGGGACAGAGCTAACAGGATTGCGCACGAAACGGATCTCATAGTTGTCGCCAGAACGTGAAGCCAATGAATCTGCCAGGTCGGAACTTCGTCAGGTTAACGTACCGTGCAGACAATTACTTCCCGTCTGACGTTTTCGTCAGGCCGCGTGGGCAAAGGGCGTCCAGCCGCTCCGCCGATTCAATGTACTCGGCCGAGACATCATTAACGTTCCATGCGTCTTCCGGCTTGGCATACAGAGCTGTCTGCTCGTCGGAGTACTCAGTTTCGGGTTGCCGTACAAACAGGAACTCGGGCGTTCGTACTCCAACAGCGGTGGCCGTCTGAACGACTATTACCGGCGGTGTTTCGGCAGGCTTGAGAAGATTCAGGTCTGTCACGGCTGCGTCACTCATCCATTCCTGAAGACAGGTCACCAGATCAGCGGATGTTGTGAGCGTCTGCAGACGAACGGCTTCCTGGCCGGGGATTCGGATCCATAACGGGACCCGAATCTCCGACTCCCACATCAATGACTCCATGCTGACAGACTTAGCTGATGACCCCGCAGTCGCGGTCAGCCCGACGAGAGTCGAATCATCTGCCAGTGCTTCGCATAGCAGGAGGATGGTATGAAACAGCGGCAGCGTCTCCCCGGTCACCTGGGCGGCGACATGGATCCGAATGAAGTCTGATTCGCTCACCCATTCGAGCGCGTCTTCCGGCAATCCTGCCCCGTCCCACAACGCGGTGCGGACGCCATCCGTACGAGCCGATGAGTCTTCCTCTGTGTAGATCCAGAGCTCTCTTGCCGATTCCGGAACAGAGTCGCTTGATTTGCCGGCCGCTGACAGGACCAGCTGGCCATGTTGCTCAATGTAGTGATTCTCAAAATAGAACGCGGACGTGGACAGTTCCGCGAGCAGGTCCGCCAGTGGAGAATCAAAATCATCCGCATGGACACTCAGGCAGGGCAGCCCATCGAAGGTGACAAGAATGGCTCGTCGCGTCATTCGGCTATTGTTCTCCAGTCCCGCCAGCTCATGTAGTGGACTTCGCCAGAAGTCCGGTGAGTGGCTATTCGGCAATTTCAGGCAACCAGAACACTAATCCCCCAG
>MDSW01026506.1_pt1 | contig 13812 bp, 3 predicted proteins | sample 811171 | NCBI WGS metagenome assembly MDSW01 (sample SAMN05326641, study PRJNA326480) | marine metagenome | isolation source: seawater | place: Atlantic Ocean: North West | collected 2012 | reverse complement strand
GACAATAAATATCGCATCTTATCTCACCACCGCAAATTTATCTACTAGCTTATCACCACTAGGAGTCTCTACCGTATAAATATACAAACCTGGCGCGACTTCTTGATTATTATAAGTCCTTAAATTCCACCACTCGTTTCCATCAAGCCGGCTATCATGATCTAAAGTCTGAACCCTTTCACCTGTTACCGTATATATCGTTATCGTACATTTTTCAGGAAGACGAGTAAACCTAATCTGCTTCTTATAAATTGTCTCATTATATTCAGAAGCAACAATATAAGGATTTGGAACGACCTTAACGTTGCTCAAATCTATTTCAGCCTGAAATCCCGGAACAACCGTAACAAAGTTTTTATCTTGAACCGTAGTTCCTTTTGCCGACTCAAGTGTCTGAAAGAAATTATCGACACCCCACCCCTCAGGATCAGGAACAGAAGTAATAGATGGAACCAACCCAAGCGACTCGCCTGAACCACTAAGCGTATCAACGTAAGATGTTACTGTAGGCATTACACCTATATCATATGCCACAATAGAATATGTATATTCTATACCATCAAAAACCTGGTCATCAACATATTTATATTTATAACTTGTTTTTTTTCCTGAAAAAATAGACTCATTTTCTTCAAAACATTGCGGAGAATTCAAAATGGATAAAGTGTCTAATATTGAAGCACTGCTTAGGCCACAACAATTTAAATAATCATCACATACCAATACACTATCCGAATTACAAGATTCAGAAGAAATATCTTCCCAGCAATTTGAATCTAACAACAGTTTTTCGAGCCCACCGTCATCTCCTAAACTAAACCATGGCGTCAATGGATCTGGTCCAGAAATACCAGTACCTCTCAAAACGCCTTCAGCAACATTAAACATTGAATCTGCTCGAAATGAAAGATCAAATTGCTTGAATGGCTGCCATCCCACAGAAACATTTTCTATTGAAATTTCATCTTCTGGCTGCCCCCAAGTTGCACCGCCATCAATACTTTTATAAATCTTATATCCTTCAAAATCAGTATACCCTGTAATAACATCCTTAGATTTTTCTGAAAAATCATCCCAATACAGCTCAACAGCATTATGCTTTGTTATCGCCATTAGCTCAGGTGTGGCCGGGGCCGTATATCCTTGATAATGAGAGTTATACATTATCTGTGCAAATTTAGCATTCAACTTTAAATCTTCAATGTTTTGACCATAAATTATAGAAAAAGAAAATGAAACTGTCTCTCCAACATCCAAATCAAACGGACCTGAACTCATCTCTAAAACACAATCCAACCCATCATCACCTTGCGTGAAAAAAGAAGTCTGCTGCAAGCCCTCTAAAGAATCAAAATGAGGATTCAACTCACTATCTAAATCATTTTCCGGATCGGCTGTATGAAAAAATGCCTTTTTTTCAAAATCTGAAAGCTGCGTATTATCTCCAGAAATAACTTTATATTGAATCAATTCTTTATTTTTTGCCTGAGCTCTACCAGGTTCCCCAGCACAGCAATTTGTATTACTCTCACTTGAAACAACCCCAGGTCTATTATACCAATCAAACCAATGCCAATCAGTCATCTTCAACTCTTCCCCTGGGAAAATATCATTAAATCCATCCTGATCAAGATCCACAGGGTCTGTTGCATAAGGCGAATCCAATAACTGAACAGCAACAACGCCAAAATCAGGCCCCATCACATCAGAATTAGACGGATCCATACTATACCCTCTAGCAGCATTTGAGATACCATCATAGTCACCAATAACTGCCATACTAATCCTCAACTGATCACCTTGCACCTCAGGGCAGCCATCAGGATATTCTTCTTTAGATATTAAACAGTCTATATACTGCATATAATCATCATCATTTGTATGAACGCTAAAGTTTCCAGCTGCATCCGTTGATAATACATCTGCATCCATATAAAAACCTAAATACAAACCCTTGTAATCAAAGCCTTTTCCCTTACGCAACTTAGTACCATCTGGCATAACCATCCCTTCGCCACAAATAACATTTCCATCATCATCAAATATAGGAATAGAAGCACCATTCCTATCTTTTTCATAGGCGCAAAAATCTCCACTCTCATTCCTAACCTGTACAGTAACAAACATAACATCTTCAGCATAAGATATACCATAAGAGTGCGCCATAGATTTTACTTTTAGCCCCATAGGATAACCCGTTTGCTGATACTCATTATTTACAACCTGGTTACCTAAATGAGCCCATCTATCATCAAATTCCATATACACATCCATATCAGAGATATGACGACCCTTAACCGGCTTCCAACAGTCATCATCTAATCTATCAGCATCACAATTAGTAATACCCAGCTCAGGCCACAAATTCTCATTTTCGCCATAATATTCATCAGCCCACCATCCAGGCCAAAACTTCTCAAAAGTCCCTGTCTCTAAATTATACTTTTCCGGCCATGTTGATGTTAACGCACTATGAGCTAAAATCGCATCAGGGTCTGCAGGGTCTGTAAAATCAGTTGTACCAAACAAGTCACCTGAGGTAACCTTTAAATCATGTGAAGAAAAACGAGAAGAAGTAGACGCTTGCCAGTCTGTGTATTTTGCTCCATTATCTCTCGAAAACCAAGACTCTGCAAATGTAGCTCCATAATAAACATAATCATCATCATCAGTCCACTCTTCTAAATCTTCGCCATAATTATATTTATCAAATTCATCTGTTCTCTCTTTAAGACTAGGCCTAATACCCCAAGGATAGGCCAGGCCAATATTAGAACTTATAGAATTAGGATTCAAAGTTACGCTATTTAAATAAATAACAACCTTTTCATTAAAATGATCCAAATACCACTGAGGATCACCATCAGGATCAAATTGATCTAAAGCTGAAACCTCTTCAGCTATATCACCCCTATCATCAACTGTATTATAAACTATTGTTGAAAAATTACCTTCAAATTCAGGATCTAATTCTGAATAAACTATGCCATCCATCCATTCTACATACGCATCCTTAGACTCCCATAAAGATATCGTTTCAGTACCAATCTGAGTACTAGACTCAACCCAAGACTTATAAGACAATGATGACCATTTCGATGAATACACATGGCCAGGAACACCTGCAACAAACCCAACATGAGGCAAATAAGAAAAATCATTCCATAAACCTGCAGGATGATAATCCCACGTTATAAAATTACCATAATTTGACACCGCATTTTTGACTTTTCCTTTAAGAAGATATCCTTTAGCTCTATCCAATTGAGGGTTATCAGGGTATCCATAATCTCCAATTCGCCCTAATATAGATTTCGAACTAGATCCTGGATCAGGCAATGCGCTAACATCATTCTGCAATGGCTCTCCAGAAAAAATACTAGAAATAAAAAATAATTTAATTAAATGCTTTACCATAATCTATTTATAATCCAACCTAATAAAGAAATTTATTTCTCGTGATCCACTAAAATGCCAAGGCCTATCATAATAAGAATTTGAAACAGTACCACCATCTTGAGGCAAAGCAATCTCTTTGGTAAAATATTCACTTCTTGTTTTAGGACTACCAGTCTCAGGATAAATATCTAACACATTACGAATATCGAGAACATTAAACACATTAACACCCAAAGCTAATTTAACATCTTTCAATTCTAAAAATTTTGAAAAGGAAATATCTACTTGCTTATATGCGTCCGTCCTTTTTGCATATTTATTTAATACATCCTCATAGGGCTCACCGTCACCCTTTTCCAAGGTTCCTGTGTAAGGAATGCCTGACTGATAAAACCCAACTAACGACGCAACGATTCCAAAAGGAAGCCTTGAACTATAAAGTTGAACCGTTAAATCATGAGGCCTATCAAAAGGCATTGTAAACTCTTGTGTTGGAGCATCAACAAATTGATTACCAAACGCTGCCTGGTCGTACTCACCATTAGCCTTAGCCTTTGAATAGGTGTACTGTATAGTGGTATTTATCAATTGCCCTCTATTTTCAAGTGTAAAATCAATACCTTTCGCCGTTCCATAGTCACCATTTGAAGCAACGGAATATTCCCCAAGCATACTTCTATACGTTTTTGATGTTGAAAGCTTATCCATATCTTTCACCCATCCAGCAATAGAATAGGCCCAATTCCTACCCACCTGAACATTAAAACCAAATTCATATGACTGCGTTCTAGAAGCCACCATAGTAGCATTGCCAAGAAAGCCCGCACTCTCTTCAATAACTTCCTGAGGATCTTCTTGGCGATTAGTATTTAAATATATATTTTCATAAACAGGCGTCTGATGATAAAGTCCATAATTAAAGGTAAAAGTTGCACCATCTGTAATAACATGACTAACTCCAATACGAGGACTAAAATTATACTGCCACTCAGAGTCTTCAAAGAACACCCTGGCACCTATAGCTCCAAAAGCATCTGTCGTCTCTTCAAATGGCTCCCCCGTATCAGGATTAATAGCACTATCCCATACACCGTCACCTTCACCTTCGTCCTCATCATGAACGAAATCACCATCAATATCTGAATCAGCATTATTATGCCCTGCACATAGACCATCTTTCCCACAATCAGACCAAAACCATGGTTTCGTAGGAGAATATTCTCCTTGAGGATTCGACCATATTTTTGAATTATAATTAACCCAGTCCCCTCTAATACCAAAGTTAATTACCATCCACGGAACTTCAAATGTATTTTGAAAATAGCTAGAAACCTCCATTGGCTCTACATAATCATCCCACTTATCATTACCATTAAAATCATCAAAAGATTCTCCTGGATCCCATTGGCCATTTCCCTCGCCTTCATCAGGCTCACCAGTTTCGGAATCTTGCCAAGGAACACCATCCAAACCTACATCATCCCACTGCTCCGCAAATCTTTGCCGAAGAGCACTCACATCATCCCAAGGGTTCGCCACTTGATAAAAGTTTAATTTGTGAGATTTTACATCCAATCCAAACCTAGCCCGCCATTTATCTGTAATTTGAGATGTTAAATCCAATCTAACTTCATTGGTTGAAGCCTTAGACTTTTGGTACAAGCGATCATGGCCACCAAACGCCCTTCCCTCATCCCACTCACCAAATCCTCCTTCAAAAGAAAACCCCGGTAAAAAATATAGCGAGTCATCATTAAAGTCAGTATAATCATCATAAGAATCATAATTTTCTGGATATGCTACATATGGATCTTGATTGATATAATTATAATATGATTCCAAATCTAAAAAGTCTGCATTGTCAACATACATCTCTGGCGTTAACCAATACGAACCATCTCTGTATTCAGCAGCCTCAATTAAAGCAGGGCCAGTCCAAAATCCATCACCATCAAAATCATCTTCTGGACTAAATATATCGACACCTTCATCAAACACTCCATTTCTATTTATATCTGAAAAAGGCTCTGCAACATCCCAGTTATAATTACCAGGCACCACATCATTTTTACCATTACCATCAGAATCCTTATAATACCATCCACTGGTCCACTCTTCAGGGCCACTCCCATCTCTCCTGGTATAAAAAACCGAATCACCAAAATTAGTATATGGTACTACAAATGCATTGTATGGATCCGAAACAGATTTAGAGCCATCTCCATTTTTTCTATCGCCGGCACCATTGCTCCACTCAAACCAATCCGGAAAGCCATCATTGTCGCTATCCATCCACCTCACACCCTGAAACGCACTTTGCTCAAACTTAGAATAACGCAAAGAGTAAAAAGTTCGCGATGAAAGAGAATGATTAAGCTCAACGGCATATCTTTCAGTATCACGAAAAAGCTCATTTTGCCCCTCATCCCAATAAAGGAATGTTGGACTAAAAATCTTCCGATGCGCAGCAACAACCCAATATGAAAAATTAAAACGAATTTGATTTGTCAACTTATAAGCCAACTTACCAAAAACATCCCAAGTATTATCCATGCCAAAGCCTCTAAAACCAACCTCATCATCCCATGGCTGAACCATATTTTGAGCATTCTGCACATTGCCAGGATCATTATGAATATAAGCTAAAGAATCAAACTGCATTACTCTATAGCTTTTCTTATCTGTATACTGACCAGACAACCAATATTTTAAATTTTTCAATAGAGGAACGGTTCCACCAAAGCCAAGATTGTAATCGTTATACCCTCTAAGCTCATCATAGTGACTACCTAAAGCAGCTCCAACCACACTACTCTCATATTTAAATTTATATGAAAATTCGCTTCCGCCTATAGCAGTATGATAATTTGATACAGCAGACATAGCATCTCCATACTCTGAATTAAAGCCACCTGGCTGCCAATCCCATTCTTTTATTGCAAAAAGATTTAACCGAGTACCATTACCAATTCCACCATATATTGGATTTCTTATATACATACCATCAATAAGATATGCAATTTCGCCTGAACGACCACCACGCACATGCACCTCTTCCAACCCTCTGTCCTCAGCGTCAGGAATCCCTCCCTTTGTTCCAGCCTCAACCTTTACAACCCCGGACTGCAAGGAATATAATTCTGACACATCTCTAATAGGCAAAGCTTCAATAGCTTCAGAACTCACAGTCACCTTTTTAGAGGTAGAACCTTTTTCTACTAAAGCCTTTTCTCCACTAACATATATAACATCACCCTTAATAACCTCAACATCTAATTCAAAATTTATCCAAACAGTATTATCCATTATAATATCAACACCAGCATAGACTTTCGTAGCATAACTGATCATAGAAGCCTGAACATCGTATGAGCCAATAGGTATATTTAATATAATATAATTACCATCTAAATCAGCGACAGCCCCTAGACCAAGCTCTTCTATATAAATTTGCGCACCTATAAGCGGCTCTCCATCAAGACTAGTAACCTTTCCCCTGACCTGACCTTCTGTTCCAGCAAATAAGATGATTCCTGAAGCCATTACAATAAAGGACGCTAAATAAAATATATATCTAATTGTCATAAGCATACCTCAATCGATGTAAACCAAAACTTGGCTGAGGACTATATGGCTCATAATCTAATCCATCCTGATCTCCAAACTGATGCAACCCAACCACTTTCAAAGGTGAGAAAATATTCCTATATAAAAAAGGATCATGACTTCTTAGGGCCTGAAGTTCTAAACGACTATATTCTTTCCAGCCTGAATCTGGAGCCTCCCAATAAGCCTCACTCCAACGGACTTCTAATTTATCTTTCACAATACCTAGCCCTTCAGCTAGCCAAATTGTATTCCTAGTTCCCATCTCAACACCATTACCAACCATAGTCAATGTTTTAGTGCGCACTATTTTGAATATATTTTGCATCATACTATCCGCAGAACATTCTTCAGGATCAGTAACAGACAAATTATTATCCGTGCAAATAAATAGACCTCCATCCTGCTTATATCTTAGCTGCTTTATTGGAATCAAAACAACTTCATCATCTCCCTCGCCCTCAACAGGGTTTCCATCCCTATCAACAGAACAATACTCATCAGATACACCATCACCATCACAGAACTCTACCTTGAATTCATTTTCCACTCTATAAGTAGCCAAATCTGTAACAATAGTGGTATCATGATAAATATACTCTTCTGCACGTATTTGACCATTCTTAGTATAAATAAAAACTTCCTCGCTTACATCAGACTGCTCCCAGACACCTTTCTCTAAAGACTCTAAATCTTCAAAATAACCATAATGATTAAAATATTCAGGATGAGTAATTTTCAATATATCACCATTATTACCAACTTTAAAAATATGATAATCATAATCATATGCCCTAACCGTATCAATAGCCAGGTCATCTAAAATAGGCTCAAACCATTTAATCTTAGTAACATGATAATCATCAACAGATCCGCTCAGTGATTCAATTTTCTTATTTGTATATACCGAAATAATAGAATCAACATCTGCATATACAGCTGTTCTTATAGTAGAATCTTCAACAGTTATAATCAAATCATCAAAGGATTGAAATTGAGGCACACCAGACTCATTATAATGAGTAAACATATTTATACTAGTATCTGCCTTAAACGCCTTAAAACCAACCCCCTGACTCAAATCACCTGCAGGATAGTCAACTAAAAAATTCACAGGCTTCTCACTTTTAATATATAAAGGCTCACCAGAGTCCCACTGACCATTAAAATTGGTATCGGTAAAAACTTCATCGCCATCCCAAATTCCATTCCCTACATCTTCACTTTCTGCTAAATCAAGAATTCCATTACAATTTCTATCTTCAAAGGGCTCTGTAAAAGAATCAAAAACACCATTTGAATCTGCATCAAAATAAAATTCCGCGACATCTATAACTCCATTAACCCTATCTTCAAAATATTCTCCAAGACCAAGATTGTAGTCATATTGCAAATTCCCCTCTAAGCCTTCATTCTGATCCCATATACCATTGCCTTCAGTGCCATTAAAATCTGCGCCAGTATACCCAGGATCAACACTGCACACAGTATCCCAGCCACAGTCACGCCAATTGTCTCCATTAGGATCAGATCCTGCAATATAATCAGGATCAGCTTCATCAAGGCAGTTACATGGAGCTCCTTCCAAAACAGCATTACAAATCCCTGCCCCGCTCTCCTTATTATCGGGACACCAATCAGAGCCATAATCTAAATAAGTTTCAGCAGCATCCCATTCACCATCCCTATCACAATCGCCATTAACCTTAAACATTAATGAATCCTCGCCAAGAACACTAATTGAATAATTAAATTTCGCCTCTAAACTATGTGTAACTTCACTACTATAAAAAGTTGTATCAAAAAGCTCCCACTCATCACGATCAATAAATAAAAGATTTGAAACTGGAGTATATGGTATCTTATAAAGCGTATCAATAATACCAATATATACTTTTGAAACATATATATCTGTGTCAGCTGAATATGACAGAGTAGAATCTTTAGTTTTTGGAGGAAGCAATCCAACTTTATACCTCGCATCCGCAGAATCCCATTTCATAAAATCTAAATCAACCCACGAAATTGTAAAAGTAGTATCCTTGCTTACAGAATTTGTATCAATACCATCAGATAGGATGCTATCATTATTAAAATCCATTATATCCTTACAATCCGTATTTACAAGAAGAGGTGAACACCAAGGCTTAGCATTTCTCTCATCTAGAACATAGAGTGTTGCATTTAAATCAATATTACTCGGAGTAATATCAACCAAATAATCTGGAAATGTTTTAAAATTCAAGGTATCCTGACTAGGATCTAAAAGATCAGGCTTAGAAATTGTACTTGAAGCACCTGAATAATAAGGCTCGCTATAATAACGATATTGAGCATCTACACCGCTACTAAAATCATAAAAGTAATCTGAGATATTACCAGTTTCGCGGCCTAAGTCATCTTTATCAAGCGTATTGCTAGTTGTCGATGAGTCTTCTTTTACCTCCAAAGCCTTTTCGCACCCTGATAAGAAAAATAATGAAAATAACAAAATAAACCCAAGCTCAAACCTAAATTGATGGGACGCGAATTTTATTTTATAAAATTTTATATAAGAACTAAAAATCAAACGACTTAAAATATATCTAATTAACAGTTTAGTATAGCACTTCTAAATTAATAAATTTAAAGTACTACTTCCCTCTAAATACTTTTGTAGCTTAGTATCTAGCCTGTAAGTTTATATATTTATTTATATGGTATACAATACAAAAGTATCGCAAAACTATTTCATCAACATCATTTTAGATATCTTAACATATTGGCCATCATCAGCAATCATTTGCAAAAAGTACATACCGCTTGCCTGATTTGAAGCGTTCCAAGTCAACTTATGGTACCCTGCATCCAAATAAGTATTTGCGAGTTCTTCTACAAGGCTACCTTTTACATCAAAAATTGCAATTTTAACCTCTCCAGCTTCTGGTAGATCAAATTGAATATTTGTCGATGGATTAAATGGGTTCGGAAAGTTTTGATTTAAGGCAAATTCAGATGGAATAGACACAAGGCTAAATTTATAACCAAGTGCAACATCTCCAATGTTTTCTCCATTTTGTATTAAAAAGCCTCCTTCTGAAGTTTCATTTACATCTAATTCATCTATAATAATTTCCGAAATAGATGAAGAAGTTCCAATAACTTCAAATTTTAAAGAACCAATAAGTCCACTATTTTTTATTGGACTTAAATTTGCATAGCTTACCAATCTAAATTCACCTTTAATATCTGTATTGATTATAGTCTTATATATAGATCTATCTAATATAGTATTTCTATCACTAAAGCCTAAAAGTTTAAATACTTCAGGATCAAATTGAACTATCATATCCACGCCTTCAATTTCTCTTTCGTTAGGTAAATAGATTGGTAAATTAATTATATCATTAAGTTCAGCATCAACTATAGGACTATCACTTCTACCATTTCCGGAGTCTCTAGAAAGATTAGGAGTATTCCAATTACCTGTAACATCCCCTAAACGAATACCTGAAAAAACTAAACTTGTATCAGAGCTTAGGCTTAAATCATAAATATTATTAAAAACACCCTCACCATAAATATCATCACACATACCATTATTCTCTATAACTGGTACAGCTTGCAATGAATCAATAAATATCCAGTTAGGATTGCACTCTTCTGTATTATCTATATAATTTAGATTTAGAAATGGATGGATACCAGCAGCATACTTAGCAACTCTTGCGGCATCGTCAATTGTTACATTAGGGATAAATTCATAACCTTCATTAGACTCACAAACTGACTTGCTAGTCATTGTAGTATCAAAACCACCATTATTATCAAGGCATCGATATCCTAACGTTACATTAGCAGCTAAAAGTTGCTCTGAATTAAAATCATAGTTATTAAGTGCGTACCTAGCTATTCTAGAAGCGTCTACAGCACTCAAGCCATCATAATAACTTTCTTCTATATTTAACTCAGCTGATTTTGAAAGATGTATATCATATCCAATATCATTCAATTCTACCTCTACTAATTCTACAGAAAACTCACCATCCAAATCAGTTTGACCGCTAAAGGAGGGTCCAGATTCACCTGGAGATAAAGAGCCTGAAACATTAACATAAGGAATCTCAAAATTTGAGCTATAATACTTTACAAAACTTTCAACTTTATAGAATAATGTTTTAAAAATAATTGTAAGACCTTCTCCAAAAGATGTCTCATCATCATTAATATTAATATAAGAAAAATAAATTTCAGTCTGACCCATTTCTTTTGCTGAACCAATTAATGAAAATATCTTTTCATTATCAGGAATATTTAAGACATTTGTAGAGGCATATAGAGATACTAAAAACTTACCTGGAATACTTGTGTCAATGTTACGCGTGTATCCATTATCAATTAATATATCAGAAAAAATAAGTGCGTTATCTGAAAAACTTAATGCATTAACATCATATTCTAAAATAAACTGTATACCTTCTATATCTAATCCTTGAGCATTATTTAAAGCAATAGAAAAATTAAAATCCTCATCATTAGTTTCATAGTGAGTTAAAAATACGCTCGGATCATTTTCATCAACAAAAGATAGACCTGAAAAATTACACATCTCATTTTGATTACCTCCTAGGCAATCCAAATTTCCACAAGATATCCCAAGCTCGTTTTCTTCATAAGCACACCCAATATATTGTTCATCTAATACTGCTGTCACTCTAAACTTTCCATCATTCTGCATGTTAATCTTATCTATTAGTTCCATATTATAGCAAAAATCTTTATTACTAACATCTAAAGATGTTTGGCATACACTATCAGGCATTGTATTTAAATAAAATTTATATGCGTTATCATAAAGCTGGTTATATTCTCTAATATCCCACTTTATCATAATACCTTCAGTATTAGTAAACTTTTTTGAATTTAAACTAATATCCCACTCTAATAATGTATCATGAAAAGATCTAATATCTTTATAAATTGAAGAATTTCCATCATTTTCTATTTCAAGTAAAGAATATTTAGAATTAAAAATGTTCATATTATTTATCAATAATTGATTTTGATCTTGACCATAAACAAACTCATCATCCCCAAGCTCATTTACACCAATAATAACTTCGCTACCTGTAGCCTCATCAAAATCTGAGATATTCCCAGTAGTGCCAGAAAATTCTTTAGAGAATAGTGATATATCCCAATATTTAGAAGTAATTTCTTGAGAAAAACCATTAACTGGATCAAAAACTAATTCTACATCATCAAAGTTAGAGCTAACCCAAAAACCTTCCGCTTTACCAATTATATCTGTACTTTTAATACCAACATGAGAAGCTTTTGAATTATCATATATTATTGGATTTGGAGCAACTATTCCATTATCAGAAGCCTCAAACCAAGTAAATTCATGCCCATTATAATGAACACGAATTTCACTCAAATCAATACCTCTTACTAAAGGATTTCCAATCAAATTCCAACCCTGATCAATATATAAAGAATAATTAGACAAAACCTCTCCAGTAAAAGTATAGCTTGGATTTTCTCCATAGCTTCTAACATAAAACCCTTGACCTAAATTAGCAGTTAATATTGGATTACAATCCACAGAGCATTCATATGATTCCATTTCAAAAATAGTTTCTAAATCATGGCTGGCTTCTAAACTTGGGGCAAGTAAATTCCACCCAGTTGAAAAACTAGTTGTGCTTGTATTTCGAGAAAATAATAGATTACTTGAACTCCTCCTGTAACCCTCGCCTGGATAACTTGAAGCACTAACCCCACCAACATCAGTAAGTTCAACATGTAAAGTAATATTATTATTAAAGTCACCCTCAATATTTTGATTTAAGAAATCATTAAAATTATCAGCATTAATTATTAAAAAATTATTAATAGATGTAATATTTACAGTATCAGAAAATATATTATCTATTTCTAAAAATATATCTAATGACTCGACCAAATGATCTTGATCAATATCTAATACTAATTGTAAAGGCCCTCCATCTAGCGCAAATATTTGATTAGGCTTTGGAGAAATAATTTCCTTTATATCAGGCATGGTACTTGAATCCCAACCAATAATTATTTTAACACTTTTAGGACTTATATAATCTTCTATCGAAAAAGTATCTCCATTTGTAATTTCCTCAATTATTAATCCTTCATCTGTTTCCAAATAAACAAAAGCCTTAGTAAAATCTGATTGAGAAAATTGATTAGTAAAATCAAATTGCATTGTAACTGTATTTGCAGCCCAAATACCGCCACCTTCTCCATCAGGCCCCACATCTATATTCTGAATATCTGAAGAAATCTCAATATCCCATATCTGCTGTGGATAATATACTGTTTGATTAGAAATAATTACTGTACTAGCATCAAAATCACTAAAACTAAATTCTGCATAATGCCTTATATCATCTTCTAAATTAGTAGTTTGATATATTGCTGGTATATCATCTTCCCACTCTGGACGAGGAAAATATAGATCAAAATTATCTTGAGGCTGACCCATTGGAACATCTATTTTATCTTTGTAACAATCCAAGCAATCAATACCTTCAACATCACTATCATTATAGCCGTCTGATGCAGCTATATGCATACCAATTCTACTATTATGGTCATTCACCTCATCATTGATATTTGCAAGAATATCAATATACCAACACTGTGAATTATCTCCACCACATATACCACAATTATCAACTTGTAAAGTTGATCCGCAAACATCATCACATCCGGATGGACCAGCTTCACCACAACCACAGCCTAGATCTTCAGCATCACCATTTGGTACACCAGCACAATCTAAACATG
>MDSW01080897.1_pt1 | contig 13814 bp, 6 predicted proteins | sample 811171 | NCBI WGS metagenome assembly MDSW01 (sample SAMN05326641, study PRJNA326480) | marine metagenome | isolation source: seawater | place: Atlantic Ocean: North West | collected 2012 | reverse complement strand
GCGCGGGGCATGAACCCGGAGGCTTTGTTCAAACTCATCAATGTGATGGAGAAACCCGTCGGCGGTTCGTCGCCTGAGGAGGCAATCCATCCCAGCGCATAATAACCCAGCCTCACCGGGAAGCGTATCAAGTGGAACCTCTAGGAGACAGAGGGGACGCTGTGCAGCAAGAGTTGAACCTCGGGTTCGACTGCGTAGATGCACTGTAATGAGAAGAGGACTCCCTACCCGCCCCCCCCTCCCCCGAACCACCGCCTGATCCCCGCCCACGCGCGCGCGCGCTTCGCCCTCGGCTCCTCCCAAGGCCGAGGCACGGGGACCATCTTCATCTCCCCCCCCGCCTCCACGCCGAGCGCGCCCACGGTCTTCTCCTTCTCCGCCTCGAGGTCGAAGGCGCGATTGTGCCGTCGCACGGTCTGCGTCCGCGACGGCGCGCGCGTGTCGGCCACGTCCGCCTTGGCGTCGCGCACGTCGTTCCGTCCCTGAGAAGAGCCGCGGGGGGTGGGCGTGAGGCGCGGCGAGGGAGGCGCGCGCGTCGGGGTGAGCGGAGGAGACGGACGAGGCGAGACGCGCTCCCGTTCGCGACGGAAGAAGCGGCGGGGGTGGGGGGGTGTGCCGAGGGCGGATCGTTCGCGTCGCCCGGGGACCCACCTGGAGGAGAACGCTGACGCCGTACGATCCGCCGACCATGAACGCGAGGAACGGCAGGGCGTTCGCGACGAAACGACCGCCCCCGCGCGAGGCCGCGCGCTGCATAGCGCCCGGTCCGAGCGCGCGGGGAAGTGGCGAAGCGCGACGTTCGCACCGCGCGCAAAGACGACGGACGACGTGACGAGTGCCGGCAGCTGACGAGCATCAAACCGCGCCGACGTCGTCGTTATTGCTTTAACAATAAAGTCTCGGACGGGCGGAGTTTGAACTCATCTCACCGGCGCGCGCTGCCCCCCTCCGGGCGGCGCGCCTCGCGCTCGATGGATGCACTCGTCGGGGTGCGCCTCCTCTCTCTCCCCCCCTAACCCCCCGCGCGCGATCGCCCGCGGCTCCTGACCCGATCCCCCCGCCCCCCTTCACCTCACCTGCAGGACGCGTCCGACGCGCCGACGGATGCGGTCGCGGCGTGGTTGCGCGGGGCCCCGCGGGGACCCGCGGGCGCGCCGCGACCGCCGCGCCCCGAACGCATCCGCGCCGCGGGCTTCCCGACGCGCGCGAGCTTCGCCGCCGAAGTGCTCGCCCGAGCGCGCGCCGAGTGCGCCGCCGTCCTCGCGGGTGCGCGCGCGGCGAACCCCCGGGCGGGTCGCCGCTCCCCCCCCTCCCCCGCACCTCCCCTCGACACAGCTGTGTGCCTACTTTTCCACCCCCCTCACCTCCGATCCTTCCTTCTCCCCCGAGCGGCGGCCCGGCGGCTCGCTCGCGCGCGTTCATCCGTCCCCGCTGACCCTTCGCGCGCATTCCGCATACCCGCAGCGCACGAGAGACCCGCCGCGGAACCCCTCGAGCCCTCCGGCGCTGACGTCGAGGCGAACGGACGCGACGACGACGCGGCGTTCGCCGCGTCGCCCGGGGCGCCAGCTGTGTCGCGCCGCACAGCTGTGTCGCAAAAACATCAACGAAACCCGGAGGGCGCCGCCGCGGGAAACGATCAAAACCCCTCCGGCGCCTACGACGCCCCTTCCGGCGCCTCCTCCGTTCACGACGCCGCCGCCTCCTCCCTCGCGGCTCGGCTTCACGGCTGTGTTCCCCCGAAGACGGCGAGTCGGCTCGAAGGCGGCGGCGGCCTCGTCGGCATAGGCGACGACGCCGAGTTCCCGTCGCTGGGCGCCGGCGCCGCAAATCCCGGCGCCGCGTCCACGGAAACCGGCGGCGCGGCTCCGTACGGCGCCGCCGCCGGTGCCAAACCGCCGCGACGCGTGCGCGCGGTCGCGCTCGAGCCGCGCGCGACGGCGACGCGCGAACGAGGTCCGAATCCCTCGGCGAACGAATCGGACCATTCTCCCGCGTCGCCGGCGCCGCGTTCGGCGGATTCGAAGTCCGCGAACGCCGTGCGCGCGACCCGCCGCCGCATCCAGCCGACGTCGACGGGACCCGGATCCCCCTTCGCGAAAGATTCGGTCGGACGTTCGATCGGTTCGGTCGAGGGCCCTTCCACCGGGGCCCTTCCGGAGGTGGTGGTGGTTCCGTCGCCGTTCGCGAGCGAAGCGCGGCGCGAAGCGCGCCGGCGATGTTCGCGCGCGCCGTCGTCGGAAAAGCATTCGACGCTCGAACCGCCGCCCGCGTTCGATGATCGCGCGGACGCCTCCGCGACGTCTCCTCCCCCCCGACTCGCCCCCGCGGCGTCTCGGCTCGCGCGTCTCCACGGCGCCGTGATCGCGGGCGGGTTGGTTCCCGACCTCGCCCCGGAGACGGCGTACCTGTTCCGCCTCCTCGCCGTCGTCCCGCGCGAGCGCGCCGAATTATTCGAACGCGCGAGCGAGCGCGAGAAAGAGTCCGACTCCCCGAAAAAAAACAAAAACAAACACTCGCCCGGAGGAGTGAACCATTCGGACACGGACGCGTCCCGGGAGTATTCCCCCCCGCCGCCGTCGCTCCTCCCTCGCGCCTCGGCTCTGCACCTGTACGCGGCCGAGGCGCTCGCGGGGTGCTTCGACGTCGCGTGCGCGTCGGGGGACGCGCTGCTCCACGCGGCGCGCGCGTCGCCGGCGCTTCTCGCCGCGGATCGCGGGTTAGCTCGGCGGTTCGCCGAGCGCCTCGCGAGGGACCGGGAGGTACGCGCGAGGGACGCGACGCGACGCTTGGGCGTCTTCTTCGAGGGAGGGGGGGGGGGGGGATCCCGCCGAGGATCCCGCCGGCGGGTACGCGTCTTCGTACGCGGTAGCGGCGTTCGAAAATTCGTTCGAAGCGTTCGGCGGCGCGTTCGGAGGAGGCGGGTCGAACGCGTTCGGAGGAGGTTTAGAAAATGGTGAACCCTCCTCCTCCGACGCGCCGAGCCGATGGCTCCCCCGCGGGTCCTCGCGGGTCCCCGGGAGGGACCCGCGCGGCTTCTTTGGGCCCATCTTACCCGCGGAGATGCTCGCGGCGACGGCGCCCCTGGGGGCGCCGCCCGGGACGCGCGTCGCCGGCGGCCAAACCGCGGCGGCGGCGGCGGCTCGGAACGAGTCGTACCGCAACCGCGAGAAGGCGAGGGACGCGCTCCTGGCGGAACTCAGGGCGCTCGCGGGCGAGGCGAGCGAACCCCCCGCGAGCGGTTCCGGCGGTTCCGGCGGTTCCGGCTTCGGCTCCTCGGCTCTTCGGCCTCCCTCCGTTCGCGCCAGGGAGCTCGTCGCCTCGGTTCGTCCCGAGAACATCCGGTGGTTCGCGGAGCTCGTCGTCGCGAGGCTGGCGCAGGCCGCCGCCGCGGGCGAGGCGGACGAGGAGCTCGCGAGCGCCGTCACGCCCGCGAGGCTCGCGAGGCTGCACAGGCGCCTGACCGAAAACGCGCCGCCGCCGCCGACCGCGGAGAGGCGGGGCGAATCCAACGCATCCAACACCCGCGGAGGCGGAGGAGGAGAGAGACAACACCACGCGCACGCGCACGCGCACGCGCGGGGAGGGGCGGTCGATTCCGGCGCGGGGAGGAGTCGCGGCGCGCGCGACGCGCGGTCGCGAGTCGATCGGGGCGGGGGCGGGGGGGGTCGCGGCGGCGGCGGCGGGTCCTCGTCGTTCGGGACCGCCGTCGAGCGGTCGTTCGCGTGCCTCTTCCCTCCGAGCGTGCGCCCGTACGTGCGGTTGGTCGAGGCCGCGGACAGCCACGTTCTCGCGACGGCGATGACGAGAGCGCTCGTCGCCGCGCTGCACGCGCTGGACCCGCACGCGCGACCGGAGGCCTCGCGAAGAAGAGGAGGAAAGCCGCGGAATCGGAATCGAGGCGACGCTTCGGGGTCGTCTTCGGGGACGTCTTCGGACGCTTCGGGGTCGTCTTCGGGGTCGTCTTCGGACGCTTCGGGGTCCTCGCGTTCGGACGCCGCTTCGGGGTCTTCGCGCGCTTCGGCGTCTTCGGGATTCGGCCCGTCGGACGCTTCTTCGTCCGACGACGCTTCGTCTGGCGGTTCGCGTTCGTCGCCGACGTCCGCGGCGGGTCCGACGGAGCGCGCGCTCGCCGCCGCCGCCGTCGCCGGCGCGTTGGGCGTCCTCGCCTTCGGCGCCGCGCGCGGCGGCGGCGGCGGGACCCTCGGGGGCCTCGGCGGCTTCGGACGCGGCGGCGGCGGCTTCGAGAGCGAGACCTCCTACGCCGGCGCCGCGTCGCTCGTCGGCCTCCCGCCTGGCGTGGACGTCCTCCGCTCGCTCCGCCGATCCGCCGCGAGCGGCGACCTCCTCGTCACCGCGCCGTGGGCGCTCGCGTTCCTGCGCTTCTCCGCGTGGGACGCGGACGCGTTCCACGCGCCCGAGGTCCTCGCGCCGCTCGCGTGGCTTCGCGCCGCGCGCGACTCGGGGCGGTTACGGCCGTCGCCGCGACGCGGTCCGAGGAGGCGGGACTCGATCGCCGCCGTCTCCTCGAGCGCCTCCGCCGAAAAAGCCGAATCCGACGAATCCGACGAATCCCCCGCGCGCGGCGCCTTCGCCTTCGGGCGCGCGCACCTGACGCTGAGAGCGGTCCTGGCGAGAGGCCTCGACTTCGTCGCGCCCGTCACCGACGCGCAGTGCCGCGCGATGCAGAGGCGCGACGCGGAGGCGAGGCGGAGGGCCGCCGGCGGTTTTTACGGCGGCGCGCCGTCCGGGGAGAGTGGTCCCCGAGGAGGCGGCGCGAACAACACAGCTGTGTTTTCGACACAGCTGTGTTTTCAACACGGCTGCGTCGCGTCTTTGCCGCTGTTCGGCGGCGGCGACGTCTCACTCTCGAGCGGCGGCGACTTGGATGACGAGGAGAGGGACCCACTCGGGACCCACCGCGACGGCGAGGAGCATCCTGGACTACTCGCGAGGGATCCGTCGATCGGGCGAGGGCATCGTCCGTCGCGGCCCGCGGCGACACAGCTGTGCGCGGCGGTTCCGCCCGTCGCCGCGCGCGCTCGGCTCCCGGGCGCGCCGGAGCTCGCCGCCGCCGCGAGGGTCCCCGGGAGGTCCTCCCGGCGGAGCGCGACGCGCGGGGGTAGGTATGGGGGGAAGAAGAAGAAGTCGGATCCTCTTGCGCGTTGGGGGGCGGGACGCGACTCCGCCCACGGTCCTTCGTCCACGGCGACGGCGAAGGCGAAGGGATCCGCCGAAGGGATCGCCGCTCGGCCGATTCGCGGGGACCGAGCGGGGGCGACTCTGGGAACGGATTTCGCGCCGGACGCCGCGGATCGGAGGTACCTCGAGTCGACGTGTCCCGCGCTCGAGGACGCCTTCGTCGCGCTCGAGGCGGCGAGGCGGGCGTGGCCGAGGGAGAGGGAGGGAGGCGGCGGAGGAGAGCCGAACCCGTCCGAACCCGCGCGGGGCTCGGGCTCGGGCTTGGACGACGAGGACGCGAGACGAACCCCCGCGAAGACGACGACGCCCGCCGAGATCGAGTCGGCGGACGCGCCGCCGCGACCCGAAACGCCCGCGCGCGCGCGAGCCGAAAGTCTCCCGAACGCGCCGAACACCGCGCCGAACACACCGAACGCCGCGCCGAACACGCCGAACGCCGCGCCGAACACGCCGAACGCCGCGCCGAACACGCCGAACGCCGCGGGGTCGTTCGGCGCGGGGTCGGCGCGGAGGCGCCGCGTCACCGCCGTTCGAACGGCGGCGACGCCGACGGCGGCGACCCCCGCGACGCTTTCCCCGAGACGAGAAGGAGAAAGGGGAGGAGGAGGAGCAGACGGAGGCTCAGGAGGGCGATCATCCGCGAGCGATCCGCGAACGCCCGGGGGGGACGGCGGTGCGCCTTCCCGCGCGGCGCCGGTCGAGGGCGACGGGGACGACGCCCCGAACCGCCGTGGGTCCCCCGATGGGCCTTCTTCCGCGGCGTTCCGCGCGCCGGCGCTCTCGTCGTCGGGTCGTCCCCCGCCGCCTTCCTCCTCCTCCTCCGACCCCGCCGCCGCGAGGTCGTCCCGAGAGTCGTCGACGACGCGGCTCCGCCTCCGCCGCGCGTTCCTCGCGCCGAGGCCCGCGACGCGGCGCGCGGTGGACTTCGCCGCCGAAGTCGCCGCCGACGCCGCGCTCGAGGCGGCGACGGTGGCGTTTTTGCGGCGAGCCCGCGTCGGCGGCGGCGGCTTCGGCGACGAACTTCGGGGGACTTCGGGCGAACTTCGGGAGACGACCCCGAACGTCACCTCCGCCGACGAGCTCGGGGCGCTCGCTCGCGCGGACGCCGCGTTGCGGGCGGCGGCGGCGGAGGCGGCGGCGCTCGCGGCGGGCCGAACGACGAGCGCCGTCGGACAAACTTTAGGTTCGAAGAACGTCTCCGTCTCGGTCTCCGCGCGGGACGCGTGGACGCCCGCGTTCGCGCACGCGGTGGAGCGCGCGGCGATGCGCGCGGCGCGCGAGTGCGTCCCGCTCGTCGCCCGCCGCGCGGCGAACGACGCCGCGAGGCGAGCGAAGTGCGCCGCCGAGGCGCTGCTCCTCCCTCCGAAGGAGGACGCGAAGGAGGACGGTGCCCCCCAGGGCGCCTTCGCTCCCCGGGGGGGCGCGTCGGCCCTCGGCGGGTGGGACGCGTCCGCGCGCCGCGACGCCTCCGTCGCCGCCGCCTTCGCCGCCGACGCCGCGCGGGACTCGGCGAACGAACGCGCGCGGACGACGCTCCCGTTCGAGGTCCACGAGGTGGTCCACGCGAGGGCTCGGGCCGCGCTGGCGTCGGCGCTCGCCGATCGCGCGACGACGAGCGCCGCGGAAGCCGAGCGCGCCGCCGAGCGCGAGGCGACGTCGAACGACCAATCGGATTTGACGAAGAAAACGTCTCCCCAAAGCTCGTCGGCGGACGACGACGCCGCGGCCGAGACGGCGAGCGTACTACCGCGCCTCGTCGTCTCGGCGTCGGACGCGTCGGACGCGGAGACGGCGGGGCGGGTCGCGGCGATGGCGGACGCCCTCGACGCGCTCGGAAAAAAAGCCGCTTTATATTCCGACGAACAATCGGCGGCGGCGGAGGAACGAAACGCCCTTGGTGGGACCGCGTCGGACCTCGTCGCGGCGCTGCGCGACGCGGGCGACGCGTTGCGAGCGGCGTTCGACGACGAAGGGGTCGTCGAAGAGGTCGTCGAGGAAAACGGTCGTTTCGGAACGTTCGGCTTCGGTGCGTTCGAGAAAGATGATTCGACATCGACGGGGGTCTTGTCGGCGTGCGCGAACGCGATCGACGGCGTCGCGGCGGCGCTCTTCGCGGCGCCGCCGCGACGCGTCGAAACTCTCGGGGCGCTCGGCGCGGCGTCTCCGGTCGTCGTCGGGGGCTTGGGCGCCGGGAGGGACGCCGTCTGGCGCGCCGCCGTCGCGTCCGCCGCGAAGGGCGTCGAGGCGGCGGCGCGCGCGAGAGCCGCGGCGGCGGTCTTCCCGGATTCGAACCGAGTATTTAGTCAGCAAAAACTGGACGAGGGCGAGCGGGAGACGGGGGACGGCGGCGACGACGACGACGCGGCGCCGCTCGACGCGGCGCTCTCGCGCGCCGCGATGCGCGCGCTGATGCGCCCGGCGCGGTGGGCGAAGGCGCTCGCCGCCGCGCCGTGGGCGCCGTTCACGCAGCGCCGCGCCGAGGCGTTCGCGCTGGACGCCGCGGAGGCGTTCCTGGAGGCGATCGAGGCGGGGGAGGCTTTGAGCGGAGGAGGAGGAGCCGCCGCCGCCGCTTCGAGTAGGGAGACTTCGCGTTCGCGGCGATTTGGTCGCTGTCCGCTCGACGGCGACGCGTTCGCGGAGGCGTTCGAGGCGCTGGCGCGCGCCGTCCAGACCGATCCCGGCATCGCGCCCGCGGGCCTCGCCGTCGTCCTGAGGACGGGCGCCGGGGCGCTGGAGCGCGTCGCCGCCGCCGCCGCCGCGGGAGCGGAGGGGAAGGAACCGGACGCGGAGGCGGAGGCGGAGTCGGAGTCGGAGGCGGAGGCGGAGGCGCGCGAGACGACGAAGGAAAGCGTCCGCGTCGAGGAGGCGCGTCGTCGGCGGCGCTTCCGGGGCGCGGCGCGGCTCGCGGCGTTCGTTCGCGCGCGGTGCGTCGAGAGCGGGGAGGGGCGGACGAAACGGCGCGTCGAGAACGCCGCGAGGGCGCTCGGGATACAAGCGCGGCCGGGCGAGTGACGGGTCTTTTCCTTCGTCGCGTCGTCTATTGAAAGTATTAATTCGGTCGTCGCGTCCCGGCGTCCTTCTCTATAAAGAGAGTCTCCGCGGGCCCTCTCTCTTTATACTCCGCCTCGTCGATGATGGATTCGCGTTCCGTCGGTCTCTTCGCGCTTCCGCTCTTCACCGCCTCTTCTTCTCCTCCATGGCCGCCTTCTTCCTCGCGGCCTCGCGCTTGGCTCGGAAGGCTTGCTGGTTCGCCCTCTTGGCCGCGCGCGCGCCCGGGGCGTTGAAGCCATCCTTCACGAAGTCCGCCTTCTTCTCCGGTCGGAACGCGTTCTTCCCCGACCCGCACGGCGGGCACTTGAAGTCCTTGGGGAGGTCGTTGAAGTCCATCTTGCGGTAGACGTAGCCGCAGTCGCGGCACACCATCGCCGTGCCCGCGGGCTGCTTCACCCCGCCGAAGTTGAAGAAGGCCCGGGTCTGGACGGGGCCCGCCGCGCGTCCATTACCATTCGACGAAGCGCGCTTGGGGGCGGAGGTCGCGCGGAGGTCCGCGGCGCCGCCGAGGAACGCGGCGCGGCCGAGCGAGGCGGAGGAGGAGAGCGCGAAGGCCATCGTCGTTCCGGGTTTCGTCCGAGGGGAAGGGGGGGGGGGCGGTCCGGCGTGCGGGTGCGCGCGTGGGTGTGCGGGTGCGGCGGTGCCGCGCGAAGCGTCTCATTGACGTCTCCAGCCGAAAATTGAGGCGCCGAACGCGCCGCTCGCGGTCGACGCGCGCTCCGATTGGTCGAGCCGCCGGAGAAGGCCGCTCCGCGCGCCACGTCGATTCCGGCGTGACTTGGCGTCGCGCGGCGCCGCGCGGCGCGTGAAATTAACGCCGGCACGCGGGTCCCGCCGGTCTCGCCTCGGTCGGTGGCGCGACGCGCGGTCCCACACGCGCGCGCGCGACCCCCCCACCCCACCCGCGCTAAACCCGTCCCGCCCGAACACGACCATGGCGCACGCCCTCGGCTCCGCCTCCGCGCTCGGCGCCCCCGCCTCCCTCCGCGCCGGCGCGAGGCCCCGCGCGTCGCATTCGCCGCCGCGTCATCATCATCATCGCGGCAACGTCGTCGTCACGCGCGCCTTCTGGAAGAAGTCCCCCCCCGCGGACGCCGCGCCCGCGAAGAACGTCAGGGACGTGGAGTACGTCCCTCAGGAGTCCATGACGGACGCGTACGCGCGCATCAAGAAGCAGCGCGAGCGGAGCAAGAAGCAGTTCGAGGCGAAGGAGAAGGGCGGCCTGAGCCTGTTCGTGTTCAACGCGCTCAGCGCGGTGAACTTCGAGGAGGACATCGAGGCGGACCGCGGCCTCCTCGCGAGCGCCAAGAGGATGCGCAAGGGCGATAAGATGTCCCGCGAGCAGTACGGCGCCCTGCAGCGCAAGGTCGGGGGGACCAAGTCCGGGTTCTTCGGGGAGAACATCTTCGCGAGGGGCGAGTACCTCGACAGGGGGTACGTCGAGAGCGCGGAGGAGCAGCCGGTGAAGCCCCTCGCCAACGGGTTCCTCTACGGCGTCCTCGTCGCCGTCCTGGGAACCACAGCATACGTCGTCGTGCAGGTGGGCCAGGCGGGAGCCATCTGAGGAGAGAGCTATCATCATAAGAGAGAGCTACCACTTCGTGCGTATCTTCCGAGCGCGAAAAGAGCGCGTCGAGCGAGTGTGAAGAGGGCGGGAGTGAAGGAGCGAAGCGAGCGAGCCGCGCGTTTTTGAGCGCCCCCGTCGCACCTCTACGACCCCGCGTCGGCTTCGCCTCCAACACCCCCGTCCGCGTCCATCGGCACGCTCCCCTCGCCTCCCTCCTCGCGGCTTCCCTCGACTCGCTTCACCTTCTCGGGCGACGCCGCCGAGCTCGGCGCCTCGCTCGGAGGCCCCGAGCGCTCCGAGCTCGGGGGCGCGTCGCTCTCCGACGCCGCGCCGCCGTTCACCCCCGCCTCCCCGCCGGACTCGCTGCTGTTCCCGGACCCGGCGAACCCGCCGCCGCGACCCGAACCGCCGCGACGCTTCGCGTCCACGGGCGTCGCGGGCGCGTGCGCCGGGGGATTCGCATTCGCGTTCGGGTTCGCGGTCGGATAGAACGGCGCCGCCGCCGTCGGGTTCGCACCCCAGGAGGACGTCGAAGTTCGAAGTTCGGTCGAAGTCGCGTTCGGCGTCGAACTCGCCCCCCCAGTCACATTTGTTTCGCCGCCGCGGGGTTTCGAACCCGGCGCGTACCCCCTCGCGGCGGCGGCGTTTGCGAAGTCCTCCGTCATCCGCCGCGTCTGCGCGGCGTAGTCCAAGGTATACCCCGCGGCGTTCATCCGCGCGGCGTACTCCGCGGCGTAGTACTGGTGCGCGGCGGCGGCGGCGTAGGTGTGCTGCGCCTGACTCAGGTACGCCGCCTGCTGCGCCGACGCGGCGCTCGCGCCCGCGATCCCCGGCGGCGTCCCCGCGTTGGGGTTCAAATTCCCCCCGCCGCCGGGGACGGGATTGTGATTCATCCCCGGCGGCGTCCCCGGGGACGGGTGGTTCATCCCCATCATCCCCATCATCCCCATCCCCATCCCCATCCCCGCCGCCGCCGCCGCCGCCGCCGCCGCCGCGTGGGGATCTCCCCCGAAGGGACCGTACATCCCCGCGGCGGCCATCTGGGGAGGTTGGTTGAGGTGGTATCCCTGCTGCGCCGCGTACATCGCCGCCGCCGCCGCGTCGCCGTGATGCTGCTGCATTCGCGCCCAGTGGTGGTGGTGCGGGTGCCCCGGCGGGACCCCCGGGACCACGCCGACGATCCCCCGCCGCCCCCCCCCCGGTCCCGAACCCGAACTCGCCCCAGGGCCCCTCTCGCCTCGGACCCAGGAGACCCTCGCCCTGCTCCCCGCTCGTCCCACGGGCGCGCCGTGGAGTTCGGCGATGGCGCGCTCCGCGCTCGCCCGCGACTCGAACTGCACGAAGCCGCACCCGCGCCCCGGCGGGATCTTGGCGTACGCGATGGCGCCCATCGGCGCGAACACGTCGCGGAGGTCCGACTCCGTCACGGAGGCGTCCAGGCCGCCGACGAACACCGTGCTCGACGCGACCCGGGGAACCGTCCGAGTGTGAGGGCCGCCGCTGTTTGAACCCGAGGGGGAAGCGTGCGGATGCGTCGAAGCCGGATGATGCGGGTCGCCGTTTGACCCCGGTCGACCGTCCTCGGGTTGACCGTCCTCGGGCCCCGCCGCCGTCGCCGCCTCGCCTTTCGTCGTTTCGTCCGCCCTTTCGACGCCCGCCTCCGAGCCGGATCCCTCTCCTCCGGACGGAGCCGAAGCCGAAGCCGAAGCCGAAGCCGAAGCAGAAGCCGCGACGCGCTCGAACCCCCCCACGCGCTCGAACCCCCCGCCGACGACCCCCGCGACGGTAGGATCCCCGTAATAGTAGGGAGTAGTATTACCCCCCACCATCCCCGCCTGGTGGGGGAAACCGACGAACGGGGTTCCCCCGAACGACCCTCCGGCGCCGACGCCGCCGCCGCCGCCGCCCCTGATACGGGTATTCATATACCCCGCGCCGCCGCCGCCGCCGCCTCCCGCGCCGCCGCCCCGATAGTGGTGCTCGGCGTAATGAGATGGATTACTATTATTCCGCCTCGGGATGGCCAGGCTCGTGCGCATGGGTCTCGACCCGCACCGCTCCCCGTGCATCTCGACCAGCGCGGCGTCGCGCTCCGCCTCGTCGGCGAAGCGCACGAACCCGAACCCTTTGCTCCGCCCGGTTTGGGGGTCGGTGACGACGCGCGCGTTTCGCACGCTCGGGTATCGCGAAGAAAACGTCTCCTGCAGCGCGTAATCGTTCACCTCGGGGGGGAGGTCGCCGACGAAGACGGAGTGCGTCGAGGGGACGCGAGGGAGGTGGTGGTTGTTGTTGGGACGTCCCCCCGAGGGAGGGTCGTTATCATCTGGGGACCTCGAGGCGTCCGAGGGCGACTTCTTCTTCTCCGGAGACGCGTCGGAGTTGGTATCTTCTCCGGAGGAGGCGCGTTTCGACGACGCCTCCGGCGTGTCTTCGTCGTCGCCGGAGGAGAGATTAGTAACGCCGGCGGGGTTCGAACCTCCCGAGTGCTGCTGCGCGCGGGCGTGGGCGGTTCTGCCGTTGGCCGAGTGGTGTTGGCCGACGCCGAACGAGGCCCAGTTGAGCCTGAAGGTCTGCGGCGCCGCGGAGGGCATCGGGACGCCGTTGAGGGCGCGCAGGGCGGATTCCGCGCTCGCGCGATCGGCAAAGTCGGCGAAGCCGTAGCCCTCGCTGTACCCGGTCTGCTTGTTGCGGATGATCTTCACGCCCACGATGCCGCCTGCGAGGAGAGAGAAAGCGCGCGAGGTGGGGAGGCGACGGTGAGAGAGACGTGGGGGGAAGAGGGCATTGGAAGAGGCCCACCACAAGAGGGAGGCGCGATCTCCTCGAGCGGGGGCGAGACGAGCGCGATCCGTCTTTCGGGAAAAAAAAACGAACGCGCCGGACGAAGTGTTCAAATGACGAGTCCGACGGTTCGACGAACAGGCGCGAGCGGAGATCGCGTCGGTTGCTGCACGTGTCTGTCGCGCGCACCTAGGTGCGCGAAGCACTGGAACAGGTACGCCTCGGTCATCCAGTACGCCTGGGTCGGACGGGGCGGGGTCGACGCGCGGGGGGGCGGGAAGAGCGTCAGCGTCGGCGCGGGGCGGGATCGGCGCGGGGTCGCGTCGCGCGTTTCGTCGACGGCGTCGCGTCGCGCGACGCGTCGACGGCGTCGTTGTCGAGAAAAAATATCGCATCGCGACGCGCGTCTCGGCGACGTCGTCCTGGCGGGAGCGCGCGCGCACCAGGTCCCCGATCCACAGCGTCTTCGCGTCGCCGTCGCCGACGGTGGAGCCGTCCATCATGGCTCGCGGCGCCTCGCGCGGACGCTCCGGCGCGGACGCGCGCGTTCGCTCGGGTCTGGAGAGACGCGACGCGGGACGCGCGCGTCTCCCGCGGGTGTCGTCTTCTCTGCACCCCCCCTCTCGCGCCGATCGAGGGACCGCGCCGCGCGACGAGCGCCGCCCACCCCCGCGCGCTCGGCGTCCGAGCCCGACGCGCTCCCGACGCCCCGCGCGAGCGTCGAGTCGCGGGACGAGTCAAGCGCGCGCGAACGGCGCGTCGCGAAGTGCGACGCGCGCGTCTCGTCCCCGGTCGCTCCGCCGCGCACCGCACGCGGATCGGTGTCCGGCTGGCACCTCGGCACCGAAGGCGCGATCGAGCCGCTGTCAGTCGCTCCTTTGGCTGACTTGGATCCGACCGGGGTCCAAGTCAGCACGCCGACGGATTGGAGTAAACTGTTTGCCCATAGGACGAAACCTGTGCGAAAAACCGTCGGAGACGCGAGCGATCCCAGCGACGAGCCACTGTGGGTTTGTTAACTCGACCGATCGCGAGCGGCGAAAACGCGAGCGACCGATATGCGCGAACGGACCCTGGTTCGGTCTTCCCTTTCAAATCGAGAGCGCCTCTTTCAACACTTCTCGAGAGGGACGATATCGATGCCCGCCCTCGTCGTTCTCGCCTCGGCGCCAGATCCCGCCCGGGCGCGCCGCGCGCTCCGCCGCGCGGGGGG
>MDSW01210116.1_pt1 | contig 13815 bp, 9 predicted proteins | sample 811171 | NCBI WGS metagenome assembly MDSW01 (sample SAMN05326641, study PRJNA326480) | marine metagenome | isolation source: seawater | place: Atlantic Ocean: North West | collected 2012 | reverse complement strand
TACTTTTTCTTCTTCGTCTCCTCCGCGCGGGCGGTCTCTTTCTCCCCGCCCCCCGCGAATAACTCCGCGACGCCGTCGAGGAGTTTTTTCGTCCACAGCAGCTGGAGGACGGTGAAGAAGACGTTGGCGACGAGCACCGACGCGGTGATGTACCCCGGGTACTTCTCCGGGAAGTTCCCCGCGCGGAGGATCCCGAGGCCGTCCTTCCACACCGTCGCCGCGGTGTACACCCAGAACACGTCGCGCACGAGGAGGAACAGGACGCCGAACCCCGCCTTCGCGGCAAGGTCGAGCGCGGGGAACCGTCGCGCCACCTCGGGGTAAAATTTGCACACGTCCACCAGGACGAGGGGCACGGAGGACACCTCCGCGACGCCCATGAAGTAGATGCTGTAGTAGTGCATGTACGGCATCGTCAGGCCCCAGTAGCACAAAAGCGCGGCGAGGGAGTGGTGCGCGAGCATCTCCGGAGAGTTGAGCTCGGAGTGCAGGAGGGAGACGGCGAAGTCCCACACCTGGAACGCGAAGTTGGTCTGGAGCACCTGCACCGCCGCGGGGGAGACGGTGTACAGGCGAGCTTCGGGGGTGGTGAAGTCGTCCACGTCGTACAGCCAACCGGTCACGCCGTAATACGCGCACGTCGCCAGCTGAGCGCGACGCGGGAGAAGGGGGAGGGGGGAGGGGGCGGACGGGTGAGGGGGAAGGCGGACGGGTTTTTTGACGGGGGAGGTGGAGCGAGGGGAGGCGTTCGCGTCCCGCGCCAGCTGGGTTGGAACGAAAACCGGGGTCGGCTTCCTCGACGAAGGAAACCGGGGTAGGTTTCGCGACGGAAGACGGGTCGATCGTGCGACGCGGAGGAAGGGGGGGAGGGGAGCCGCCGCGGGTTCGATCGCGCGCGCGAATCGTCGCGCGAATCGTCGCGCACCGGAACGCTGCACGTGAGCTCGAACGCGAGCAGGAACGCGCCCTCCTGCTTCATCGATTTGGGGAAGAGCGCGCGCAGGATCGGAAAGAGGAGGACGAAACCCAGCGACATTCCCGCGAGCCACGTGGGGACGACGCCGTCGTTCCAGATGAGATCCATCGGCGTCGCGCCGGCCGCGGCGGCGTTGGGCGTGGCCATGCTCGCGTCCGACGAGGGAAGCGCCGAGCGACGCGAGGTGTGGCGCTGAGGCGAGAGCCGGCCGAGCTGGCGTCGGCGCGGTTTTCACCTCAGCGACGTACAGTCAGCGGCGGGCTGACGACATTCGCCGGAGCGGCGAAATGCGCGCAGCGCAGCATCGTCGGCGGGACTGCGGACAGTGTTTCGACGTCGACCACTTCGGCGCCGACTATATGTCCCGCTCGCACATACCGCTCCTCCACGCCCTCCACGATGGCGTCGGACGTCGTCCACCACGTCCCGCCTTCCGGTTCTCGACCCGGTCGGTTCGTCGTGTCGGTCGATCTCGCCGCGGCGCCGTCGTCGCCCGCGCGCGAGGCGGAGGGCGTGGACGACGAGGGCGTCGCGGAGGCGTACCTCTCGTACGAGATCGAGGGCGCGAGACGAGGATTCAGACTCGCGCCGCCCCTCCCCGGGGACGAGGCGTCCCCGAGCGAGCCGACGAACGGGACGATGATCATGACGCACACGTACGTGCCACCCGCGCTGCGGGGTCGAAGGCTCGCCGAGCGCGTCGTCGAGGAGGGGTTCCTGTGGGCGCGCGCGAACCGCCTGGTGGTCGATCCGGAGTGCGAGTACGTCGCCGACACGTTCCTCGCGCGAAGGCCCGAGTTCGCGGCGCTGGCGAAGGCGCGCCGGTCGTGACGCACGCGGGAGCGATGATGATAGAATAATAGATACCTCCTCGTCTCGTGTGACAAGCGTCCGCGCGCCTCGTCCCGCCCTCGGCCCCTCTCGGCGTCGCGAAGGGTTTCGACGTCGCTCCTCGACTGAGAACCGTCTCACATCTGACGGCACCCGTGCGCGCCCGGGGAGTCGAGGTGTTCGATCACCTCCGCCGGGGACGCCGGCGCGGCGCCGTACTCGAACAGCCGCCGCGCCGTCGCCGCCGCCGCTTCGGGGGTCGCCTCCGCCGCCGCGGGAGGCGCCGCCGGTTCCGCCGCCGCGGGAGGCGCCGCCGCCGCCGCCGAGGAGGAGGTGGCCTCGTCAGCCTCGGACGCGTCCGCCGCCGCCGCCGCCGCCGCCGCCGCCGCCGCCACGGGGATCCCGGAGCGTCGCGTCGGGGACTTCCGCGTCGAGCGCACGCCGAACGGGTTGCGAAGCGGTGACGGCGCGCTCGCCGCCCTCGCGCGCGGCGTCGCGCCGCCGCGAATGGTCCCGCGGAAGACGCCCTTCCACCCTTGCCTCTTTTCGAGCTCGGCGACGATTTTCTTTTCCCTCGCGAGCGTCTCCTCGGCGTCGTTCGCCGCGCGGATCGCGCGCGCCCCCGCCGCCTGCAGGTCCGCCCTGAGCTCCGCGACCTCGCGTTCGTTCGCGGCGATTAGAGCCGTCTTCTCCCGCGCGAGCGCCTCGCACCGCTCGCCCGCCGTCGCGAGCGACGCGCGGAGCTCGCGCTCGACGGCGGCGCGGCGCGCGTTCTCCGCCTCCGCGTTCGTCGCCGCGTCGCGCGCGTCCACGAGCTCGCGCGCGAGCCGGTCCGCCTCCGCGCGCGCCTCCTCCAGCTTCGCCCCGCGCTGTCGCGATTCCATCTCGTGCGTCGCGCACGCCTTGGCGCTCGCCGCGAGGTCCCGCGCGAACGTCTCCGCCTCGGCCGCTCGTTCCTCGAGCCTCGTCTGCAGCACGTCGGCGCGCTTCCGCGCCTCGCTCGCCGCCGTCGACTCCGCCGTCAGCAACCGCCTGGTCGCGCCGAGCTCGGCGTCCTTCGCCGCCATCGCCTCGCGCGCCATCTCCGCCATCCGCGCCGCGCGCTCGTCCGCGCTCGCGGTGCTCCGCGCCATCTCGTCCGCCACCGCCTCGAACGTGTTCGCGAGCCGCGTGTTGGCGCCGACGAACCACGACGCGGGACCCGCCGCCGCGCCCGCGCCGCGCTTCCCGGACCCCGACGCGCCCGCGCCGAGGAAATATCCCCGCGAACGGGGCGTCGTCGTCGTCGTTCGCGCGGAGGCGGACGCCGAAGCCGCGCGCGAGGTCCCGCCGCTCGAGCGCGCCGGGGAGGCGGAGTCGGCGTCAGAGGCGGCGTCCGAGGCGTCGGGGCCGTGGTAGCTCGCGAGGAGGGGCGTTCGTGCATCCTGGTGGTGGCCCCGCACGAGCGCGGGTGTCGGCGGCGCGGTCAGGCCCGGGGAGAGCAGCGCGAGCCGCGCCTCGCGCGGGACGGACGCGAGCGCGGACGGGGGGGACGCTCGCGCGCGGGCCTCCTCGCGGCGCGCGGGTCGATGGAGTTCGGGCGTGGGCGGCGCGCGCGACGCGACGCGCTCGGCGAGGTCGCGGACCCAACGCTTCGCCTCCTCCGGGGTCCGCGCGACGAGGAAGACGCCGCGCTCGTTCCCGCGCGTCTCCACGTACACGCACGACTCGGCGTAGGCGACGTTGCCGTGGAAGTTGTGCGAGGAGATGGTCACGGACCTGGGGGGACGGGAAGGGGCGGGAGGGGTCAGCGCGGCGCCGGACGGCGGCGGGGAAAACTACGCTCGACTCCTGTGTTCCGTTGACGAGAAGGTTCGCGCGCGCGCGGAGATGGAGTTGTCGGGCGCGCCGCGCGAAGACGGTCGGGCGCGCACCGGACGTCCGAGACGGCGACGCTCGAGATGGCCGCGTCGTCCTTGGGCGTCGACGTGAACGTGATCAGCGCGCCGGAGGTGTCGAGGACGACCCATCGCTTGTACCACTGCTTCAGGTACTCCGAGCGCCGCAGCATCCACCGCCCCGATCTGAGCGGGCCCTCGTCCCCGACCGACGTCCCCGACCGACCCGTCGCGCGCTTCATCCCGGGAGACATGGGGGGGTGGTACGAGGGCGTCAGAGGCGCGTCCTCCTCGTCGTGGACGGGAGGGACGTGAGCCGCGTTCGCGAGAGCCGCCGAGAGCGCCATGGCGTCGCCTGTTCTGGAGAGGGGCGCGCCGTCGGCGCGACCGAGAGGACCGGGGACCCCACGTTTTTCCGCGAGACCTGCTCGTGGAAAATTCAAACGCGCCCCACGTGGGGTATATTCCCGCCAACCCAAACGGGACTCGGTTCGACGAACCGTCGAATCGTCGATCACGATCCGCGTCATCGGCTTCATCAACCGGCGCGCGCTCGGCGGATGGATGGCATTTCGCGACTCCCTCGCGCCCGCCGCCGACACTTTCTCGGAGCGCGCACGGTGCGAGCGGCGCGCTCGGCGTCGTCCCATGGCGTCCGCGGACGCGTCCGCGGACGCGTCGGCGACCCCGCCCCCGCCGGCGTCCACGCCCCCGCCGACGTCCACGCCCCCGCGGGGTAAGAAGGTGTCCATCGACTACCTCCTCGAGGGCGAGAGCGTGCGCACGAACGCGCATCTTCGCGCGTTCGCGTCGTCCACGCTCCCGGACGTCCTTCGGACGGACCCGAACTACCGCTCGTGGGCGAGCATCAACTCCAGGTCCCTCCGGAAGGAGATCGCCGAGGCGTCCGCGGCCGCCGCGCGCATCCCTCCCGCGTTCGCGAAGGCGCGCGGCCTCCCCCTCGGCCCCGAGGACCCCCTCGGCGACGGCGCGGGCGTCGTCATCTTCGACCTGTGCAGCGGCAAGGGCTTCGCCGCGCTCTTCCTCGCGCACCGCTACCCCCGCGCGCGCGTGCACATGCTCGACAGCAACCGAAAGATGAACCTCGACCACCTCGATTCTCTGCATCCGCGCGTCACGTTCGAGTGTCTCGACATCTACGATGACGCCGCCCTGAAGCTCGTGCGCGACGCGACGCGACGCGCCGAGCGGGGCGCCGTCGTCGTCGGCGTCCACCTGTGCGGCGACCTCGCGAGGCGCGGCGCGGAGCTCTGGCGCCGCTCCGGCGCCGACGCGCTCGTCCTGTCCCCGTGCTGCCTCGTCCGCGAGCTCCCGGAGAAGAAGCGCCCGAGCGGAAGGTTCGGGTACGGCCTCCCGGCGCTCGCGAAAAGATCGGGGTGGGACGCGTACGGGCTCTGGTGCCGGTTTCTGTGGCATCACGTCCGGGGGCTCGGAAGCGAGCGCGGGGGCGACGAGGAAGGTGGCGCCGAGGGAAGGATGGCGCACGAGGAAGGCGGTGGACGTTCGGTGGCTCACGAGGGCCGAGGTGCTTTCGAGGGCCTCGGGTCGAATCCGAGCGTCTCTCGGTCGGTGATTCGCGCGAACCTCGACTGGGACGAGGACATGATCTCGGAGCGAAACGCGTTCGTCACGGCGAGCGCGTGCGCGCCGTGCCCGGCCGCCGCGGAGGCGCGGGGGGTGGGATGACTCGGGTGGGGGGAGGGCGAGGGGCGTATATAGGCGTGGATAGGGGAGCGTAGGTAAGGAGATGTAGGTAGGAGAGTGTAGAGAAGTGAGAGACGGTGGAGGGCGCGTTCGGCCGGCGGGCGCGGCGGAAAGAGAAACCGACGCGCGCCAGCACTACAAATTTTACTTGTGCTGGTGGAACTCCGCCCGGGCGGATCCAGTTGACCCGGAATCGACCGGATGATCCCGAGCGGGCGGGTCGCACCGCGCGCGTCCCGTGATGGGCGCTCTATCATCGTCCCGCGTGTGCCGACTTTTGGCGCGACTATTTCCCGCGCACATCCCGTCGACGCGCGCCCCCCCGCGCCGCGCGTTCGTTCCCCGGGGAGGATCCCTGAGCGCGCGGCTGACTCGCGCTCGGACGTCCCTCGCCGCGCGTTCGTCGCCCGCTCCCGATCGCGCTCGGCCGCGCCCCCGATCGCGCTCGCGCCGCGCCTCTCCCGGTCGTCTCTCGGCGCGCGCCGAGACGCGCTCGGGCTCGCCGCGCGCCTCCCTCGTCGCGATCATGTCGTCGTCCGGGGAGGACTCCGACGACGAGCGGGAGCTCGGGCGGCGATGCAGCGTGCACGCCGGGCTCGACGCGTTCGCGGTCGCGGCGGAGCGCATCGCGAGGACCGCGCACGTGAGCGTCGCGTCGCCGCACGTCGCTCGCGCCAACGCCAACATCCTCCTCGAGGCGCTCCGGTGCTATCGGGACGTCGCCGCCGAGGACGACGCCCTCGGCGGGGCGGCGTTTCGAGACCGATGCGCGACGGAGCGCGAGCGGTTCCTCGCGACCCTCTCGAGGGCGTTCCGCGCGATCCTGTGCGCGACCCCGGTGCGAGAGACGAGGGACGAGAGACGAGGCGAGACGATCGTGTACGTCCCCGACGCCGCGTCCGCCGCCGCCGCCAACGCCATCGACGCGTTCGGGTTCGAAGCCTCTGCGGCGGGTGAACGCGCGGCAGATGAACTTGGCGGGCGGAACGAGATCCTGACCTTCCTCCTGAGCCAACTGATCGATAACCCCGACGCGGGCGACGCCACGGTGGACGATATCTTCCACTGCGTCGCGGCGGTGACGCGGCACAGCTCGACGGTGTGCGAAAGGTGGCGGCGGCAACCGAACGACGGCGCGCCTCTTTTTCCCTTGGCGCACGGCGACGCGGAGGCGCTCGTGCTCCGCGAGCTCAAACGCCGCGATGCGTTCGAGCTCTCCGAGCGCAACGTCGCGCTGCTCCTCACGCTGGTCGAGCGGGGCGACCGCGCCGCCACCGCGGCGCTCCACGCGCTCCACGCGCTGACGAAATACGTCGCGGGGCACGCGTTCGACGCCGAGGGGGACGCGACGGAAAAGAGAGAGGGACGCGCGAGGCGCGCGGTCGGGGTGCTCGGCGGCGGCGGCGCGATGAGCCGCCTCGCCAAGTTCATCTGGGAGCTGGCGTTCACCGCCGGCGAGGAGGCGCCGGGGAAGGAGTCGGCGCCGGGGAAGGAGTCGGCGCCGGGGAAGGAGTCGGCGCCGGGGGAGTCGTCCGGGGGCGCGGCGGAGTCGTTCCGCGACGCGCCCGAGTCGAGCGCCGCGGCGCTCGAGCCCGAGGACGCGCGCGACGTCGCGAGAGACGTCCGAAACCGCCGCGGTTCGACCCGCCACGCCGCTGAGGAGCTCCTCCCCGCGGCGGTGAAGCTCGCGAAGGCTCTGATCACCGCCGCGCGTGAGCACCCCGTGACGCCCGCGAACGACGCCGAGACGAGCCAGATGGAGCTCGTGCTCGTCAAAGTCGCGCTCACCTGTCGCACCACGTTTTTCGAAGAGGCGGGCTCGGGACCCGCGTCGTCGACCCGCGCGCGAAGCCGAAGCCTCTCGTGGAAAGAGTGGCGGAGAGCGATCAAGGCGCTGGGCGCGCTCGTCGAGCGACGGCGCGCCGGGGGGTACATGTCCGGTCGCGCGCGCCGAGAATGGAACGATGACACGTCCCCGCTCGCGAGAGAGATGGGATTCATGTGCGTTCACTTCGCGTCCGAGTACGTCGGCGCCGCCTACGTCGCCGCCCTCGAGGACGAGTCCGGGGACGCGCGCCGGTTCCACGCGATGGATCGCCGTTTTTGCAAGGGGGTGTTTAGGTTCGTGAAAACGTTCGGCGTCGACCACCCGGCGGACGTGCGGCTCGCCCGCGCCGTCGAGGAGTATCGCGACATGAACAGCGAGGCGCTCGTCAAGATGCTGAACGCGGCGATGACCGCCGCGTTCGCCGATGACCTGGGCCGAACCATGAATCGTCGAGAACGTCTGCACGACGCCGCGTTGATCATCGAAGAGCGGCTGCGCGCGTTCGACGACGCCGAGATGTCCGGGCTGCGCGAGGTGGTCGAGCTTCTGCGAGAGCATCACTCGCGCGCCGCGAAGCAATGCGCGTCGCGGAAGCACCCGGCTCTCGACCGCAAGATGCGCCCGTGGCTGGACACGTACGACGGATGGGCCGCGCGCGTCGCGAGCGCCGCCGACGAGAGCGCGGCGGCGAGCGCCGCGAAGCGTCCCCCCGCCGCGAAGCGTCCCCCCTCTCGGCGAGCGTCCCTCGAGGAGGTGCCGACGCCGGCGCGGAAGAGCGCGAGGCGCGCCGCGGCGAGGAGGCGGTCGGGCGACGATTGGCAACAGGAGGCGCGGTGAGACAGACCCCCCCCGGCGCGGAGCGCGAGAGACACGATGCGTAGACTCTAGGATACTTTTACGCGACAATACGACGACACCTTCGTCTCGGTTCTGCGCGACGAAGGTTCTGCGCCGCGCGTGTTCCTTCACGCCGCCTCCCCCGCCGCCGCCTCCCCCGCCGCCGCCTCGCCCGCCGCCGCCTCGCCCGCCGCCGCCTCCCCCCCCGCCGCCTCGCCCGCCTCGGGTCCCCCCTCGCGGTCGTTCTCGCCTCGGCGCTCTCCCGCGTCGTCGTCGCGCGCTCTCGACGATCGCCTCAGCCTCGTCCTGATCCTTTCCCTCTCCCTCCCGTCGAGACAGTTGTAGTGATACCGCACCTGTTCCTCGCCGTACCTCTCCGGGTGCCCCGGCCTGACCGCGTCCCTCACCGCGACCCACCTGCGCCACTGCGTCTCCCTGCCGCCGTCGGGATCCTCGTACCCCGCGAGCGCGGCGTCGAAGGCGTCGTCCACGCGGCGCCGCGCGATCGGGTCGTCCGCGAGCGGGTTGGGCGGCGTCGGCGGGACGTCGCCCCGGTCGGGGCCGGCGACGTCGTCGAAGACGAGGACCGCGCGGAAGGCGAGCCAGGGGCCGAGGGTCGGGTGGATGCTGAGGTGGCAGCTCTCGTCGAGGTGCGCGACGCCGGCGACGTGCGCCATGCGCTGGATCGCGACGAGGCGCCCGGGTTTGGTCTCGTGCGCGTAGAAGACTCTGGGGCGCGGGGGGGGAGGAGGCGGAGGGGATGACGATGACGACGACGGCGACGGCGACGGCGACGACGACGACGGGGTGGGGTCGGCGTCGCGGGCGGCGCGGACGGCGGCGGCGACCTCGCGCGCGACGTAGGCGTCGACGGGGTCCGCGGCGTCGCCGATCTCGGGGTCGGCGACGTGCGCGTCGCAGAAGGCGGGCCAGAGCGCGCGCGAGTTGCCGACGAGGACGACCAGCGCGTCGTCGCCGCGGGCGCCCGCGGGGGCGATCGTCGCCGAGGGCGGGGCGACGTCGTTGTACCAGCTGAGGCGGAGGGGGGCGACGACGTCCAGGCCTCGAGGGGCGAGCGCGGCGCGGATCGCCGCCGTCAGTGGTTTCCAATCCCCGGACGCGCTCGGGGGCGACGGCGGCGCGTTCGAGGGCGACGGCGACGCCGCCGACGCATCCTCGTTGTTACGCCGCGAAGGCGAGGGCGAATCGCACCGCGCGCGGAGAGCGCGACGAAACGAGGCCGCCGCGGCCGCCGCGACAGCCGCGACCGCGACCGCGAAGACGAGCGGCGGGCCTCCGTCGGGAGGCGCCTTCCCGCGCGCCATCCCGAGGAGATCGAGCGCGCGTCGAGGGTGTGGAGATGCGGCGAGGAAGGGGACGAGGCCGTTCGCCTGTCTGTAGGACGTTTTCGGGCACGAACGCGAACGAGGCCGAGGATCAAACGCGCGTCGGTGTTGGGACCTGGCGAAGAAGCCCCCGCGATGAGGGCGTGAGTGGCTCGGGTGATCGACTGTCGCCTGTTGCTAAAGTGCTACGTTCTCTACGGCGTCCTTCGTGGACCTACTCTTCCTCGCGTTCCGGCGGGAGCCCACAGGGCAGGAGCATTCTCTGCGGCGCGGGAGCGCGGAGGGTCACGGGCGTCAGGCGCGAGCGCGAGCGGCGGGACGAGAGAGAAAGAAAATGCACGTCGATCTCGTTCGCTTAGGGTTGTTGGCGAGCGCGAGGGCGGGGGGCCACCGGGGGTTCCGCGCGAACGGGGGTGACGGGCATCGGACGCCGCGCGTCACGCCACGCTCGCGGGGGGGCGGACGTTCGCGTTCGCGCACCTGCATCATGTTGTACCGCACGCGACCGATGGACTCGTTCTCCGCGAGGGCGAAGTACTGCAGCATGCTGTGCCGCCCAAAGTACGAGGCGTACGAGTCGCGATGGATGTTCACCGCCCACTCGAACCTGTTCGTGTCCGCGTGACCGGTGCCGACGTACCGCGTCTGCAGATGTTCGAGCTGCGAGTTGATGTTGAAGCGATCCGCAGCGGTCGCCATCGTGCGCGCGGGGGAGGACGCCGCGCGGGTGATCACTGCGGAAGCGCGAACGAGATTTTCGACCGGCCACTGGTGAGACACAGCAGCCAGGGACTTGAGCCCGATGCGGCCGGCGCCGCGCGTCGCGCGCGCCGCGCAGATTTAGTGTCGAAGCGCGTGAGATTCTCAAGATCACGGGCCGCGGGGGCGACGGCCGCGTCACAGACCTCCTCCCCATCGCCACGTCCCACGTCGCGGCATGGGGTCGACGCCGGGCCGTCGTCGCACTGTCCGCGCTTCGGGCGCGTCCCGTGCCGCCGCGCTCGTCGCGCTCGTCCTGTGCTCGTCGCTCGCGATCGCGGGCGCGCGCGCGGAGGACGAATCATCATCGCCAACCGACGGGGCCGCGTCCGACGCCGTCTCGGAGCCGATCGACGCGGACTTCGAGGCGTACGACCCGACCGAGCACTTCGCGTTCGAGGAACCCGACGACGGGTGGAAGCGCACGTCCGAGGACGAGATGCCCCGCGTCGCGTTCGAGATCATCGACGTCGCGGCCGGCATCGCGGACCGCGAAGGCTCCGGCGACGGCCAGATCAAGGACAAAGCCAAGCGCCAGGACTACCAGGACCTCGCCGCCTTCTACCACGCGCAGTCCGCGACGATCGCGAGCTTCAACGGCCGCGAGGACCTCCACCCGGACGGAGCGTGCGAGCGCGAGATCAAGCAGCTCTGCGGCTCGGACGACATGGACGACTCGCACGTCACCAAGATCGAGTTCACGAAGACCACGGGGCATCGCGACGACGCCTCCTCCGACGATTCCTCCGACGCCTCCTCCGCGGCGGTCACCGAGCGCCGCGCGCGCCGGGCGCTCCTCGCGGACCCCGAGCCCGACCCTTGGGGCGTGGACGAGGACGACCCGGAGGCGGAGATGACGGAGAAGGACAGGAGGATCCGCGACCTCGAGGACAAGGTGAACGCGCTCGCCGGTTTGATCGAGAACGTCAAGGGCGGCGCCGCCGGGATCAAGGCCAGGGCGTTCTCCGACCCGAAGAAGGCGCACAGGCCGTACCGCTCCTTCTTCGAGTGCGTGCACACGAACATGATCGACGTGCACAACAAGCGCGCGAAGCACGTCGTCTCGAAGGAGTGCGCGGACGAGGTCCGGGAGACGTACTCGCGACGGTTCTCGGACATCCGCGGCGACGCGACGCTGATGGAGATGTGCGGCGGCGGGCACAAGGGCCCGACCCACGACGTCGAGTTTGCGCCGGATCCGGACGACGACAAGCACTCGAACAAGAACGAGGCGCGGGGCGAGGCGATCGCGGGGGGCGACATCGGCAAGTTCTGCTCCGGCGTGAAGCCCGGCCTCGGCCTCGTCTTCCGCTGTCTCAAGTCGCACAAGACGGAGCTCGAGCCGGCGTGCGCCAAGGTGGTGAGCCAGCGTCAGATTGAGCAGGCGGAGGATATCTCCCTGGACGCGCCGCTGTCGCTGATGTGCGAGGACGACCGCGCGAAGCTCTGCGCGGACAAGGAGTGGGGCGGCGGCCTGGTCGAGCAGTGCCTCAAGGACGCGCGCTCGGAGCTCTCCACCCAGTGCAAGCTCGAGGTGTTCCGCCGCGAGGTGGAGGAGTCGGAGGACGTGCGATTCGACGCCTTCTTGTCCGACGCGTGCGCCCCCGACGTCGCCGCCTTCTGCGACGGCGTCAAGCCCGGGGACGGGCGCGTGATGGCGTGCCTCGAATCGCACGCGAACGACGCCAAGTTCACCGCGGACTGCCGCGCGATTCTCGACCGCAGGGTCGTGCGCCGCGCCGCGGACTGGCGCCTGGACTTCTCCCTGCGCCGCGCGTGCGTCGGGACGGTGAAGTCGATGTGCCGCGCCGAGCTCGACGCCGCCAAGGCCAAGGTGAGCTCCAGCGGGAGCATCCTCGAGTGCCTCAAGAAGAAGCTCAAGGACGGCGACGTGGACGACGAGGAGTGCAAGCGCGAGGTGTCGAAGAAGATGGTCGCCGCGGCGTCCGACATCCGAGAGGACACCGCGCTGACGCTCGCGTGCAAGTCGGAGCTCACCGAGCTCTGCGCCGGCGTGCAGCCCGGGGAGGGCCGCCTGTGGACGTGCCTCGCCGCGAACCGAGCCAAGGCGTCGAAGGAGTGCGACGCGAAGCTCTTCGAGCGCGAGGTGTGGATGAGCGGGGACTGGCGGTACAAGTACGCCCTGGCGTCGAAGTGCGCGGCGGAGAGCCAGATGCTGTGCCAGGGCGTCGCGCCCGGCGGCGGGCGGGTCATCAAGTGCCTCCAGGAGAAGCTCAAGTCGCCGAAGATGGGGAAGGAGTGCCGGGACGCGGTGTTCGCGGACCAGGCGAGGGCGCACGGCGACATCAGGCTCCACCAGGAGCTCACGAGCGCGTGCGCGGCGGACGTGAAGGACCTGTGCGCGCCCGTGAACCCCGGGGAGGGGCGGGTCATCAAGTGCCTCAAGGAGAAGCGCGCCGACGTGAAGGCGCCCGAGTGTCGCAACGCGCTGCTCCGCCTGATGATGTCGCAGGCGGACAACTACCTCCTCGACGCCCCGCTGAGCGCGGCGTGCCACGACGACGTCGTTCAGCACTGCTCGGACATCCAGCCGGGCCAGGGGCGCGTGCACGAGTGCCTGCGCGCCATCCCGAACGCGCTGAGCCCGGCGTGCAAGGCGGCGGAGACGAGCGCGGAGGCTCAGGAGGCGGAGGACATCCGCCTGAAGCCGCAGCTCCTGGAGGCGTGCCAGGTGGCGGGCGCGCAGCTGTGCGCGGGCGTGGAGCCGGGGCACGGGCGGCTCCTGGAGTGCCTCCTGGGGAAGGCGAGCGACCCGACGATGGACCGCGCGTGCGCGAGGAAGCTCTCGAAGCACGCGCAGAGGGCGAACAAGCACATGGCGTTCGACATCAGGGTGAAGCGCTCGTGCGGGAAAGACCTCGAGCGGCTGTGCGGGAAGGGCGACGACGCCGCCGCCAACGAAGCCGCCGCGGAGACGCCGGGAGTGGAGGACCCGCTCATCTGCCTCACGCGCGAGGAGGCCGAGATCGAGGAGGACGACTGCCGCGCCGCCGTCCGCAAGAGCGTCAGGCGAGCCTTCACCTTCTACCGCGTCGGCGCGCCCGCGACGGCGGCGTGCGACGACGCGGCGACGCGGCTCTGCGGCGCGAGCGAGGACGTCGCGGCGTTTCAGGCGCCCGGCTCGGTGCTCAGCTGCCTTCGCCGCAACGTCGACGAGGCGGGCGACGCGTGCTGGAGAGCCGTCTCCGCGGACCTCCCCGACTCCAAACACGACGTCGCGGAGGTGGGCGCGATCGCCGTGGCGAAGGATACGGCGGCGATGGAGGCGGACATCGGCCGCGCCGTCGAGAGCAGGGTGCTCGAGGAGGTGTCCAACCGCATCGCGACGCAGTCCTCGAGCGTGCAGGCGGCGGCGCAGCGCGCCGTCGCCGCGATGAAGGCCAAGGCGGACAGCCTCGCCGGCGTCGTCGGCGTCCTCGGGTTCGCCCTCGTCGGCGTCGCCGGCGTCGCCTTCCTGGCGCTCAGGCGCATGATGACCCTCCTCGCGAACACCAGGGGCGGAAAGGGCGGCGCGCACCGAGCGCACAACGTGTAGAGAGGGCGAGTGAATGGACGAGGGCGAGTGAATGGACGAGGGCGAGTGAATGGACGAGGGCGAGTGAATGGACGAGGGCG
>MDSW01136497.1_pt1 | contig 13816 bp, 10 predicted proteins | sample 811171 | NCBI WGS metagenome assembly MDSW01 (sample SAMN05326641, study PRJNA326480) | marine metagenome | isolation source: seawater | place: Atlantic Ocean: North West | collected 2012 | reverse complement strand
CGATGGCGGAGTAAAGATTTCTGTTGGCGACCTCAAACGCGTGACTGAGCCGCTATCCTCAATTTACGCTATTCCCGACCACATGCATGCAATATGCAACATGTTGGGCGATGGGCTGGTTCCTAGTAATGCCAAGGCGGGTTATTTGGCTCGCATGATGGCAAGGCGAGTTTGTCGCATGAAGGGAGATTTGGGCCTCGATGTGAGCCTTGCTCAATTAGGTGAGCACCACATGGATACTCACCTCGACATGACTCGATTTGTTCAGTCGCGCGAAGGAATCCTGACTATTCTCTCTCTGGAAGAAGCCCGTTATCACGAGATGCTACGCAAGGGTGAGGCGGCGGTCCGAACGGCTCTGCGCGATGTGACAAAGGATGCCAGCGAAGCGCCAGATGAGACGCTTTTCCGACTAGCCGAAGAGCGTGGTCTCAATCCTGACATGGTAGTCTCGATAGCCCATGGGCTCGGTTGGCAGAACCTCTCAGTGCGAGTTGGATTCGCCGCCGATATGGCTGCACGCAATGCAGAGGGGACTAAGGCTGCAGCAAAAGGCAAGGCGAAGGGGGAAATTTTCCCGATCGGTCAGCCAATAACCATGCGCGATTATTACGAAGACACTAGTAAAACCGAGTTCCAGGCTACCGTTCTCCATTGCAGTCCAGTCAGCCAAGAGCAAATCGCTTCACTCAATCTGTCTGCAGAAGTAAGCATCACTCCAACCCATGCGGTAGTCCTCGATCGTACGCTATTCTATCCCGAAGGCGGAGGGCAACTTGGCGACCAAGGCACCCTTAGTGGAGCAAATGTAGCCGATACCCGCGTCGAGAATGGAGTCATCTTCCACCTTACCGACGCGGCCCTCTCCAATGGTGAAGTCGAAGGCCAAGTCGATTGGAGCCGACGACGCCAACTGATGGACCATCACACTGCTGTTCACCTCGTCGGTGGTAGTGCAAGAGCACTACTTGGCTCCCACATCTGGCAAGCCGGTTCGAACAAGGGCGAGCGATACGCCAGAATCGACCTCACTCATCACTCGCGCCTAACACGCGACGATCTGGACCAAATCGAAGACCACGCCAATGATATCATCGGTGCAAATCCAATCGTCGAAAAAATCGTATTACAGAGGGCCGAAGCCGACGCACGCTTCGGCTTCGAGTTATACCAAGGCGGACCACCCAAGCATAGCGAAATACGTGTAATCAAAATCGGCGACCATGATGTGCAAGCCTGTGGTGGAACGCATCACGACAATGTGGGTGAAGTTGGGGAGCTTCGCATCATTAGGGCGAGTCAAGTCCAAGACGGGGTCGAGCGTCTGCAAATCGTGGCAGGGGAGACGGCGCGTGAGCACGCGAGGGCTCAAGAGCGATTACTGAATGAGTCAAGTGAAGTCTTAGGAGTCTCGCCAGAAGACCTCCCTAACACAGTATCACGCTTCTTTGACGAATGGAAGTCGCAACAGAAGAAGATCGAGGCTCTTGAGGCTGAAATCGTTAGACTGAGGACTAGCGGAGGAGGAGATGGAGCAGTCGAAAAAGATGGAATCCGTTACGCTGTGATGGAAGTTGCTGGAGATATGAAAGCTGTAATGGCAATGCTTGGACAACTTACACGTGACCCTGAGAAGCCAACACTTGCAGTTCTCGGTACCAGAGATGGAGGCGGCAAACTCATCGTGGCTAGCACTGAGGGGTCTATTGTCTCCCAGAAGCACGATGCTACTGAAATTCTTGCAGCGATAGCCGGTCATATCGACGGCGGCGGCGGAGGTCGTCCCACAATGGCTCAAGGCGGCGGTTCCAATCCTGATGGAATCCCTGCCGCTCTCGATGCCGCTCGTGATTTACTCGGGTTGTGAGAGTAAATGGTCGAACAAGTTGATGTCTCTGAGCGCGCTGCTGCTATTGAGTATGCGATTAGAGATGTTGTAGTTCCAGCAGTCGAGTTGGAGAAGCAGGGGCATGAGATAATTCGGCTCAACATAGGTGATCCTCTTGCCTACGAGGGATTACCAACTCCAACTCATATGATTGATGCTTACAAACGAGCATTGGATTCACAGGATAACGGCTACGGTCCGTCTTACGGTTTGTCTGCACTACGCCTAGCGATTGCATCCGCCGAGACGGGCAAGGGGTGGCCTTGCTCAGAAGACGACGTCTATGTCACTCACGGAGTGACCGAAGCTCTGCAAATCATCTTCGCTGCTTTCCTCGAAGAAGGCACGAAAGTTCTCGCCCCAGGACCTCACTACCCTCCTTACATGGCTTATCCGCAGATGTACGGGGCTACGACGGTCGAATACAGGATGGACCCGACAGACGGTTGGTGCATTGATTTGGACGATATACGTCAAAAAATGGATGACAGTGTCCGCCTTTTGGTGCTAATCAATCCGAACAATCCAACTGGAAACGTCGCAACCAAGGCCGAGATAGACGCAGTTTTCACTATCGCCCGGGATTATCCCAATTGCACAATTATCGCCGACGAAATTTACGACGGGCTTGATTTCACAGGCTCGCTTGTATCACTTGCCTCCCGGTCAACCGATGTTCCCGTCATCACTCTCAATGGAGTCTCGAAGGTCTACTTCGCTCCGGGTTGGCGCATTGGCTACATGGCTTGGCATGACCCTGAGGGAAGGCTTGCACTCGTTCGTGACGGGGCGGAGAGGCTTCTACGTAGCAGACTTTGCGCAAGTACACCAGCTCAGCACGGATTCCTTGCTGGACTTACCGAGGACAGGGGTTGGTTGGACGGTCACAAGGCACTTGTGAAGCAGCGCCTCGACTATTGTATGGAGCGGATTGAGGCTATCGATGGTATCGAGTGTGAGGCGCCAGGTGGCGCATTCTATCTCTTTGTGCGCATAACCGACGAGCGCGCCGCCTCAGACAAACAGTGGGTTCTCGACTTACTACACCAGCATCATGTCCTGGTCGTACATGGCTCCGGTTTCTCGCCAGAGTTCGGCGCCGGCCATTTCCGTATGGTCTGCTTGCCTGCGATCGATGTCCTCGCAACAGCATTCGACCGCATCGACCAATTCATCAACGGTTGATCACATGGGATTATTCGACTTTTTTAGAAAGAACTCGGGCACTGACAGCCCAGAGGAACTCATCACAAAGAGATGGGTGCCAAATTCAGATGGCACATACAGAGATGTTGTGCGCAAACATGACTCAGACGAACTGGCTGCTCGCTTCGGCGTTCGAGCATTCGAAACTTGGTTTCACCGACTCGAGCAGCGACTAGGTCAGAGCTTGGGTCGCAGATTAGCCCACGCCGCACTAGAACATGAGGAATACATGATTGGATTGGGAGGATTTCCAAAACCTTCCGGGCGAGATATTTCCAGATGGAATGGCACCGAACAGGATTGGCAAAGCCGAGGGATGGGAAATTACAGCATGTTGGAAGATGGCGCCGAGGCACGTATCCTAATCGAAAATCCGGCTTCGGCCTCACTCTGTTCAGGATTCATAACAGGTGCATGGGAAAACGCAACTGGCAAACGTCATCGATTCCTCTGGTCCCAAAATACAGAAGAAGGTCTCATAGTCACTTTGTCTTTGGATGATAAATCAATTCCTTCACCGAAGAGATCGGCTATTGGCTGGCCTGAACCCACCTCTGTAATTTCGATGCCAGATGACATAGAGGAATCATGGGAGGATTTGAGAATTGATTCCTCTGGAGTTTGGTCAATCATGGGCGAGCGCAGAATGATGGTTCATCGCGACCTCATTATGCGCTTCGAAGAATTCTGCCTTCCTTACCTACAATCAATTGAGGAAGGCAGGCAAGACATGCAATGGCCTCTTGAGGATGAACAGCAATCGATATGGTGGACTGCTGCTGCCGATTCGATGCGTGAGACTTTCTTTGAATCGGGTCGGCACATCCTCGTCTCAAAGCCAGAAGACTGGATTAGTATCGCACGCAGACATCTTTCAATCGAGGGTCTTGGAGCAGTGAAATCAGTCAAGTCCATTGACGCCCACGGAGGCGTTGAACTACAATTTTCTGGCTGTTTTCACCCCGCCCTCGCAGGCGGCGTTCTTCTAGCCTGTTGGGAGCGGGCCCATGGTCGTCGAGGAAGCCTCGAGTGCACTTTCAACAGCGGCGCAGTAAGTCTTTCTTTGAGCCCATCGGTAGCCATTGCGGAATGATGTCATAGATGCGATTTCGCTGAAACGTTATATTCATGTCATAGGTCATCGGTACGGCCCCTTATGGGGCCGGGTGATGAATTTGGCTTTGAACCACAATCAATACGCAGTCGCGGCGATAGCAGCGACACTCTGTCTAGCAGGATTCTATACCATCATCGACGCGGGACTTTCGACCACAGAATCAGGTGGATTTGACTCGGCCGGTTCCGACGTTATCATTTCAGGTCCAGAGGTTCAAGAAGGCGGTTCCGACTTCGATAATGATGGCCTTCCAGATAGGATGGAACAAACTCTCTACGGAACCGATTGGCGTAATAATGACACAGACGGTGACGGTCTCGAAGACGGTTGGGAAATTCAAAACGGCTTAGATCCACTCGACAGTGGAGAACCTAACGACGGAGATATCGAGAACGTCAATCCTGGTGAGGAAGAAGAAACTGGTGAACAGAACGAAACATTCCCTGATCCTGACAACGGACCCTTTGGTGATCCCGACCGCGATGGACTGACGAATGAGCAGGAAGCTGCAATCGGAACAAATCCAACTGTTCAAGACAGCGATGGAGACGGACTCAACGACCGTTGGGAGTCTCTCTACACTGAGGTTGTTCAGACACCTCAGGGCCCAGTCACTCTACTCGATCCACTAGAGCCGAACTGGGGTTGTTCTCTTCTTACACCACAGGTCGAGGCTGAGATGAAACTGATTATCGGCACCTCTACTTGGAACAATCTTCCAATTGGACCCAATGGAGACCACTCTTGCGACTCTGTTCTCGACATCGACCGGCAGGGCCCTGATTCGCTCCCTAATTACCTCGAAGAAATCTACGACACAAACCCCCTCGAAGAGGACAGCGACCTAGACCTAATTCCTGATCGCGTCGAGGTTGGCTACGGCAGTCAAGATCTGCAAGTCCACTGCGGTGTGCCTCAGTTTGGAACCATTCGTATTGACGCACCCTATACTGAATTGATGAGCGGTGTCGGCGACCTAACATGGTTCAATCAAGACATGGATGGCGACGGTCGCCTCAATGGCCCCGGAGACTGGGATACCGATGGCGACGGAATGCCTGACGGATTCGAATATTGCTACAACACTCTCCTCAACCCTGCCAACTCTACCGATGCTTACGGCGACGGTGATGAGGATGGCCTGAACAATGTCGAGGAGTATGAGGTCGCCTATACTTGGGGGCCAGTCAATTTCACCAGCCCTCTAGTCGCTGATACAGACTTCGATGGCATGCCTGATGGTTGGGAATATCACAGTGGAATCCACCCTAACGACGGCAGCAATGCGGAGGAGGACCCTGACTTCGACGGCTACGATGCAGATGGTGATGGAGGCGTTCGATACACCGATCTCGTAGGCATCTCAACCGTCAACAACATAGTTGTCGAGGTTGGAGATTTCGTTCAGGTCAATAGCACCGTGATGTGGGTACGAACAGTTCAGGACAGTCAATATGTCAACATTGTAGTGAAGGCTCCGACGGCTGGTTACATCTACTCAATCAATGTCAATGTCGGCGATGAAGTCACTAGCCGTCTGCAAGATCTCGCTACAATCGTCGAGGAGCATGAGCGATTCACCAACCTCGATGAGTATAACGCTCGTGACCGAGATGGTGACGGCATCGTCGACGGTCGCTCTACTAACCCACTAGTCGCAGACACCGATAATGATGGTCTCATCGATGGAATCGAAGTGATCGGGTGGACTATTCGAGTTGTCGATATGGGTGTGCGCGACGTTATAGTGCGTTCCGACCCGGGTGTCTACGATACAGATCGTGACGGCCTCTCCGACGCGACAGAATACTACGAAACCTTCACCAACGCGACCGATAGAGATACCGATTCCGACGGCCTCGAAGATTTCACCGAGGCTATGGATGGATTCGTTTGGAACGGAACTACTTACTACACCAACGCCTCGATGTTCGATACCGATAACGATGGTCTTGACGATGGTGAAGAAGTCATAGACGGTGCCGATCAGTATATCACTCACGCAAATAATGCTGACACCGATAATGACGGCCTGAGCGATGGTGGAGAAGTCCTCCACATCCCTCGTCCGTGGCAAACCGCCACCAGTCCTTTGGACAATGATACCGATGATGACGGGCAACCCGATGGCTGGGAGATGCAAGTCTTTTCAGTCCAGCAAAATACCAATTCTCACAGCCTGTGGATTAGTACTCAGAACTGGCTTCCTCTCGGATGCGATAGCATGCAAGAGTGCGGCAAGGGTCCTGGTGGCTGGGTTTGGGATAGCTATCTGAAGGGCTTCCAAACCTCTGGTGACCGCAACGGCGACGGTGTCCTCGATCCGAAGTATTTCATCTACGAAATGAATCTGACTGGATTCCCTATTCCGGCAAATGGCCGCTGGGCTCTCGACCCATCGTTCGGTTCAATGCCGGACTCCAACTTCGATATCGATAACGACACCTTACTGAACGCTCTAGAAGCTCCTGACCGTTGGGATACAAACCCGGTTGCCGACGATACCGACGGCGACATGCTTGCAGATGGATGGGAGGTCTCTGCCTCCGAGCGTGCAATCAACCTCGGTCTCGTCGACAATAACTCACTCGATGCATTGGGTGCTCGAGGTCCGATGGACCCGAGAATGCCTGATTCGGACCTCGACGGAATAGACGATGGTGCGGAAGATTTCGATGGTGATGGACTGAATAGATCGCACTTGCTCAATCGTTATTGTCCAGGATGGGATAACCCACAGAATGCCGAGTGCCACATCGACCCAACGACATCTAATGGAGGTAATTTCTACGACGATCTAGAGAATTACACGAATTACGAAGAATTCCAAAATGGCACCGATGCAGTCCTAGCCGATACCGATGGAGATGGATGGGCCGACGGTTCTGAGGTCTATCACCAAGATCATGATGGCGATGGAATGTGGTCTGGATGGGAATTCTACTTCGACTTTGATCCATTCGATCCAGCTGATGCATACATCGATTCCGACGGTGATGGTTACATGAATAAGTGCGAGAATAAATGGAATACGAATCCAAAGGATCCCACGAGCTTCCCAAGTCAGGGCGAACTCTGTACCAACAATTGATGCCCGCATCTCCCTCAGGTTTCATCCCCTGAACGGTCCTCGGGTGGCTTGGTGATACGATGTCTTGGTGGATAATGCCGACAACTGCGGACATCGGCTTCCGCGCATTTTCCAGTAACCCTAGTGACCTTCTGAGGGAGGCTGCGCTGGCCTTGCAAGGCATTCAGATGTCGGAGCGTGGTGCTGCGCTACTCAATGGACACCTCCGCCACGTCGGCGAATGGGCTGTAACGATCCCGACAGGTGACTTAGAGAGGGGCTTGGTTCGATGGCTCGAAGAGATCCTCTATCAGGGATCTGTAGAAGACAGATGGTTGGTAGAATCTGACCTTGTAATCGAGGAGGATTGCTTACGCGCGCAGGTGCTTTGGGTCGATGCGCGCGATGTCGAACTCGAGGTTGAAGTGAAAGCAATCACTCTGCACGACCTCGCAGTTCGTGAAGTGGCTGAAGGTGAGATTGTCGAAGGAGTCGAAGGCGTTCCATCCTTCGAAGGTCCTGGCTGGATGGCGCAAGTTGTATTGGACATCTGATGCAAATCAACCGATTGCTTCCCAGATGTAGAATACTCCACTGGCAACAATTCCAATCATTACACCATTATGAATCCAAGACGTTTTCAATGATTTTAACCATCTCTTTCCTACTCTAACTCCAATAATAGCTGAGATCACTAAGACAGCGGTGATGTCTGAATGAGCGAGGATTTCTTCTGGTCTAAAAATCAGATAAATCGGAATTCTTGAGAGATCAACGCATAGGGCAAGTATGCTAGCAGTCGCTGCATAAGCCATTTTATCTGGCAATCTACGGGTTAGGAACATTGCACGTAGTGCACCTTGGTGTCCAGATAAACCTCCCATAAATCCGGAACCGAATCCACCAATTCGGTCATTAGCCTCTGGTATTCGATATCCAGTCCAATTCTCAGAAAGAGTTAGTATTGGCAAGAATATCAAGAAAATTCCGATTATTAGTAGCAGAGGTTCCTGAGGCACCTCATTTTGTAAAATAGCTCCCAGGATTGCACCCACGACTAACCAAACTCCATAGTGCCGAAAAGCGGTTAGATCTACCGATTCCCACATACTCCAGCACTTTGCTCCGTTGTGGGCTCCGTGAACTACCGCAACCACGGCCACTGCCTCATGAGGTGGCATTAGAAGTAGGACAAATGGTGTCAGCATGGTCGACAAACCGAACCCTGCAGGTACGGTTAATGCAGCAGCAAAGAATGCTCCAATTGCTGCAATAAGTAGGATGTCCATGATGTTCTGTCGCGGATTGACATTGTAGGTTTTTTCCCAATATAAATCTTAGAGTTCGTACTATTCTTCTACATTGAATCTTTGATAGACTTCATTTGTAGTTTGAGTCACGCGAATGAAGGTAGTACACTTAGGCAAATCCTTGATCCTTCGCGCACCAACATAGGAACAAGCCGACCGAACCCCACCAAGGATTGCCTGAACGGTAATCTCAACCGGACCGCGATAGGGCACGCGAACTTCCTTCCCCTCTGGAGCACGGTGCTTTGCCACCTCTCCATAATGAGTCTCCATCGCCTTAGCACTTGACATTCCATAGAATGACATGTATTGCTTTCCATTTGTGTCGGTCACTAACTCTCCGCCTGATTCATCGTGACCAGCAAACATACCACCCAGCATCACGAAATCAGCCCCGGCAGCAAAGGCCTTGGATACATCTCCAGGGCTTGAACAGCCACCGTCAGCCATTACGTGACCAGCAAGCCCATGAGCCGCATCAGCACACTCAGCAATAGCCGAAAGCTGAGGATAACCTACACCCGCAACCTTGCGCGTTGTACAAACCGAGCCAGGGCCGATTCCGACCTTGACAATATCAGCACCCGCGAGAATCAAAGCTTCAGTCATCTCTCGCGTAGCAACATTGCCAGCGATAACGATCGCTGAAGGAAATTCACTGCGCACCCTCTTGACGAATTGAAGGAAAACTTCTCGGTAGCCATTTGCAACATCGATGCAGATCATTTTGGTGCCCGCGTGTGTAGCCATTTTCCTCTTGAGTAAATCAAACGAATTCTCTGTCGATCCGCACGTGATAGCGACAAACTCGGGGTCAACTCCGTCTTCCCAAGCCTGCGCATAATCTCGAGTTGAGTAGAATTTCTGCATACATGTCAGCATCTTATGCTTCTGCAATTCAGCCGCGATACTGAACAAACCGGTCGTGTCCATATTTGCTGCTACAATCGGCACCCCTGACCAAGTAGTATCGGAATGGCGGAATTTGAAGTCTCGATAAAGCGATACGTCTGAGCGAGAAACCAGCGTACTGCGCTTCGGTCTAATCAATACATCATCAAAAGTAAGCTTCACATCGTGCTCTACACGCATCAGAACCTTACTACTGCAACGAAGGTGGCCTTAAGACGGTTATGACCGGAAAATACAGTATTTCAGGAGTCATCAGTCGTACTGATAATTGGCCCTGGATTATCCCAATGATACCATAATTCACGTCCATAATCTGCCGTAAATCCTTGGAAGAATAGTTTTTCATCGACGCTAGAATAATGTAAAGGCCAACTGCTATTGATGCCTGGATTCAAATCTACAGCAATTCTTGTTCCATCCCAAGTACCATCGCTTCTCCATACTTCTACACCATAAGTTCCACCATCATCAGCAGAGAAGTAAAGTTCTCCTTGATGTACAATTACTATATCTCCAGACCAGAAGCCGGTATCCCAATAGAAACTACTATTGTTCCCTGGATTTATGTCCCTAACCATGTGAGTACCGGAATAAGTACCATCACTTCTCCATAACTCTCTTCCATAGTCTTCAGTCTCGGCCATAAAGTAAAGAATACCATCCATCATGTTAAGTTCATTTGGAGAACTGGATCCATTTGTATTGATGTCTTTAATCATAAATGTGCCCGATTCAGTGCTATCAGAAATCCATAATTCGCGACCATTTTGGCCATCATCTGCTGTAAATATAATTTTTTGACCAAATTTAATGAGATTCATAGGTTCGCTTGAATTATTAGTTCCCGGCCATATGTCTTTCACTAATCGTGTTGTAAATGCATCACCCTGGCTGAAAAACAACTCCTGACCAGTAGAACCGTTATCAGCTGAAAGATAAGCACCATTGCTACCAGATGTAAGATACAACGGATTACTTCCTTCTTCTCCTGAATTAATGTCTTTAATTAGGAACAATCCTCCTGATAAAGCAGATAATCCATAGCGGTATAGTTCGCGGCCATAATTATCAGTTTCAGCAGTAAACCATAGAGTGTTGCCTTTCATAATCAAGTCTCTTGGCGCAGATCCCTGAAAATCGCCACAACAATATTCTACTCCATCATAAATCCAAGTTTCATCTTCTGGAACTAAATTAGCAAGCATAATTGTTCCTTGATTAGTACCATCACTGATCCACAATTCTTCACCAGAGGGGGGGTGACTCGAATCTCCAGAACCTCCAATCACTTCTAGAACGCTATAGATTACTCTATCTGGATTGAATCCATTAGAGGGGAGGATGAGTAATTGGCTTGCTCCTGCATATCCCTCTCTCCAGCCATTTTCTCCACCATAATCTGAACCCCAATTAAACCATTGATGACGAACAGTATGGGTTCCAGCAGCAGTACCATCACTAACTTGTAAATTAGCCGCAGATTCGGTACCTGGCTCTCCATCAAAGCCGGTGAAGAATATTTTATTATTCCCAGCAACGATCTCTGGATAGTGGCATGCTTGACTATTCCAACAATGAACTACAAGGCTACCTCCATTTTCACAGGTAGTTTCTCCACTAAGATCACTAGTTGTACACTCTTCCTCACGTAAATCTATGACCATGTATGTGCCAGCAATTGTGCCATCACTTCTCCATAATTCCCATCCATGAATTCCGTCATCGCCGGCGAAATACAGAACCCCTCCCATTTCAGTGAAAAGAGAAGGTCCCCATCCACCTGAGTTATTCTGAAATTCCAGTATCATGCCATTATCTCCGGGGCATTCTCCTATTCTAGATACAATTTCATTATCCTGTAATAATCCATCATTAGGTAATCCATTTCCACTACCATCATCATATCCAATGACCATCTCTAATCCAGGATTATCTTGTGGGCATGTGTATATTTTGTCTCTAATAGCATAAGTTAGACTGTTTAATGTACTCTGTAAGGCGGTATTCGTTGCTTCGAGAGAAGCAACTTGATTCTCCTTCTCGATTAATTCGCCCTCGAGGTTGGTGATTTGCGAGTCGGCATCAGAGATTTGCGAATCGAGATCCGCGATTTCTGCTTGGAGTGAAGTGATGAGCTCATCATTCTCTGTTTGATTCAATTGGTCCATGACGTCTGAGAGTGAGTTGGAAAGATTGGCACGGTGCCATTCAGCAGTGGATAGTTGGGCGGAGATGTTCGCGAGGTCTTCATTGGCTAATTCGAGCGCTACCTGAGCCTCTTCTAGAGTGGATTGTAATGCTGCAACATTCTCAGCATTTTCTGCATTCTCAGAGGTAAGATTCGCCACTTCCAATTCAAGAGAGGCGATTTGCTCATCTTTCTCGGTATCATCCCCGCTCCCAGCACATCCTGCTAAGGCAGAAGTTAGCATAACAAGTGTGAGCAGTACGGCGGTGGTTCGCATACCTCACCTTAGATTGAGAGGCATAAAAATCGTTCTCCGGCTACAAATTGGTTTCAAAATGGTGCTCGTGCCGGGATTTGAACCCGGGTCGACGGATCGAGAGTCCGTCATGATGGACCGAACTACACTACACGAGCGAGTAGCCCGGCGACCGAGGCTCGGTATTTCAAAACGATGGATGAAGCCTCATTCAAGCGCTTCACATTCACTTTTACTTTCACTTTCCTCTCTGTTCCAGTTCTTGATATGCTGACCGAGCAACATCAGGCCATGAACCGAAGCCTGAACCCCAATAGCCAACGAATCTACAGGAAGCGAGCCGACCCTGTTCGTGTAGTCTCCTTCGCTGCCCTAAACAAGACCGCTGCAAGCCGACGAAGACCTCAACCAGAGGCACTTGTCAATTCCTCAAACGGGAGGGCTGATGATGGACTCTGGCAGCCTATGCCACGACGTGCAATCGAAGTTAGCGTGAGTCCATCGAGCTGGTCTGGATTGCACTCGCGTGTGATGGCCTCTCGCCAGATTCCAATGGAGGCGATCTGATGTCCCGCACACGACGCCTACGAGAAGCGGTTCTAGTATTCCTTGAAGAGAAGGGGAATGCGAACACTGTCGAGGTTTTCGATTACCTCAATGAGAGATTCCGCTGGGGAGCTACGATGAACCAGGTGGGTAACATTCTCGCCAAGGATACTCGCTTTGCCAAGGTAGGGCATCAGCGCGGTCAATTCCGCGGCAGTGTCTACACTGTCTGCGTTTGGGCGCTGTCCGCTGAACCATTGATTGCAACGGCGTGAATCGTGCAAGCAATCAAGACGCGCACGCCCTCGTCGGAGGCGTGGGTCGAATCGCTGATTGGGTCCTGCTCTTCCGAGCAGGCAATTGTATCAGTGGATTTGTTGGAGTATTCCTCGGCGCAGTTCTCGCTCTTGGCGAATTCCCTTCCGATGATAATCTACACATCACCACATTACTTGCCCTGTCGGTCTACTCCTTCATGGCCTCTTGGAATGCTCTGAATGATTACCTCGACCTCGAAATTGACAGGGTGAATCGCCCAGATAGGCCATTACCTTCCGGGCGTATAAGCAAGAGAACTGCTCTGCTCTCTATCATTCTAACTGGATTAATTTCATTCATTTCCTTATTCATCGCCGCCGTCACCGCGAACTCAATCGGCGAATTCGATGAGTGGAAGTACACAATTCTGATCTGGGTTATGGCCCTAGCTCTCTTGCTAAATTATGAGGACGATCGATGGCTTCTCGGCCTCAAGAATAGAGGATTACCTGGAAATATGGCAATTTCACTTTCGGTCGGGTTAGTAGTACTCTACGGAGCTGCTGGTGTATTCGACCCACTGAACTCCCGTGCTCTTTCCCTATTCTTCGTTGGAACGCTGTATAATTTCGCGCGCGAGATCATCAAGGATGTCGAAGACATGGAAGGCGACGAAGGGCGCAATACCTACGCAATGCGAGTTGGAGCTGACAAGGCTCGAACATTTGCCTGGGCAGTTTTACTTCTGACCCTAATTGCCCTGTTGACCCCATTTGCTATGGGTGTATTCGACCTACTTCACTTACTTCTCGTCGCGCCCGCTCTATTCACTTTGATGCAGGTAAAGAAGCATATTGTACTAACCGAAGATACGGCTGCTTCTCGTCTGATTAAGCGTTCAATGGTTCTAGCGATGGTTGGAATACTCATCGCTTCGCTTCTCTGAATCGATTGCCCACCAAAGTAAGCTTTGGCAAGTTCAGAGCTCGCGATAAGCCTGCCATGCGTCGTTATTGCATAGGTAAGTCAGTAGTGACATCTGTGCCCACATACGATTCTCAGCCT
>MDSW01079544.1_pt1 | contig 13816 bp, 17 predicted proteins | sample 811171 | NCBI WGS metagenome assembly MDSW01 (sample SAMN05326641, study PRJNA326480) | marine metagenome | isolation source: seawater | place: Atlantic Ocean: North West | collected 2012 | reverse complement strand
TACCTACTCTTATTGGTCTTAAATTTTTTAAATAATAAAAATGGATACTTTTGAAAATTTTTTTACTCTACTTACAAATTTTGAGTACTCTAGTCTTTTTAATATTTTTGATATTACATTTATATTAATTGTTTCTATTTCAATTATTTATGCGTTAAGAAAAGGGCTTATAAATAGTTCCTTAAATTTAATTAAATGGATTTTAATTGTATTTGCAATTAAATTTAGCGCTCCTATCATTCATCCTATATTTCTTAATTTCAATTTTATTGGTGAATATACTGCATCTGTTTTAGTTTTTTTGTCTACTTTAATAGTTTCATATATTTTAATTTCATTTATAAACAGAATTTTGATTGGTATTATTCAACCAAAGAGATCGTTTTTTATAGATATATTTCTTGGAGGATCATTTGGTCTATTAAGAGGATATATTATCGCTGTCTTATTATTTGGTTTAACGAACTCTATCTCTCCAATAAATATAAAAAACTTTAAATCGATAGATAATGCAATATTTATTGAAATAGTTGAGATGGGTATAAATTTTGTTGGAGAAATACCTAAAGGATTCGAAAAAATAACAGAAGATCTAGAGAGTGCTATTTAGAAGAGTTGATATTGGAAAAAGTAATTAGTTTAGTAACTGGAGCTTCATCTGGGATTGGTGCTGAAACAGCTATTCAACTATCTAAAATATCTAGCCATATTTATATAATTGGCAGAAATATTAGTAACCTTGAAATAGTTAACGATAAAATAATTAATAATAATTGTGAGTGTACAATTGTACCTTTAGATATAAATGAAGACCAGGCATTTAATAATTTAGCAAAAACCATAGCCGAAAAAGATAATAAAATTGATATTATTGTTTCATGTGCTGGAATAATTGATCACCTATCTCCAGTAGAGTCAATTAATGAAGACCAGTTTAAGAATATTGTTGAAACAAATTTCTTATCAAACTTTAAACTAATTAAATCTTTTCATTATTTATTAAAAAATTCAGAAAATGGAAGATTATTAATTATCTCAGCTAATCAAAGTAAAGGCTATCAATATTGGGGTATTTATAATCCGATTATGAAAGCCTTAAACGAACTTCTTATAACTTACGCAAATGAAAATAAAAAAACTAATATTAAGGCAAATATTTTATGTCCAAAGGCTGTCGACACGTCCTTTAGAAATAAAATAATGCCTGGTGAAAATAAAGATAATCTTCTTACAACAACTATTGTCGCTAAAAAGATAGTAGAAATTACAAGCAAAGATTTTGATAGAACTGGAGAAGTAATAGAAATTTAATCTATATAGGGATTATCTGAGCTAATAAACTTTATATTGATAGGAATGCCATTCAAGGAAAAATATTTTCGAAATTCGTTATCAAAATACCTAATAAATAAGTTAGGAGCTTTCTTTTTGCTGTTAATAAATACCTTGAATCTTGGAATATTAGAATCAATCTGAACAATATACTTTGGCTTAATCTGAATATTTTTAATTTTTGGAAGCTTCGAGTCTTTTGAGATCTTCTTAATAAAATTATTTAATAGAGATTTTTTAATCTTTAATGAACACAAATTATACTTATTTATCATCTCATTTAGAAGAACTGTAATATTATTACCTGAAAGAGCTGAAATAAAAAATGTATTAATTTCATTGGATTGACTATATCTAAAATTTATAAAGTCTTTTATTTTTTTTTTAAAATTATTTTTATTGTCTAAAATATCTATTTTATTAAAAACAAAAAATAAAAGTTTCTTTCTTCTTAATATTGTATCTGCAATTTTAAAATCTTGCCTGGTTATATTTTCTTTGCAGTCTATTAATAAAATAGCTAAATCAATTTTGTCTAATAATTTAATGACTTCTTTATTCCTAAATTCTTCATTTTTATCAATAATCTTACTTTTTCTTCTTAACCCAGGAGTATCATGAATAACAAAATCAATATTTTTAAATTTAAATCTTTGAGTATATAGTTCTTTTGTAAGGCCATAAGTCTCACCTGTAGGAGATATTTCTTTCTTTAATAGTTTGTTGAATAAAGTTGATTTTCCTGAGTTAGGTTTACCAATTATAATAAAATTAATGTTATATTTATTTAAATTTAAATACATCTGAATCTATATCCATAATGTAAATCTGGTCAGATAGTATCATTGGATCTACCATAATTTCACTTATTCCTAAATTACTTGAATCAATTATTTCTCCGATGTAAGGGTCAATTTTAATTAGCTCTCCAAAATAAGAAATTAAGTATAAACTATTGTTTAATAAATATGGTCCAAGCCATAGATTTAAATTTTTAAAACTTTCACCACCTTTATATTTATCCAATTGAGTTATCCAATAGATTTCTCCTGTTTTTTTATTTAGACAAATTAATTTAGAGTCGTTATCGAGTAAGTAAATTTGGTTTCCCGAGATAATTGGAGTTCTTATTCCAGAAATATCTGACACCCAGTTTCTTTTGCCATTAATAAGATTGATAGATAAAAATTTTCCATTGCTACCTAAAGAATATATATTATTAGAAGAAATCACAGGATTGGCACTAATATCTTTAATATCAAAATTACTTAAAATTGAGATCTTAGAGGCAACATCAGACCATAATGGTTGCCCGTCATCATATTTAAAAGCAATTAGCTCTCCATTACTAAATGGAGCAATGATGATATTTTCAAAAGCTACTGGAGAAGCTGTGTATATGCTTTTTTTTGACTCTACTATTGTTTGAAATGACCATGATGTTTCACCTGTTTCAAAATCAAGAGCAAATAAACGATTATCTGCTGAAATAAAATATATTAGCCCTCTGTAGATAAGTGGAGCTGATAATATAGGAAAAGGTAATGATTTTTTCCATATTACTTCTCCTGTATCAGAATTTATAGAAATTACTTGACCATACCCATCAACAAAAATAATTTTTTTATCAAAATAAGAAATCCCTCCTCTAATAAATTCATACTTCTTCACTCCTTCTTTTTTTATATCTAGCTTAAATTTTTTTTTATCTGTTTCAGTATTTAAACACTCGATAAATCCATCATTCATAAGGTAACATAAATTATTTTCAAAAAAAACTGGCTGAGTTAAATTTAGAGGATCTGGTTTTCCAGAAACTACTCTTTTATTCTTAGAAAAATTTACGTTTGAATTAATATGGCCAATATTATTTTGTGGATTTTGAAAATCTTTAGACCAATAAAAGATTTCTTTAGCGACACTTAGTTCTATTTCAGATATATCCAATGTTAAAGTTTCAGAAATTTCTGCATCATATTTTAAAACAGAAAATCTTTCATTTTTAGTTTCTTGATCAACCGGTTTCTCAGAACAACTATAAAAAATAAAGATAAAGAGAATTAAAACTAAATTTAAATTTTTTTTCATTTTTTGGAAATCTTCTTAAATTTTTCAGCTCTTATTTTCAGATCTGATGGAGCAGATTCATCTAAAATAATCGTATCAAATATTTCCAAACTATTGGTTTTATTTCCTTGTATAAGATATTTAATTGCTTTTAGTTCTTTGAAAAGATATTTAAATTTACTATCTCTTAATATTTGTTCATCAATGATTGCAAAATACTGATCATCATCCAAAATATCTAATTGCACCATAAGATACTTATATAACGCTAAGTCTCTTATGACTTGATCTAATGTATCATCATTCGAAATAGAATCTAAAAGCTGCAGAGCTTCTTCATTATTTTCTAGAGCAAAGTAGAGCTCCGCTCTTTTTAGTTTAGATAGTCCCTTTATATAAGAGTTGCTAATTTGATCTAATGCAATAAGCCTGTTTAATGAAATATTCTTATCGGTTGAGTTTATTGCATTAATGTATGCTTCTACTATCGCCTCATTTTTTGACTTCGAACTTGAAAGGTAATACTGATATCCAGATAACGAAATTAATATAATTACTATAAAGCCAACTATATATACCCTGTATGATTTCCAGATGGCTATTAACTTATCTTTTCTAAGATCTTCATCTACTTGTCTTAATATATCTGACATTAATCACCTTTATTTAATTTAACAATAGTCGGATTCATAGAATAGGTATGACTTCTGGTTGGAAATTCTTTGTTTCTTACTTCATTGCTATAAGAATTTGCTGCTTCTTCGATTAGTTTTCTAATGTTGATATATTCTTTAACAAACTTTGGGGTGATGTTTGTTAGACCTATCATATCTTCTGTTACTAATATTTGACCATCACATTTTAGAGATGCTCCAATACCAATTGTAGGTATAGAAACTTGAGAAGTAATTTCTGCAGCTAATGGTTCTGCCATACCCTCAAGCACAATTGAAAAAGCTCCTGCTTCTTCTAAAGCTTTGGCATCCAGTATATATTTATTCCATTCAAACTTATTTTTTCCTTTTATCTTATAGCCTCCATCTATAACTACACTTTGAGGTTGAAGGCCTATATGCCCCATAACTGGAACAGATCTATCAGTTAAATATTTAACGGTCTCAAACATATTCTGACCACCTTCAAGCTTAATTCCATCACAGTGAGTTTCTTTCATGATGCGTACAGCATTGTTAAACGCTAAATTTTTTGATTCTTCATAAGTCCCAAATGGCATGTCAACGATAATACAAGCATTCTCAGAAGCACCAACAACTGACTTTGAATGTTCTATCATTTGATCAAGAGTAACAGGTAATGTATTTTCATAATCATAAAGAACCATTCCCAAAGAATCTCCAACAAGCAAGAGGTCTACATATTTATCTATTGCTCTAGCAATTGGAGCAGTATATGCAGTTAGGCATACGATAGGTTCTTTGTTCTTTTGCTCTTTAATATCTATGATTGACTTTCTTTTCATCGGATCGCTTATAAGACATTAATCGTAAAAATTCTATAAAAACGTCTATTTTCTTCTCACGTTTGGTATTACATCCTCTTGATAGCCCTCTTTAAAAGCATCTTCTGTTCCGTACATTTCCGACTCAAACCACTCAATAAACTCTTTTGATCTTATTCCCTTCCAATAGTTCCAAGAAGTTTTAGCAATAGGAGCTTTCATTGTCCCAAGTTTTAGCATATGCACTCGCATTTTTAGATGAGATTCATCGACAAATCCTTTTTGCACTTTTTCATAGGTATCAAATATATCGACAAGTACAGTATTAACAAAAATTGCTACTCGCCATTTATCGGCATCATCTAAATCTCCCTTTGCCCAATCTTTTGCAAGAAATTCACTAAACTCTTTATCTTTAGCAGTATTAAAATATCTTTCATACATTCTCTGTGTAAGTGAGTGACCAAACTGAGCTTTGGTTATTTCATTCTGCTGATGTATCTGAACTCCAAGATAAATCACAGAAACTACCACACCGAATGCAGCTACCATTTGTACAATTAGAATAAGTGTTTCAGGACTCATATTTATATACTATACATCATTATATAATTGAGGCAAAAACTTTGCTAAATGGTTCATTTCTTCAGCACAATGTTTTAATAAGTCATATGTAAGCTGATCAGGTAAAACCATTAGTTTTACAATTCTTAAATTTATTATTGGATTAACAATAAAATTAATAAATGAATTAGTATGCTGTAAATTCATTCCCAGCCAAAAGCTACTTTGCATAACAGATCCTCTGGAAGTTTTAGTCACAAGATGTGTAAGGCTCCCTATAGAAACATTTCTGTTCAAATCTTTAACATGTGCACAAATTGCAGTTTCTTTTTCAGAATCTAATTTAAGAAATCCAAACTCTTCAGGATCAACAAAAGATATACAAAGACTGTTTAATTCTTTGCCTATGTACTCTGTAACGTAAGAGTCTACATGAATATATTTCTCTTTATCTGTTTGGAAATTTGAATTATCTATTTTTAGTTTTGAAGAGATATGATCTTGCGGATGCCATAATTGATACCTTTCTGATTCTGGCATATGCCAACCAAACCACCAATCAATCATCTTTGGTGTCACTTCAGTCATTTCAGTTATACAAGTCACTAAAACAGCGCCCCTAGAATCTCTGCAAATACCTACAGAAAACTTTTCCTCTTTATGAATTCTATTAGCATATTTATAACCCAAAAACTCACGATACTTTATTTCTTGTTTAATTAACTCTTTTATACTGGAAGATAGCTCTCCCATTTGAATTTTGTACTTATCAAGATTCATTGGCTTTAAAAATTAATCAACTATATTTCCATCAATAAAATTATTAATTAAAGTTGCAAGTTCAGGTCCTGCTTCTTCTTGGCAAAAATGCCCCACACCCTCTAGCGTTACTTCTGTAGGATTAGGTATTCGGGTCATGAAATCTTCTTTAAACCTCATTGTAATTCTCTCTTCGCTTCCAAATGCTACTAAAAAAGGCTTGTCCCATTTTTCATATACATTTTTCCAATAATCTTCATTCTCTTGAAGTTGAGTTGGAATTAAATATGGGAATATATGAGCACCAGCTTTATATATTCCAGAAGGATAAGGAGCATCATAAGCTCTAATTTCTTCATCAGAAAGATCTAATCTTCCAGACATTTGTATAATACTAGAAACATCCATATCGTCTGAGTAATAAGCATGAGAAATCCATTTTGAAAACATTCTAAGTCCGTCAAGCTCTGTTGGCTCTTGTTTTTCATTAACCTTTTCCATGGCTTCCTTTAATTCTTCAAAAGTAACAGGACCATTCCACCAAACTAAGAATTTAACAAAATTCTCAAAAATCCAACCTGAAAATCCTTCGCTCGCAATCATTCCAGTATTAGAAACAACCACTCTGGCAAACCGATCTGGCATTTCAGCTACCACTCTTAAGCCAACTAGCCCACCCCAATCTTGACCGAAGAAAGTAGCATTATTTAAATCTAGTCGTTCAACCAATTCTTTCATTGTATTTATATGATGTTTATAACTATAATCATGTTTAGAAATAAACTTATCTGATTTTCCAAAACCAATCATATCAGGGACGATCACTCTATGCCCAGCTTCAGCTAGAATTGGTATCATCTTACGAAATAGGTAACTCCAAGTAGGTTCTCCATGAAGAAGAAAAATAGGATCTGCATCCTTAGGGCCTTCATCTAGATAATGTACACGCAGACCTTGAATCTCTATGTAATTAGGTTCAAACGGATAGTCTTTTAAATTTTCAAATTGACTATCGGGTGTTCTTAAAACTCCAGGTGATACTTCGCTTCCATAAACAAAGGTTGCTAAATGAAATATAATTAAAATAACAGAAAAAAATTTCATAATAAATTTTAAACTTAAAATGGCCATATAATCAATTGATTTGTCTTTTTCATATACTCATCATACCCCTTTCTTTTTTTAAGGTTTCTTTCGTCCATCATTGAACATGTTTTTAAGGTAAACATAAGATTCATTGTTAGAGGACACACAAAAAGAAACCAGAATTTACCACTAACACTAATACACATAAAGAAAACACCCCACCAAAAAAGGATTTCACCTAAATAGTTTGGATGTCTTGAATATTTCCATAGGCCACTCTGAATAAATTTTCCATAATTTGCTTTATCTTTTTTAAATTCGAATAATTGCTTATCAGCAGTCATTTCTAAGATTATTGCCATACACGTAAATAAGCTTGCTAAATAAAGAAAGATGCTGGCTGCATTAGAAGATACAGATAAAGCAAAATAAACTGGAAATAGAGATAGATTAACTTGTAAGGTTGGGTAAATATGAATAGCAAATAGATCTATCAATCTTGAGAATTTACGTGACTTAAGATCTTTATATCTAAAATCTTCATCACTTAATCCTTCCCACTTCCTAGCCCAGTTGAATGTTAATCTTGTTCCCCAAAAAAAAACAGGTATTAGAAACAAAAAAATCTTTTCATAATCTAATATTTTTGATTCTGGCCAGAAGGAAACATACAAAACTATTGGAATAGGAGCTATAGACCAAAAAGGGTCACAGAAGCTTGAATTATTATAGATAGAACTAGCAGTAAATAGAATAATAGTTGCGATTAGGTGGCCTATTAAAACTACTAGCCATTGATTTAAATGTAGTAAATACGAGCAGGATATAAATGCTGCAATAAAAGAAGCAATGTAAACAATAGTAAATATAAATAAGTCTCTCATTATAATTTATTAATTATTACTATTTATTTTTAAAAATTAATATTAATTATTTTCACTTAGATCTTTAAGATAAACAAATACTGCAACCCAAATTAAAATAAAACTTATCAGCTTAATGATAGAAAATACTTCATTATAATAAAAATAACCTAATATGAATTGAAATGTAGGTGTTATATAAAACACCATACCTGAAGGCCCTAAACCACATAATTCAACACCTCTAACATAAAGAAACAGTGGTATAACTGAAATTGGACCAGCTAATAGCAATAATAAGCTTAATGATGGATTTGCTAGGCCAAAATCAGTAAAGCCATTGATAGTTATTATGTAAAATACTACTAAAGCAAAAGGTAAAATAAATAAACTTTCAATTAATAAACCGATATCGGTATCAACACTTATTTTTTTTCTTAAAAGATTATAAAAACCCCAACTTAAAGCAACTATCAATCCTACCCATGGTATAGATTGAAAATTAAATATTAACAAAAAAAATATTGATATTAGAACGAAGCCAATAGCAACAATTCTTTTGGCATTTAGCCTTTCATTAAAAAAAATATACCCCAGAAATACGCTTAAGATAGGCATTATAAAGTAACCAAAACTTGCATCTATAATTTGATTTGATGAAACAGCGTATATCCATGTAGTCCAATTAATAAAAATTAACAGCCCTGAGAAAAATAAAGTAATTAAGTTTTTAGTATTAGAAATTATTTTTATTAGAATATTCCATTTCGAAAAGTAAATAGTGGTTATAATTAAAAAAAAAAGAAGTCCAGATACATCTATGTAAAACAGCTTCTATATATCCAATGAAAGATATGTATTCAAAATATACTACTCCTACTACACCCCACCAAAAAGAACCTAAAGCTGTTAATCCCAAGCCTTTGTTAAAATCTTTACTATTCATTTGGTATTTAATTTTATTCTAAATTAAAGACTGTACTCAAAATTCTGGGTTGTGGGATTTAGTCCTATGAGCTTGGCTCCATTTTTAATGTGATAATGAGTTGCCATTGGAGTTAGTGGTGACAATGTTACTATTCTTCTAAATCCATTCGATCTCGCGTATTGCAAAGCTTCTTCCATTATTTTCTTCCCCGCACCTTTTTTTTTAGACCAAACAGTATATGCAATAACTGTATCAGCATTTTTTTCGTACTTATTAATTTTACTCATCAAATCTAACTCACGCACAGTATGAGGCACATCGTTTGTGAACGCCAAACACATCACTGCTTCAATTTTTTTGTTATACTCAAGACCAAAAATTTTTCTATCAAATGATTTTCTCCATTCCAAATCTAGCTCTGGACGAACAGGATCATCAGAAACATCAATATCTTCTAATTGAACAAATTTTGTTGTCTTTATCCAACTAAAGTCAGTGAGCTTAGTTCTTTTGAACCAATCAAATAATCTTTTTATCATTTCTTTAATTTTTCAATTATTCTTTTGCATTCCTTTGACAAGCCAGTAAGAAGTTGCTGAACCAAGAATCTCTAAAATTAGATATATTATAAAAATCGTATCTGGCATACCATCAATAACAATACTTAAAACTCTACCAGCTCCGGCTCCTGTATAAAAAATGAATAGACTCCAAAGTGCGCTTAGTCGCAACGATTGATTAAGAGCACCAATTACCCAAAAAATATTAAAAGCAATGTAGAGTCCCATAACTGCTCTAAATACGCTAGCTAAATTATTATTAGTTATCTCTATATCATATAAAAGCGGCAGACTCATGCTTGGGTAAGCACCGTAAGCTAAGGCAACAGGGAATACACCTGCTGCGGAAAACATTAAAAAAAAAGATTCTTTATTCATATTATAATTCTATCTCACCTCCAGGGAAAGTAACAGCCCCTCCTCCAATAGATGCTCTCTCACTTTCTTCTCATTAAAAGAAATAATATTAAGACTATGGTAAATGGTAGTATTAATAGAAAAGCAACCAACCCTGACCAGTATGCTATCTTTTCTAGAAAAGAAGCTTTTTGGACAATCTTTTGTTTAGGATTAAAATAATCAGCAGAATAAAGATGTGGATAATCAGCAAATTTAACATGCATATTTGAAATCCACTTTCTTAAGTAATCAAGTTCGGTATCTTCTTGAAGAGTTTTAATGAGAGGAAGGTAAGGTATGCTGCAATGACATTGAATCACTCCAAATAATTGATAATCAATAATATTGAGAGAATCTCCACCAAAGAAATTACTTCCTTGGGTTAATAGTTTATGATTCCAATAAGTATAATGATCAAGAAAGTTTTCATTAACATTAAATTTTTTTATCTTTATTTTTATAATATTTAAAAGTGTAAAAAAATAAATTGATGTAAATGGTCTTAACGCATGATTGTATAAGTTAAATAATTTGTTATTGCGAAATCCCTTACAAAGACTAAAAGCATAAAAAAACATAAAAGGATTATCAACCCTGTGTTGAACTCCTTGCCATGTTTTAAAAATTAATTTTTTTTCTGAACTTGATATAGACTCATATCCTAGAGTTTGCAAAATTTCCATTGAGTCCAATTTCCATTTACAAGATTCAATTTGCATTGCAGGCATCATAACACCACTTTTAAAAAATAAATTCAACGTTGGAATTGTTCTTAAATTATAATTTATATTATTATCATATAAACAAAGGAGAACTGATTGAACCCAAGGAGAATGATCATTTCCATATAAATCTACAATTTGAGATTTTTTATCTGATTTATTGTTCATAATTTACTTATTGTTATCCTTATTCCCACTCAATAGTGCCAGGAGGTTTTGAAGTAGTATCGTAAACAACTCTATTTATGCCTGCTACCTCGTTTATTATGCGAGTTGAAACTCTGCTTAAAAATTCTCCATTAAATGGATAAAAATCTGCTGTCATTCCATCAACAGATGTAACCGCTCTTAGTCCACAGACTTGCTCATATGAACGATGATCACCCATTACTCCTACAGTCTTTACTGGCATAAGTACTGCAAATGCTTGCCATATTTTGTCATACAGTCCAGCTTTGCGTATCTCATCAATATAAATGTTATCAGCTTTCTGTAGGATATTAATTCGATCACTATTAATTTTTCCTATAATTCTGATTCCTAATCCAGGTCCAGGAAACGGATGGCGTTGAATAAATTTTTTTGGAAGTTTCATTTCAAGTCCTAATTGTCTAACTTCATCTTTAAAGAGTTCTCTTAAAGGTTCAATTAGCTTTAATTTCATTTTTTTAGGCAATCCTCCAACATTGTGGTGAGATTTAATAACAGAGGAAGGGCCACCATGAAAACTTTGACTTTCAATAACATCTGGATAGATCGTTCCTTGGGCAAGATATTTTACATTATTTATTTTTTTAGACTCTCTATTAAAAATTTTTATAAATAAATTACCAATAATTTTACGTTTCTTTTCAGGATCTGAAACGTTCTTAAGAGCAGAAATGAATTCATTTTTTGCATCCTTAACTATTAATTTTGACTTAAAATGTTTTTTGAATAAGCCTACAACTTCTTTTGTTTCATTTAATCTCATTAGTCCTGTATCAACATAAATACATGTTAATTGTTTGCCTATTGATTTAGAAATTATAGCCGCTGTAACTGTACTATCCACACCACCGGATAACCCACATATAACATGATTATTGCTAACTATTTTCTTAATAAGATTTTTTTGTACTATGAGATGATTTTTCATACTCCAATTTTTCTTACATTTACATGTTTTGAAAATAAAATTTTGAATTATTCGATTTCCATTTGAGGTATGGACAACTTCAGGATGAAATTGTAATCCATAAAAATTAAGTTTTTTACTCTCAATGGCGGCAAATTTTGTATTTAAACTTGACGCAATACTTTCAAACCCTTTAGGTATAGATATGACCTTATCACCATGACTCATCCATACATTACAAGATTTTTTTCCTTTATTAAATCCTCTAAGAATTAAACTTTTATAGCTAGAGTTTATTGCTGTTTTTCCAAATTCTCTTTTTTTAGACATTTGAACTTTGCCACCAAGTTGATGGACCATTAGTTGCATACCATAACAAATACCTAATATAGGTATGCCCAGCTTATAAATTTTTCTATCTATGCTTGGGGTGTTAGACTTATGGACACTTGCAGGACCGCCAGAAAATATTATGCCGTAGGTTTTATTCTTTTTAACAAGATTTAATATAGATTTACTTGAAACTATCTCACAATATACGCCACTCTCTCTCACTCTTCTTGCTATTAATTGAGTAACCTGAGAACCAAAATCGACTATGTAAATCATTGAAAATTATTCTGTTGATAATTTTTTTAACTTATCTATTTCATCACAATTTACGGGACAGATAATTTCTAAATTTGATAAATATTCTGCATACTCCTCTATTAAGCCAAGATTATATGACACTTTACCTAATAGATAATTAAGCTCTATATTTTCAGGAATTAAAGTATAAGCAATTTTGAAATATTTGTTTGCTTTATCAACATTATCCATTGCAGAATAAGACTTGCCTAATAGAATATACGATTCTGAAGACTTAGGATTAAAAACAATATTTTTTTCAAGATATTTTATAGATAGCTCAAATTCATTTTTTTCAAAATTATCTAATGCCACTTGATAAAATGATATGGAAGCAAATGAGACGGAAATAAAATAAAAATAGACTAATATTGATGCAAAGAGTTTCATAGAATTTTTATTATACATTAGTTGGATAATTAGGGGACTCTCTAGTTATATCCACGTCATGTACATGACTTTCCTTCAAACCAGCGCTACTAATTTGAACAAACTTCACATTCTTTTTAAAATCAGAGATGTCTTTTGAACCTGTGTACCCCATCGATGCTTTCAGTCCTCCAACTAATTGGTAAATAATTGGAGAAAGAGGGCCTTTATAAGGTACCCTTCCTTCTATTCCTTCTGGAACATGCTTATTACTCTCTTTTATTTCTTCCTGAAAATAACGATCTGCAGAACCTCTAGACATTGCCCCCAGAGAGCCCATGCCTCTATATGATTTATAACTTCTTCCTTTGAAGAGGTAAACTTCACCTGGAGACTCATCGGTGCCAGCAAATAATGATCCTATCATAACCGCGTTGGCACCCGCTCCAATTGCTTTAGCAATATCTCCAGAAAATTTAATTCCACCATCGGCAATAATAGGAATATTATGCTTACTTGCTTCTTCTGCACATTCGAGTACCGCTGAAAATTGAGGAACTCCTATGCCTGCAACTACTCTGGTTGTGCATATTGAGCCTGGTCCAATACCAACTTTTACACAATCAGCTCCTACATCAATAAGTTCTTTAGTAGCCTCACGAGTTGCGACATTGCCTATAATCATTTCTATATTAGAAATAGATTTAATTTTTTTTACAGTTTGAATTACTTTTTCTGAGTGTCCATGTGCTGTATCTACCACTAACACGTCAACACCCGAATCAATAAGTGACTCGGATCTTTTTATTGCCTCTTCACCTACTCCCACAGCAGCTCCAACAATTAATCTACCTTTATCATCTTTTGATGAATTTGGATTTAAATGACTTTTTTCAATATCTTTAACTGTTATTAGGCCTATACACTTACCTTGATCATCGACAACAAGTAACTTTTCAAT
>MDSW01052726.1_pt1 | contig 13816 bp, 7 predicted proteins | sample 811171 | NCBI WGS metagenome assembly MDSW01 (sample SAMN05326641, study PRJNA326480) | marine metagenome | isolation source: seawater | place: Atlantic Ocean: North West | collected 2012 | reverse complement strand
GAACAATGGTTGGAAGCAATCGTTGATCGAGAGCGCCGTTTAGGTCATTACTTGAGATCCGGAATCATCACAATAGGTGGTCTAAATGAAGCAATGTCCCGCGTTCAACAAGCAATTGCAAGAGAGGAAAGAATGGCCTATCGTAGTGCTGGAGATCTTGGAATGGCAATTCGCCTCTACAACATTTCAAACCTCTTGGTATGCCAAGGAATTGCTGCAAGTAGAGAAGCAATGAGGAGAATGAATGAACGGTTACGTCAGAAAGAAAAGGGAGAGAAAAAACTGCGTGAATTCTTAGAAGACCCTCGAATAAGAAGTTTACAAAATGACCTTGAAAAAAGTGATGAAATCCATAGCAAGGTATCGTTTACCAGACGAGTAGTTAGGCAAGAAATTTCTCGGAACCCAGATGGAAGAATGATTATTTTCGCCAATTATAGGGATACCGTAACAGCAATTGTTTCTTTCATTGAAGATATCCCGGGAGTCAATGCAACTCCATTCATTGGACAATCAAGTCGTTCAGGACAAGATGGAATGTCCCACTCTGAGCAAATCAATAGGTTGGATGCATTTCGTAAAGGAGAATACAATGTATTGGTAGCAACATCTGTTGGTGAAGAAGGATTGGATATCCCTAGAGCAGATTTGGTTTTGTTCTACGAACCTGTGGGAAGTGAAATTAGAACAATACAACGAAGGGGACGTACAGGAAGACACGATAGCGGATCAGTGTATGTGTTGATTGCTCAGGGAACTCGTGATGAAGGTGCAACAGCTGCTGCTGCAAAACGAGAAGAAAAAATGTTGATTGCAATAAGGAGAGTCAAGCACAAAAGGTACTCATTTAATCCAGATTTGGAGATGTTATCTACATTCAAAGTAATCAAGGAAAACGAAGTGATAGATGCTAGTGATTTTGTCGTCGCGGAACGAGAGCGGTTGAGAGAAGAGTTGGAATCTGTGGATGAAACACCAGTAGAAGATGAAAATACAGAATCCAAAGAAGAAGAATTTCCAGACATACCTCCTGAAAGAAGAAGAAGAAGAGGACAAAGTGGTTTAGAAGAGTGGTATTGAAATCAATTTCCAATTACCGCAATCCTAGTCCGAAGTTGAGCTAGTCGGGTATTGAAATGACCCATTGAAAATGCCAATAATTCAGTGAAATGAATCACAGGAAGTGATGTATCTTCTCCTGATACTTTTGATGCCTTAACTTGATACACATCTAAAACTGCATGAGATAATGTGCATATACTGACCAATAAGTCTGCGCCTTCATCCTTGGCTTCACAAAGTACTGCTGCTGCCTGCTTCATTGCCGTAGTCTCTTCAGATAAGACACTGGGGGCACCTACACTTTGTGTTCTGTAACTCAACGAAACCGAGTTTCCACCTAGTGCATCGATTACCTGCTCTAGATAATTGGGTTGGAATACATCATCACTTCCGCAAGCTCCTTCTCTCTGTATATTTGGGCCATAATAGCCCCCTACAGTGAAGTTGATTGGATTTTTCACTAAATCACTTAATTTCTCTAATCCTACTTCTTCTACAATAACGTGAAGGAGATGTCTAACTTCAGTATTTCCTGAAAACGATCTGCCGCAAGTATCACTCAGAACATTGTTTATTTCTGCCAAAAGAAGAGGGTTATTTCTTAATTCATTCAAATCTTCAAACAGAATACCAGCAGTTGTAGCACACGGAGTAACAATTTCCAAACCCAGTTCTTCGGCAATGGCGAATGTGCGGGCATTGAGAGTCAGTTGAAGCCGACGATTAGCCTGTCGAATAATCCCTCCACCACAACTTGTAGCTCCTTCCATAGGAATGAGATTGATGCCCAAGGATTTCGCTGCAGGAACTACCGTTTCTGCAACCTCAGGTGCGCTACTATGTGCAACATTTCCTGGATGATATGCATATTCCAACGGCATCAGAAACCACCATCCACTTCATTGAAAATTGCAACGACTTCATGGTGATTAAGTACAGGGGTGTTGAACTGTTTAGGCATTTTACCTACTCCAGCTGGTGGTGCTACCATCCCCAGTAATCCATTGAACATCTTTCCACCTGTTCTCGTGAAACCCAAAACCATTCTTGCGGTTATTCCAGAAAACAAATTTCCAACCAATCCCAAGGGACCCAATACCTGTCTGTAGATTACAGTATCATAAACTCGGCCGCTCATTTTCACACTCCATGAATACCACCAGACATGTTTTCCATGACGGCCATCTTGGAAGGCTCCCTGCCTAAGTACGCGAGTCTTTGCAGATAACATCGAATCGGCTACCAATTGTCCACTTCTACCATAACGAGAAATAGAATTCAAATCAGTTTCAGCCTTAATGCCTATTTCAGATCCTAACATAGCCAAATTTTCATTCCGAGAGGATTCGGAAACTCTAGGATCCAATACCCTAGACCACAAAGATAGCACATTCGAAGGACCGATGTAATTCTCATTGTAAGGTACTGTATCCGAGAAGGAATCGATAACCAAGGGACTAATCATATTTCTAGCCGCGTGAACTGCTTTAGCATCATCTGGACTCATTATACCAATAACAGAATCTCGAACCTTTACCCCCTCTCGAGTAGCCCCTCTAAACCAAGGTTCGGTCGATGCCCTCCGAATATCGGAAATGGTTTGGTCTGTAACCAAATCTCTGATTACTTCACCAATAGAAATAGGCTCAAGATTTAGTAAATTCAAATCAGAATTAGAAGATAAAATCGAATCTATGCGAGTCAATCCTGGTAGTATGGGTCGACCATTAGCACAAATTGCAGTAGTAGGATCGTCTAGAGAGCCATCTCTGAAAGTCAAAGAGCCATCTTCCGTGGATTTTATTGTTCGGAGTAAATCTAGAATCGATGTGTTTCCTGCCAATACGCAGGCCCATTCATCATGGCCGCGTTCATCAGAAAGCGGATCATACCTGAAAACACGTACCTTTACCTGAACTTCGGGAGATTCAATTACAGGAGTAACAAATCCATCATCTCCAGAAACGGATGTTTCCTCTCCGCCTGCCATTTCAGCAATAATTGAATCCACTAATTCAGATTGATATGTCCCATTTCCATCGACAGCAGCCATATGTGCTAGTACCAATTCAGTCCAAACTGCAGAAGGAGCATCGTAATCAACATCACAATCAACTCGATCTACTAGACGAGTTGCCCCTAAACTCTCAAACCTTGTATCCCATTCCTTCCCAGATTCGCAAAACAGTTCGTAACTAGTATCACCCAATGCACAAACAGAAAAATGGGTGTTGGAAAGAGAAGGAGCTCCGGAACCATTCGCTGCTTTCCAAAGTTCTTCAGCATTATCTGGTTGCTCGCCTTCACCCCATGTTGAACAAACGATGAGAACTCTGGACATCGAAGAAAGTGAAGCTAAATCAAAACCATCCATATCATGGACAGTGGATACGAGACCATATGCTTCTGCTCGCTTACCAATCTTGGCTGCAAGGCCTTCTGCATTGCCACTTTGAGAACCAAAAAGGATGTGAAGAGACCTGTCCCCATCCATATCCAAAGAACCTGAAGAGGCTGAATCAGATGGCGCTGTTTCCTCAGACTTAGGAGAAGAGGACTCGGCCGCCCCTCCCGACTTTACAAATGAATCAATAGACGAAACCATTGATTCTTGGAATACACCAGAACCATCAACTGCAGACATATGCAACAAAGCCTTGTCCGCCCATTCAGCGGCTGGTTTGTCGTAATCCACATCACAATCTACTCTGTCAACTAATCGCTTTCCTCCCAGTTGTTCAAAGCGATTATCCCATTCCTTCCCAGATTCACAGAATAGTTCGTAACTAGTATCGCCCAACGCACAAACGGAGAAATTTGTCTTACTAAGTGAAGGAGCACCATCTCCATTTGCAGCATTCCAAAGATCTTCGGCATTATCTGGTTGCTCACCTTCGCCCCATGTTGAACAAACAATGAGAACTCTAGGCATAGAAGAAAGTGATGCTAAATCAAAACCATCCATATCATGGACAGTAGCTTCGAGACCGAATGACTTAGATTGCTTGCCAATCTTAACGGCTAAATCTTCAGAATTTCCACTTTGAGAACCAAAAAGAATGTGCAGGCTACGGTCACCATCAGTGAGGAAAGCACCAACATCATCCGCCATGACTCGCACCCAATTGCCAACCGGCAGTTTCACCCACCCAAATGGGACTATTGAACATAGCGGGTTAGGCCTGTGTAAATACTGGTCGTTCAGACTTAGAAGTCCATGCCATCCATCATGCCTTCGCCGCCCATGCTAACTCCTTTCGAAGAAATCACATCGTCGATTCGAAGAATCATAGTCGCAGTTTCTGTTGCACTCTGAATTGCCTGTTCAACGACTCGGACTGGTTCCACTACATTGGCTTCTTTCATGTCCATAACTCCTCCTTCAAACACATTTACTCCAAATGTAGAACGACCTTCAGCATGTGCTTTTCTAACATCGATAATCGTGTTAACAGGATCCAAACCAGCATTCTCAGCAAGTGTCCTAGGAATTACCTCAAGTGCACCAGCAAATGCTTCTATGGCCATTTGTTCTCTTCCACCAACGCCCTCAGCAAAAGTTCTGAGATCCCTACTAAGAGCTGCTAGAACACTGCCCCCGCCAGTTAGAATCGCTCCATCTTCATGAGCAACACTTACAACTCCAATTGCATCATCGAAAGCACGTCGAATCTCGTCAACAACATGGTCAGTTCCTCCGCGCAATAGTACACTTACACTCTTTGCTTCTTCACATCCTGTAAGGAATACCATGTCTGATTCTCCAATCTTTCTCTCTTCTACCTTGGAACAGAAACCTAAGTCTCCTTCCGATAAATCGTCGATATTTGTTACAATGCGTCCACCAGTAGCCTTCGAAAGTGCTTCCATATCAGATTTCTTGGCTCTACGTACTGCAAATATTCCTGATTTGGCCATATAATGCTGCGCTAAGTCATCAATTCCTTTTTGGCAAATCACAACGTTTGCGCCAGAAGAAATTATTCCATCAACTAAGCCTTTGATGTATGATTCCTCTTCATCAAGGAACTGTGCAAGCATATTTGGATCAGTAATCTGAATCTTGGCATCAACTTCTGTTTTCTTTACCTCAATTGCAGAATTAATCAATGCGACCTTCGCTCCACTAACAGAACGCGGCATACCGCTGTGTACCCTTTCCTTGTCGAGAATTATTCCATCAACTAACGTACTATCTTTGATAGATCCACCTTGTTTTTTCTCTACTTTCACATCATCAAGATCAACGATTATTTCGCCATCTGATTCTGTGGCGACCTTCAATACTGCTTGAACACAAATCTCTGCAAGGAAAGCCTTCACTGCTCCTGCACTCTTACCAGTTAATGCAGTTTTAGCAACCTCATGGAGCATGGCTTCGTCCACCGCAATAGAATGATTATCCAATAGTTCCAGACAACGTTCTGCTGCAATCCTAAAACCTTCGCAAATGATTGTTGGATGTACATTCTGCTCAATTAGATCCTCAGATCTCTTCAATAATTCACCTGCAAGAACAACTGCAGAAGTAGTACCATCGAAACAATGAGCTTCTTGTGTTTTAGCGACTTCAATAATCATCTTCGCAGCAGGATGTTCAATATCCATCTCTTTGAGAATTGTAGCACCATCATTAGTGATGATTACATCCCCCATAGAATCTACAAGCATCTTATCCATCCCCTTAGGACCAAGAGTAGTTCGAACTGCGTCTGCTACTGCCTTTGCTGCTGCAATATTGTTGCTCTGAGCAGTTCGCCCTCGGCTTCGAGTAGTACCTTCCTTCAGTATGTAGATTGGTTGTTGACCGGATTGCTGCATCGTCTCAAACCCCTTGGGTGCGGGTCGGGCGACTCAGCCCGCCGTCTTAAGACCACGGACGAGAAGAGTATACTCTCAAAGGCCCTGTTGTTCCAACCATTGTTGACCATAATGCTCCCATTGCTCCATGGTCCAACCATCTGGTAAACCAGTTGCAGGAAGAGGAGGTCCAGCAGAAACAGGAGCAGGTGATGCAGCAACAGGTTCCATTACTGGAGCAGGGGCAATTTGAGGTGCAGGGGCAATTTCAGGTGCTGGAGAAATAGAGCGATACTTTTCCTCTAGTGATGTTTGATAATCAGCTAAACTAACAACCTCATCCTCAATATCACGAGTCCCCATAATTACTTGGAATAATACCCCCATTAGACCCAAGATGACCACCACTGATGCCAATATTGCTGCAATGTTGCCCCAAGCAATTCCTGACTCTGCTTCTTCAACTTGGGCGAGTCTAATGAAAGTCACAGCGTGCATGTATTCTACTGTATCCAAATCTGCATCAATTTCTAATGTGAAATTAAGAGTCTTAGACGCCTCATCTAAATTCGACATTGCTAGTTCAGATGGATCGATTTCGATTTGGATCGTTCGGCGCTGATCAGGACCCAATTGGAATTCACGATCTAATTCATTTATTCTAGGATTGAAGCCGTATGCAGTCATCTGATTTGCACTAAGATCAAGCCGAATTTGTTGAGACATTGTTGGATGTCGATTATGAATTTCGAATGTCAACATTGTTGGCGGATTGACTTTTTCAATTGTTGTAGGATTAGGCCCTAGAACATTCACCCAACCTTGAGTACCTACATCGAAAACTGCAGAACCACTGTCTGAAGGAGATGTTCCAGTTCCATCAAAATTCATGGAGGTTGCAGTCAAAGTTAGAGTCTGGGAACCAGAAGTTCCTTCCACGAAAGCATAACAAAATGTTACGTTATAGGAAGAACCAGGAGAGATAACTGGAGTTTGAGCGGGGCTCAAAGGTTGTCCGTTTGAATTCCTTAATTCGACAGTAACCAAATCTGAACCACTAGTTGCAATTGAAAACTGGTCATCCATATTCCCAATATTCTGAACTTCCCACTTACCTGTTCTACAAGATTCTCCAGCAGAAAATGTCTGTCCACTCATATCCAAATCCTCAACCACGACTTCATACGTAGGGGGGACCGTTAAGCGAACTTGTTGAACAACGCTGTACGAAGGATCAGTCTGCGATGTTGCCTTCACATCTATCAGATACACATCCGGAGGCAATCCAAACGGCATAGGCAGTAGAACATAGGTGACGGTGTCTCCTCCAAATGCATCCATCACACCAGTTTCAACTGAAGACAAAGATGCTTGGAGACGGTAATCTGCTAGAATACTGAGATTATAATTTTCGTCAGAATTTCCATTATTCACGAAACCAATCTCAATCTGCTGAGCTTGGCCATTGGATGGAATCGTGATATCACTAGACATGGAACTCATGGCCAAATCTGTAACAATTGGTACATCCACGTAAATCTTCCATGTAGACTGAGCCGAAGCAGGAGGAACTGCATTGGTCAAGAGTGTGATTTCAACTATTCCAGGGGTGGCTTGATCAGGAGCAGTCAATTGAGCAACGACCTCAGCAGATTCTGCCTTTTCAAGAGAAATTTGTGTAATTGGAGAACCAGTCGAATCAAACCATTGTAAGTTTGAAAGAGACCATAAAGAGTCATCAAAATATGCGCCAAAACTCCATGACGCAGGTTCATTTCCTGTGTTTTGAAGACGCATAGTCACATTGCCTGTTGAAGATGGGGGGAGGGTTAGTGCAGGGTTTGTAACCGTCTTCTGTCTAAAGTTAGCCGAATATGAAGAATCAACTGTAACATCAAGGAATTTTGACCCCTTATTTAGCCCATCAACAGAATCGTTTACCCACAACGACCAACTAATAGTTTCAACGTTTGAACCTGCAGGAATTGAAAGATTAATCCAAAACTCGGAAGTATTACCTGGTTCAATTGGCATAATTGTCACAGTGTTATCGTGATCCAAAGGCTCAGTGGAATCGATACGAATAGGGAATTGAGACATCCAAGAAGTATTGGACACTTTACTATGCAATGTAGGAGTAATTGTCCGGTAACCATTGTTTGTAATTGTACACCGCAATGAAGGAGGTGAAGGGTCGGCAGGGATTACAGTATACGTTTCCCCAGGCGGTTCATTGCAATCCAAATCAATGGTATAATTGTAAACTCTTTCAATACCAAACAACATCAAATCATCAACATGAATTCCTTGAGTTGCCCCTGAATTATCAGAATCAAAGAGGAATGAAAATGAATAGGGCTGATTGGGGAACACATCAGTCATATTCCAAATAACTGGAGTCCACATACCAGTTGTGGCACCAATATTTGCTTCTGAGAGATTCAGATATTGTTGTTCTGAATTAATATCTGCCTCAAGTCTGACATCATCTCCATTGCCCATAGTCCCCCATGCCTGAACTCTTGCTTGAATACTAACAAAATCAAATCCGTTAATCTGAACCTTACAGATATTTACATTGTACACTGGAGAGAGTACTCCATCCAACTCACCATATCCTAAACCATGTCCTGGGTCATCACAACTATTTGAACCAGATAACCAAGCCCATCGCATTCGATCGTGTCTATTGCTAATATATACCCCTGAATCCTTGGCAATTTGCAAATGTTTGCTACCTTCAGCTGAATTGGAAGAAGGATACACCATTTGGAATTGGCCTTCATCCTTTACGACATTGTCGTTACCAACTTCATATCCGGCACCTATCCACATTGGAACATTAGCGGACAATGCGTTTGGACAATCGTAACTTCCATCACCATCTGTATCTCCACATAGTGAATTCTCGACCTTATCGTGATAGATTGCTACAATGATATTTTCATCATATACGTCATTAGCATCGTTTCCATCTAAAACACCTGCATCAACACTTCCTCGAAGAATATAGCCACCAGTCAAAGTTCCATCATCTGAAAGGTGGCTGTGAGCGGCAGCAGGAGTCCAGCTAACTTTCTCGATAGATGATTGGCCTCCGGAAAGCGACAGATTTGCTGTCCAAGAGGTTACTACATAGCCAATAGGATGCCAAACTTCCATTGTGGCGACAGCAGAAGCAGGATCTAATCGAGTACCTGCATTTTGGAAAGTAAATGAAAGCTCAATCTCTTGCCGTGCAAACATGTAATCCACAATTGTTCCATCTGGTTGAGTAAATTCAGATGCAGGAATGGTGGCATTCCCATACGATATATCGGTTGCAGCGAAGTCAACCAAAGCTCTACCAGAGGTTTCAGAAGATTGGTTTTCGCCAAACGTAGTGGATGGCGTTGCTGAAAAAGGTGCCATAGATACGAATAGCAAAGTCAGAGTCAGAAGAAGAGCGCCAGTTCGTCCCATTGCAATCAACAGTCAACGCAGTCGTGGCGCGGTAATAAGGTTGAGGCGGTTGCGCTCATTTTGACTTCTCGGAATAAGTAAAAAATCCTACTAATCTATTCTCTGAGCATTTCTAATGGGTAAGCACTTAGACACAACAACGTTGCGTATTGTTTCGTGGCAGGTCGGAGAACGCTTTTCGCCAGGATTTGGCTAACCATGATTATCGGTGGACAGGTCCTCATCGCACCTGCAATTGCTTTCACAATTACGTATCTAATCAATATCGATACATCTACTGGCATCACTCTTAGCATTAGGACTGAATTAGTTCCATGGATATTATCTGCTGCTCTTGCTTATGGGATAATTTCGTTTATTCTAGCATTAATTGCTGGAGGATTTATGCCAATTTCTGTAGCCAATACTGGAGGATGGATGGCTAGATTTGGATTAAATGATAAATTTCGAGATCCTGATGCAATAGATTCCTCTAGAGAGAGACTACGAACAAGTCCATTTGGAAGAATGATTCGAATTGTTCACTATGAAGTTCAAAATGAAGGTCGTCGATTACTAGAGGTACATGGAGGATTGCAAATGCTAGCAGCTCCTTTGCAAGTTACATTGGTAATCATACCAATGTTGGCAATGCAATACACACCAGAATCGTGGGTTGCAGAAGGACATCTTCTTGAGTATGGGTTGTTGATATATTTCATTGGACTATTGATTGGTTTCAGAATTTATCCACATTATGCAGCAAGATTAGTAGGAGCAGCATCGACAATCAGAGTTTTGTTGGAAAAAGTAACTAAACTAACATGGACCCTTCCTGTTCTCATTCTTTGGTTATCAGTTCGCTTCGTGATTGGAGTTCTATTCGGTTGGTTGGGAATCGATATGGCTAACTGGCAATCTTTGGCTGTAGAAAAAACGGTGATAGAATCGTTCCTTCCCGTAGATGTAACCGTTCCTGAATCATCATTTATCGATATGTTAGTCGCATTATCGGTACTTCCGATTGCAACATTCACAACAATTACAGTACTAGGCGGAGGGGCCATTGCTGTACCTAGATGGATGCAAGATCCTGCAAGTAAATTAGTTGAAATCGAAGAAAGTAATGATGGAAAAAATGAACTTAGAAAATTTCAATCATTTAGTGAACTGAAGAATACTGGAAACAAACAAGAAAAAATGATTGAGGAAGAAAATCAGGAGATGGAAATAATTGAGAATACTCCAACTGGAGGATTTTCAGGTTGGGTTGCATCCCAAGTTGTTGAAAAAATAGAAGCAAGAACTAGAAAAAAGGAATAATTACTCTTCCTCAGTACTTGTTTCTCTCGATTCTGAAAAAGGATGGCCATCCAATATCATTACTCGTAGACTACCAAAAATACGACCATCAGAACGAGGACGGCCCAAATCCGGCCTAGGATAATTCAGCATCATGTGAGAACAAGATGAGCATCGAACGGAGTCTAAAGCCCAAACAGGAGTGGACGATTCACAGCAAGGATAAGGTTCTAGCCTAATTCTGTTTAATTCATGAATAAGACCCATTGAATATGGGAAACGGAACATAGGATCCAAATCAAATGGGACTATTCTGCTAAGCATTACCCATGAGGAGCCAACTACCAAACCAAATCCAACTGAAGATGGAGATTGACTAAGCATCATTACTCCAAAAACCAGTGGAATTAATCCAAATGGGATAGATGCCCAATATGCTCTCCGAATCCTAAGAATTTGGAGAATTAGAGAGTCGTTAATCTCTGGATCAAACGGGTGTTCAATCAAATCAAGAGGGCGAATTGAGATTCTTGGCAATATAACAAGAGGGATGCGAGTAAGAAACCAAGCAACAATCATGGCGAATATTAGACGAAAAAGTTCAGGTAAAAAGGACATCTCAATCCCCACGAAGTTGTTTCAGTACTGCTTCTACCTTATCCATACCTCGTGAAATATCGTCTCGAGAAACAGTATATGCGAATCTCAAATGACCTTCGCCGCTTTCACCAAACGCTGAACCAGGAGAACTCAAAACACCACCCTTGAGGAGTTCCATCGCAATTTCTTGAGAATTCATACCTGGAACTTCTACCTTAGGAAATACATAGAATGCACCCTTAGGTACGTGACAAGAAACACCAGGCATTGAATTCAACCTAGAGCAAATCAAATCACGTCTAGCTTGGAACTCCTTTGCCATCTCTTCCGGATAATCTGATGCTTCATCAAAGGCAGTCAAAACTGCATATTGCATGGCATCATTGCTACAAGCAGTGATGTAATATTGCATTTTGATGATCTGATTCATCGCGTCAACATTTGGGGAACAAATGTATCCAATTCTCCATCCAGTCATTGCAAATGTTTTCGAGAATGAATTAATCATTAATGTACGATTATATCCTGTTCCAAGAAATGATACGTGTTCTACATCGTATACTATTCGATCATAGACCTCATCAGTAATTATCCAAAGGTTATGTTTCATAGCAAATTCAAGCAGAGTGTCTCTCTGATTGGGCGTTAATGTAGCACCGGTAGGATTACTCGGAAAATTATACAAAATAGCAACCGTCTTTTCATCAACTAATGATTCTAAATCTTCAATGGTTGGAACAAATTCATTTTCAAAGAGACAAGAATAGTACCTTGCTTCTCCTCCAGCAATCAAAACATCAGGCCCATAAAGAGGGAAATAGGGTTCAGGCAACAATACATTTTCTCCAGGATTTACTAAAGTTAGAACACAATTCAACAAAGCGTTGGTCCCGCTCATAGTCATGCAAACGTGTTGTTGGCCCATATCAGGTTCCAAGTGTGAAAGAGATTCGGCAATTCTCTGTCTTAATATCGGTAAGCCGGCCGTAGTTGTATACTTATTGTGGCCGGCCAACATAGCTTGGTGCATCGCTTCTATTGCCACTTGTGGTGGTTGGAAATCGGGCTCACCCAAACCGAATGAAATGACGTCGTCACCTGCCATATCGAACATCTTGCGAACACCAGTAGGCTGGATGGCAAGAGCCCGTTCAGAGAACTCATCCATGAATGGCGGATACAGGTGTTGGTTATGAATTCCCGGCTAAAGAGAATCCTAGAAAAACCAGGATTAATCTACAATTTCAGCTTCTAAAACTTCAGAATTCTCATCTTCATCTCGATTATTCAGGAAAATTACAGATCCTGCAGCGATTGAAAAGAACAAAACAACAGCAAATGAGGCTAGATATGCGGACATACCTGCAACAGAATAACCCCCCCCGATTCCATCTATAGATACAATCACAGGAAGGGAATTACCTGAGGATGCTGTGGCTCTAATCTCTACGGTATGTTCTCCAAAAGATAAGCCATTTCTATCCAATGCTAACGTCCAATTAAAAGGAGTTAGAGACTCAATTTCTGAAGGAACTACTTCGTACGTAACTTCTAACCATTCTCCTTCATCGATTCTATACTCTACTTGTTCAATCGAACCTTCTATACCCCATGAATGACCTACAATTACGGACATAGAACCTTCTTCAGAGACATTTAGAAGATGATTTTGTAGGGTCCAATCCACTTCATTACTTTGATTTGTTTCATACAAATGGATGGAGAGTTCTACTGCTTTTCTAGCATCAATCATTCCCCAACCAAAATCACGATTCCAGTAAGGATCGACTGAGGGTTGAGTAGGTTCACCCCTACGTTCCGCTGTTTGCTTAATCACTTCACGGATCTGTAATGGGTCGAGATCAGGATTTGCCTCCATCATCAATGCAATTACTCCAGTAACTGCAGGAGTTGCGTATGAGGTCCCACTTCCACGGCTTGTGTATGTATTTTCAGAAGCATCTTGTCCTGGAATATTGTTGTTACATCCCCCACTAGTAACACATCCTTCTGCTTGAATAATATTTGTACCAGGGGCAGAAATATCCGGTTTCAATTCATTAATTGGATTCCCATCTCCATTATCTCTTCTAGGACCTCTGCTAGAGTATCCAGCTACTGTATCATCAGTACGATCTACAGTATTCTGATCATCGGTAGCACCCACTGTAATTGAAAGACTGCTAGAACCCATTCCTGAAAGTCCTTCATTATCTGGGCCATCGTTTCCTGCAGCTACACTCACAGTAACTCCAGCAAGAGTTGCTTCGTTCAGAATCCTGCTATGCATATCTTCTCCATCGCTACCTTCTCCTTCATGACTAGTAATTCCCCATGAGAGAGAAATAATGTCGATTCCACTAAGAGATTCATCGGCCCCTGGCCAAGCAGTATCTTTGTTATCGATAATCCATTGAATGCCATTCATTGCTGATTCATAGAACTCTTGTTCCAAAATATAATTCTCAAATGGCCCAGCTCCTACATCGGTGCCAATTCTAACATCAACTAGAGTGGCATTGGGGGCAGAACCATAGTACTCTGTTTGTGAACCATCTGAGTCTATTCCTGTAGCTGCCGCCATCCCCATACATGCTGTACCATGCTGATT
>MDSW01162168.1_pt1 | contig 13817 bp, 11 predicted proteins | sample 811171 | NCBI WGS metagenome assembly MDSW01 (sample SAMN05326641, study PRJNA326480) | marine metagenome | isolation source: seawater | place: Atlantic Ocean: North West | collected 2012 | reverse complement strand
TTCCCATAGAGAACTTAAATTGAATTGTATCTCCTTGATAATTTAATAAACTTGCTTGCATGTTTTTCATACCTCCATTTGCTGAGGATTGAGAGGCGAAAGTATCGTAACCATACAAATTATGATAATTATAACTGACTTGACTATCATACCAATTACCTGGATCAAAATGCTGCCATGAGCCGTTATTCACCTTAATGAAAACTGCCCCCCCGTCCCAAGTTGGCTCCATGTAAGCCCAGTGATCAAAAGTCAAAAATGCATTACCATTAGCAGGTATTTGATAAGAAGGTGAGAACAATCTTGCTTCTTGAATATATGATGAGTAACTTCCTGAGAAGGCCACACCGTAAGCATAAGGAAATGAGGCTACATCAGACGGCCCAGAGTTAGGATTTATTTTATTTAATGTCCATTTACATGTGTCTCCTGAACAAGATCCAGAACTCATAGAATTAGTCCTTGACCATCCTGGTGCATCTGAAACAGATGGTGCGCTCGCAGTAGAATCTTCAAAGCCCATCCTAACAGATTGTGCACCCCTCAATAGCACTAGATGCTGCCAATCGTCTGCTGTAGCGCCAATGGAAGTGTGCGTCATTGTAGAAGGTGTTTCCAAATCATCTAAAAATAGCATAGAGTTACTAGAATCTACAACTCTAATCTCATCTACAGTAAGTCCTTCCCTTGGGTCTAAAGACCCTCCATAATTATTATAATAGTCCGTATCTACAATAATTCTGAGATAAACAGATGATTGATCTAGAAACGAGTTGGGTATAACGAGTTCTATTGTTCTCGTTCTACCACTTTGGTCACCATAAGTTTCACCATTAGATGCAGTATAACCTCCACTTGGTATCGCACCATTTCTTGCAGCACAATCGGAAGATGTAGAAGTTGTTCCAGTTGAGGAAATATCATACCAAGTATTTTGATTCAGAGAAACTTCGATACAGGCGTTATCAACTGTAGAGCCTTCTAAATCCCATTCTAAATCAATTTCTATTTTAGAAGTAGAATTAGTACCGGATAAATCTATAATGCGTTGTAAAGAAGCATAGGCATTAGCAGAATAGTAACAAGAATTTGAAGTTTGAGTATAGCAACCATGGTGCCATGCGCCATAACTAATTCCATCATTATTGAAGAGAATATTATCTATAAACCAACCCGGACGTTCATTTTCCGAGTCTGGATGAGTCCAAATATGGAATCTGAACTGGATATCGGAAGAGTTTGCATTAACTAGTGAGTTTAGGTCAAAAGTACTTGTAACCCAGCCACTATGAGTAGACGAAGCAAATACTGGGACCGCTCCCGATGGTGCTCCATTGGGCTTATGTGAATCTGTTGACATGGTACTAGGGTAACCTGAATTTGGAGCAACATATGTCCAACTACTCCAATTTCCTGAATCTTGGACGCGATATTCAACCCATGCACCATCGCCATCGCCAGAAGAAGTACTATCTACATGATACCAATGATCAAATGACATGAAATAATTATTATGATCAACAAGTAGGGGGACTGAAACTGAAGGCAATAAGAAAGAGCTATTTGTTCCCGCGGCAAGTGGAACTCCTGGAGTGGTTCCAATAGCAACAACTCCACTGGGCGCTTCAGAAGGTATTACCCCATAACTCATATTTTGTTGATTTCCATATATGGTTCCGTTTAAACCGGTAAAAGTTGTTGCCTGCCAGGTTTTAATATTATTACAAATATACTCTTCATTTTGAATTTCATCATTACCTAAATTACGATTACCATTGTAATCCAAGCCACTTTCTACGATATATCCTCCATATTGACAATATGAATTTCCTGCACTTAATGAACTGATATCCAATTCATATTCAAAGTAAGCACCTAGAATGGCAGATATACTTCCTCCTGTTCCTGAAGAATCACTAATGACTATTGTAGGCGTAGTGGAATAATTCGAGCCTTCATCAATTATTTCAGTTGAGTGTATTATCCCAGTACTAAACAAATTAACATCTAGATTTACTCCACTGCCACCTGTACTATTTATTGAAACAAAAATTGTATCATCGGCAGTATATCCTGCACCAGCATCGTCAACTGTAATACTAGTAATTGAGCCACTACTGTCGACAGAAGAAATTGATGCATTTGCATTTTCACCGACGCACTGTGCACACATTATTGTTAAAGAATCACTAGAATCATATCCTGAACCTCCATTATTTATAGATATTGAATCTATACCTGTACTAATAATATAAGTTCCAGAAAAGTCTTCTCCGTCACCACCGGTAGCAGAAAGATTACCACTAGAATAACCATCCCCTGAAGAATCAATAGTTAATTGCTGAATTGTATCTTCTTTTGAAAAGGTATCACAATAATATGAAGCGGATAGAATTTCTATATCATCAAGATTCGAATTAAAATCATTATCAAAGCCGTATTCAAGTAATTTACCATCTTGTCCACCGCAATCCGAAATATTGGCCATAGAATTTAAACTATAAACAAGTTTCCAACCTGGAGTATATTTGTATTTTGAATTCATAATAACATTGATATTTCCTACATCAAAAGTACTTAGATTTGATCTAGAGCCATCATCTTTAATTGTTATATGTTCATTTTCATCTATAAATGTTCCAAATTTTGTACCAGTATCAAAGTCTGAACCTTCCCAAATTATACCATTGTTTAATGAGGTTGCCATATCGGAATTGGTTACATGCATCCAACCATCCATGATTGTAGAATTGCCAGGAACTTCAAAACCTCTCACAGTGATTGAAGTACCATTAGTATTGATATTATTAGAGGCATCCCAACTTGCAACTCCGGCATTCGCCAAAGGTGCTCCAATCATGAGTAATATCAAAGATATCGCAAGTCTTCTATTGGAGTAATTCATAGTTCCCTGTATATTAGGTAGATTATCAACTTAATTACTTCAGGTTTAAAATCTACACTTAAAAAAAATTGGTTTCTATAGAAAAATCAGAAAGAGATATCATGAAAGTATGGAGCCACTGGGGAGAATTGAACTCCCGACCTTCCCATTACCAATGGGATGCTATACCCCTAAGCCACAGTGGCGCTGTTTAGTCCAAACCAATTTACAATTTAATCACTACGGATATAAAAAATAATACAACAAACTCAAAACTAATGCTTCGTTAGGAAGAACTGCCTGCCGAGATCGCATAGCCTGGTATTGCGCATGACTGGAAATCATGTGGGATTTTCCCTCGGGAGTTCAAATCTCTCTCTCGGCGCCATAATAACGAGACAAAAGAATTGATTATTTTAATAATCATCAATACGCGGAATTTATTCAGTGTTACTACTTCGCCTAGACATGGAGGAAGAAAATTCACATATTTCCAATGATTTAAAAAATGATGAAAACCTAAGACTTAGTCAAATAAAATTAGATTATAAGTTTTCAGAAATTAATGAAAAATTAAATTATTTTGATGAAATAAGAAAAGAAATGCTCTTTCAAAAAACTTTAATTAGGAATAAATGGGGTATTAAAGAGTTAACAATTATCACATTGGCCATTCTATCATTCATCCTTGGGACATGGGATTTTGGCATTGGAGAATTATCTAGTGGAGGAGACTATAACAGGTATGGAATATTTGGAGATGATAGTGGCTTTTTGCAAGTTTCAGATTGGACTCTTATGTTATCATTACTCTCTATTATCTGTTGGCTAGGAATGATATTCTCTCTTTGGTCAGAATATCCGATAATGAGAGAAAATTTAGCTTATCTATTAATTGGTTCATTCGCCGTTCAATATGGATATATGTCAACACACGCAAGTAATCCTTCATTCCCTTTTGATTCCAAAATAGCTGATTTTGGGGCAATAATTTTGGGTAATCTAGTACTTTTCTTCTTATCGATTATCGTAGTCCATAGGGCAGTCAGAGAAACTAGAGATGTCCATGTACAAGAAAGACATGCTCACCCCGATCCCCGAGTAGTACAAGAGGCCTGGGAAGATCATAGTCTGAAGGCTTGGGACTTAGAAATGGGAGGATTAATTATTATGCTTAATATTATGTCATGGTCTGGTTCTCATGCCATAGCAACTAGAATGAATATCGAATCTGAGAGTTTAAATTATCTATTAATTCTATTATATATTGGTTCAGGAATAGTTACAATACTTTTACTACTAATAATAATTTGGTTTCCACACTTCATGTTAGGAAGCGCTGAAGAGCGTATCCAATCAGTAAGAGCTAGAGAAGTAGCAGGAGAATCAGTAATTAAAAAACCAATTGTTCAACAAGGTAGATGTCCAATTTGCAATATAGAAACAACTGCAAAAAAATACTCGTCAGGTAAAATTGAAATTATGTGCACAACAAACGATTGCGGAGGAAAAGGGAGTATCGGTAGCATGTGCGAAATTTGTGAAGAAATATTGCCAACAAGATTGAAATGTAGAAGTTGCAATTCGAATACACCTGTAGAAAGTCATTTTAGTGATGAAGAGACATGGTAAAAAGTAAGTGGATTGAAATGGAAGAAGAAATAGTAGATGAAAAGGAACAAACCTTTGCCTCTGCTAATTATGGGGATGCTTTTCTAATGGTTACAGCAATTGTTACGATATTGATAGCATTATTGCTAATTTCAATATCACTTGTTTACCTATTGCCGGGTGTTGGTAATATAGGGTCTGCTGGACCATCGGGGGCATTAATAACCTGGGAAAATGAGTATAGAGAAATTACAGGGTTAGATGAAATTCAGGACCTCGATGGAACAGGAGTAATATTGTGTATTGTAGATTCTGGGATAGATATGAAGCACCCCGGATTTGAAGGAATGGAAATATATGGTTGGAAAGATTTTGTTAATCAACAGTCTGAGCCTTATGATGATGAAGGCCATGGAACAGCGATGGCCGGAATAGTAGTTTCAAATAACGGCCTAATGGGCAATGCTCCGGGAGTATCACTATTAGTTGCCAAAGCGATTAGTAGTGAAGGCACTGGTAGTGATCAGATGATATCAGAATCCGTTGACTGGTGTGTAATTAATAATGCAGATATAATCTCGTTGAGCTTAGGAGGGGCGCAAGGTTTTGGTTCAGGGATATTTACTACTGATTCATTGGAACGGTCAGTAGAGCAAGCCCTAGATCAGGGCATCTATGTTGTTGCTGCAGCAGGAAATGATGGAGAAGATGATGACGGAGATGTGGAGTCGCCCGGTTCCGTTGAAGATGTAATTTGTGTTGGAGGAATAACTAGAAATGGACAAGTTTGGAAGGGTAGTTCGGTGGGTGACAATAATGGCAGATTATGGCCTAATCCAATTTTACCAAGAAATAATCCAGATATGAAACCTGAAGTAGTAGGACCGGCTCAAGAAGTTCCAATACTTATGGCTAGCGGAATAAGTAATGAGAACTGGTGGGGATGGTCTAGTGGCACTTCAGCAGCAACAGCATGGATTTCAGGTTCTTTGGCATTATTATTAGAAAATAATCCTGAACTTCAACATGAAAATTCCCAAGGTAGAGACAGTATAAATGAAGTTAAAGATCTTATAATGTTTAATTCAGAAATGCAAGAAGGACAAACTGAGCATGACAATTATTATGGATATGGAATATTTAGAATAGATGTATTAATTGATGCCAAGAGTTAGTTTAAATGGAAAATATTTCAAATAATATTCTGAAAAAATACTAATCAGACCGCCTTAGGATAGCTAATGAACCACCATTTAGCTCTATAAAACTCAGTGAATTTTTTTTACTAAAACCAGTAATTGCTTTAATCCACTTATTAAAATATAATACTTTTTCTTGAGCTTTTGTGATTTCCATATCGTCATTTATTTCTCCAACATCTCCAGTAGGAACTTCTGGTTCTTTGATAATTATTATTCCCCCTGGTGATAGTAAATCAAAAGAGGAAATTAAGGCATCGATGCGTTCATTTTCAGGTAAATCTATTATAATAAGGTCGACAGGTAAAGGCATCAAAGAAAAAGGGGTAATATCAGAAGTTGCAGCATTGGACGCAAACCAAGAAGTACTTTCAGCAGATATTTCATTCCATGGTTTAACAATAACTTTAGACCACGAATCTGCCTCATAACGAGTAATTAATCGATTTAATATAATCCCAAATTTCCCTCCTTCTTCAATTATTGTAAAAGATTCTGGAGATGAAGCATTAGATTTTTCATTAGAACACCATAAATCGAAAAGCCATGCTGAAAGATGGCCAATACCACCTCCAACTAATATAACATTTTTAGCAGGTATCCTAGAACATATGTCTCTTATCCTAGCACGAATGGTCCTTGACAAAGGCCTGAGTCCCATATGAATCATCTGTTCGCCTATATTTGCAGCTATTTCAGGTTCATCAGAAGTCATATATTCGTCTTCTGAAAGTAGCATTTCGAACATTTCACGTTCTGACATCTGTGGCAGACCAAAACCTTCTCCGGGCTCATTCATGTTATCCGCTCGGAATTCAACTATTCAATTAATTCATTGGATGGTTTGAATAGAAGTAGGTCTTGCGAAAAGAGAATGGTGTTTGAAGATAACAAAAATGATGATGCTAAAATTTTGGATGTTTCGGAATGTCCGCAATGCGTAGATATTACAGAACACGATATTTTAAAAAGGACAAATAAAGGTGATGGAGAGGATATTTTAGCAAAATGTTCGGAATGTGGTTATGTTCATTTAATCGAATTAAGACCGCCTAATCCAGTATTTCTTAATACAACATTTTCTGAAGGTAAGAAGAGTTTCGCAGGTTTAGTTGAAGTCGATAATGACGAAGTGATATCAGTAGGAGATATTTTTCAGTATGAAAATTCAGATTGGACAGTAACAAGAATAGATAATGAAATATCAAAACCATTCAAAAAATTAGAGGCATCTAAAATATATGCAATGTGGGCAGTACGTGTAGATAAAAAAATAATAAAAATTACAATGACTGAGGCAGATATCAGTATCCCATCTAGCATAGAGAGCCCACCTGATCGAATATTTTCTTGTGGTACGATAATAGAAATTGATGGACAAAAATGGAGAATTAGGGCCATCCACACTGGTAAAGGGCGTACCCTTAGAGGAAAAAGAGAGGCATCAGAGATAAAAAGAATGTATTTACATTCTATATAATTATCTTCTGTTAGTCCAAGGTAAAAAGAATGCTTTAGCTACATGCATAGCAATTTCAGGGTTTTCTCTTAATCGGCGCATACTATATTCATACCAACGTGAACCATATGGCAAGTAAATACGAGTCAGATGACCATCAGAAGATAATTTTCGCCTCTCATCCCCTCTAACTCCTAAGAGAAATTGAAATTCATAACCATTTCCTTTACCATTTCTATTACTCCCAGAGTTTTCTCTAGGATCGTCTTTTCCTGCACCCATTTGAATTCTTGCCAAAGAATCTAGTGAATGATTTATCACAGAAGTATCATGAGATGCAATTGCAACATAAGCACCTTTTTTCAGCATAGAATCTATAGAAAAATTAGTTGCTTCTACTATATCTTGATAATCTGTAAATGCTATGTCGTTGGACTCCAAATAAATGCCCTTACAAATCCTAAAGTCAGCGTTAGGCCCTAATTTTGTACAGATATTATTTATATCTTCAGGAGTCCGAAATAATCTTGCTTGAAGAACCGTACCTACATTTTTGTACCCTCTACTGTGCATTTCATAGATTAAATCTATAGTGGGCTGAGTTACACGGGTATCTTCCATATCTAATCGGACGAAGATATTACTTAACTCGGCCTTTTTTAGAAGATTTGATAGATTTTCTTGTGCTTTATGTTCATCTAGTAGCAAACCTAAAGCCGTTGGTTTAATTGATATATTAGCATCTATATTATTCTCAATTATTAAGTCTAAAAGATTGTTATATTCATTGATAAAGTAGGATGCTTCGGAAATACTATTTATTTCTTCACCTAGTACATCTACTGTAAAACAAGTATTCTCAGATTTCATAGACTCCATAACTTTAATTGCATCACTAAGAGTCTCCCCTGCTACATATCGCTTTGAAATCCACCTAACAAAAAACTTTGGCATCAAAGGTAAGAATAAGACAATACTACGCCCGACAAACCTCATTACTACTAGCGAGAGACGTTAGAACTTTTATGCTTGTGGAGAGACATTATTTCTTTACCTCTATATACTGGAATTTTTCTATCATTCAAATAAGATATTATCATATTTCTTTGCCAACCTTTGAATGATTTTCTATCTAAATGAGCAAAAATATCCCCTCCTGGAAAAGAAATTCTTGTAGCATTTAAAGCCGCATCTATCGCTTCTTTCCATTGATCGGATATTTCCTCTTTTTTTTCTTTAAAATCAAAAATTATAGAGTAGTTAGCCAAAATATGACCAACCCAAATCTCAGTCTGTGATATTATTGATTGGTGCCTAGGTGCATAATGTCCGCCTCCTAATCCCAGCATTACACTACCATTTCCTTCCCACACTCCCAATGGTTCCTGCCCCTCTAGCCCTAGGCAACGAGATATTGTTAATGCCCATACATTAGCAGCATCTTTACGTATCCATTGTGAATGAGTGGAGCCGATTTCTAGGTATGCGGTTGGTTTTGTGAGTGAAGGGCCATGATGAGTTGATTCAATGGTTATATCAAACTCAGAATCTAAGCCTTTTTCTGAAGAAATATCACATAATGTTCTGAAAAGTGTACCAAAACGAGGAGATGGAGGTACTACATGGCCCTTATGACCTCCATATTGTCCTATTTCACCCAGAGGTTTTTGACCTGGTAGACCAATAAAATGAATTGCCAATGCAGGTATTTTTGATTTTGACGCATGCTTTGATAAAACTAAAACCTCATCTACTTGTACATTTTTCACATCTTCATGTATAAGATCTATCCCGTCTGCAAAAATATGATGGATATCATTTATCATCAAAAGATGGGCTTTGTTAGAAAAATGCTCGTGTACAATGCCGTGAGCCATTTCAGTTCCTTTATGCCAAATAGAATTATCTAAAATTGCATGATATAGATTCAAGGATGCTGGGTCTTCGGAAGAAGCCAGTAACAATGTAACCATGATATCCGAAATACGTATAGGATTCAAACTTGACGGACACACATTCAAACATAAAGACTCAATCCTGAAGTTAAGATGACACTAAACTTCACACCTTCAATGGTAAATATGAATGGTGAAAGCATCATTATAATTGGTAGTTCAGGAGAACTAGTTAAAATGAATTCTGATTATAAACAAATAGGTCAACAGACAAAACCTTTTCCTACATCAATAATGTCCGGAGTTTTATTTGATGAAATATGGATAGGAATATGGATAGATAGGGAATTACAAGATGTGAGGATGGCCGGAATTCCTCTAAAAATAGATTGGGAAGATGGAATAGGAAGAGACGCATTGAGAGTTTCCTCAACCAATAATGATTTAGATATAATTCCAAAAAATGCAATATGGCAAAAAATACTAAACTCTGAGCCAATGGGATTAGGTAAAATTGGAGAAAATATTGTATTTACGACCATAAATAAAGGAATTTACATGATAGACCAAAAAGGAGAAGAGATATGGAGAGATTATTATCCAACATGGAGAGGTTTAGATATAGCGCCAGAAATGAATCCAATAGTTTCTATAATCGAAAATGATAATGGAATGGTGATATGGTCTGCAGCAGGAGGAATAATGGAATTAGACCATGAAAGAACTATGAAAAGAAGTAATATCATTAAACTAAAAGATAAAATATCTAATGTAAAATATTCTAAAGAGGGTGGTTGGTTTCTAATGATGCATGGAAAAACAATTGGAATTATGCGCGATATAGATACTAAACCTTTGTTCATCGAAACTCCCGGGCCTGTTTTAGATGCCTATTTTGACTCTACTGAAAAATCTTGGAAATGGACGGGTTGGAGGCATGATGGTAAATCACAAATAGAAAATAATATTTTTTCCTTTAAAAGCAGGGAAAATATTGGAGTGCATATTTCAAATTCTAAGGTACTAAATAATGACGGCAAGTGGGAAGACTATTCTTCCTCGTAAATACTTCTCTCAATCTTTGGAGGATCGGAATAGCCACATTTTCCACAAACTTTTCGATCGTTGTGAATCCCCAAAAAAACGCCTGGACCACATATAGGACAAAAAATTCCCTTGCGGACTAGAGTATCTCCTTCTACTGAATATTTTGTGTGCTTGGCTTGGGGATTTGGACTTCCATCAGGCATTATTCATCTCCTCCATCAGATTCTTCAGTTATTTTATGTCTTGATTTGATAAAGTCTGGTTCTAAACTAGCATCATTTTCAGAATCATAAATCAAAGCTAAACCTGTAGTTCTAGGCATACCAAATCGGGTATTAACATTCTTGATAAAAATTAATTCCCTTTTTGAACCTGGTTCTAGTTTCATAACCATATCTATCATTTCGGATAGAGATGGAGTTGGAGCGTCGGCATGATTCAAAGTAAAGTTTATTTCCACTCTATTTAGTAAATGATTTTCTTTTCTCTTAATTATTTCCAAATTATCATCTCCTAACGAATATTAACCTTTAATGCGTAATTTCCTGGTGCTGAAACATTGAGTCTTTTTGCTATTTCAGATCGGGAAGGGTGAAGAATGACGACAAATCCTTGCCAATCTGTGGTAACTGGTGCATTTGGACAATGATTACACTGAGAAATACCATCATCCAAAATCCTATTACATTCACCACATGCAAATGGTACTTTTACCATTTTTAATCACTCTCAGATAACCAATCGAAACAACCCAATCCGTCCATTTTACAATTAAGTCCAATCTTACTAGAACGAGGGTCATTTTGATTTATTGCTTTAGAAACTATTCTGGACCTTACAAAAGAACCTTCAGTCAGTGCCTTACCAGTTTGAGAACCTTCTATTCTACGTATGCCAAGATTAACCTGAATTGGTTCATCAAGAATCTGAGATTTATGTAATAGCGCCTCTATAGGGCCAATTCTAACGAACGCCCCATATTCTGAGACTTCCGAAACTGCACCATCTACTACTTCATTATTTTCCATAGTAAAGACTAACGCAGTAAATTTAACACTTTGATATATTGCCCCATCGCCATGTATTATTTTACCTCTTCCAACAGCTTCATGATTGAAAGTAACGAGAGTGTAATGCTCATTTTCGTCAAATCTACCCTCGAAGGCTTCATGTGCCAGTTCATCAATATGTTCTTCTAATTTACGACCACGGCGAATATATTCCGCCGGTATACGTATAGTATCTTCTCTAGTAACAATCCTATACATTTTTTTCAACCTCAAAATCAGCCCCATCCTCAGATTTGTAAGAAAGGAACAGAGGAAAATCCTCTCGTCCCTCATCGGCTACGCCTCTAGAGGAGAGGTCAATTGGACTTCGCGACCGGCACATCTCGTATAAGCGCAACGGCCAATAATACTTCTTGGCATTTTGAATAGTGTGTGCAGATCTAAGCATTAGTGTACGTTTAGTGCGAATGTTCAAGAAGATTCCCCAGACATGTTATTTTCTAATGGTAGCGGGTCTTTTGTCCAAACAATCCGGCGGCAACCGGAAAGCATCAATTACCATTGGTATAATAATCATGCTTGTGATTACTCCATTAGTGAGTATCCACAGTAATATAGACTCAGTGACAAATATCAAAATTAAGTCCGACACCTCAGATGGGGCTACTGAAGTATGGACGGATGGAGAACAACCATGGCCTCAATTTGGGAGAACTAGTGATAGAATTAGCGATGCTCCCTTACATAGTCCAACTGGAGGCGCAGGATTTGATTCGCCATCAAATGCCACTGAATTAATGTCAATAGTTAGTCCAGAAATAAATTGGCAATACGAAGGATATGATATTGGCACTGATTCATTAGGAACTCCAATAGCGAATTTAGAAAATTCAATTACAAAAAGTGTAGAAGCAGAAGAAAGATGTGGAAAATCATCACTATTTACAATCCTGATACAAACTGAAGATAATTCAGGAACAGATCACAGTATTCTAAAAATAATAGAAGGAGAAGATGCGGATGTTGCTTGGCAAGTTGATTTGGGCCCTACCAAAAAGATAAAAACATCACCAGTGATTGTAGATATTGATAATGATGGCAAACAAGAAATTATACTGGCCTATGATGCAGGAAATTCAGTTTTTGTTGAGGTTTATGCACCTCGTTTGACTTGCTCAGTTACTGGATGGACAGTGAATGGTCATTCATCAGAGTTATTGTGGACATGGAATGATGAGAATCTTAGAATAACTAGTGATGAAGGGCCTTACACAAGTAATTTATTTGGAGGCCATAATCCTACTACTCAATTATTACTTGCTGATTTGGATTTGGATGGCGATGCAGAATTGGTTCTTTCACTAATAGATAAGATTTCGGAAGACCCCGTAGTTTTAGCGCTTCCCTTACCAGCAACTAATGTCCCGAGTCCTATTTGGCAAGTTAGTTTAGATAAGGGAAGTCATCCCTCGGATCCTGCATTTGCTCAAACCGATGATTCAACAGGATATGTATTACTTACTACAATAGAGGCTAACAGTGGAAGTATGTGGGTTTGGAAAATAGAATCGGATACTGGAGATTCTAGTTGGGATGGAGGATTGAATCTAAATAATCTTGATGGGGACAATGATGTACCTCATATTAGACTTCCAGGTCCAATTATCACTAATCTAGATTCCGACGATGTCCCGGAGATGATTATTACAATACCTACTGATGCTGACGGATCTGCAAGTGCAGATGGTGCGGAATATAGAGGTTTGGAGATTAGTGATGGAGATGAAATTTGGAGTTTTAATGCTGGAAATGGTTATGCCGATGCGCCTCCGACGTCTTTAGATACTGATGATGATGGCATATTTGACAGAGTTTGTTGGGTGACATGGTGGCAAACCACTACAGCTAGGCATGGTGAAGTTGGTTGTCATGATGTTAGTGGGACCTTTCCAAACCAAATTTGGAATAGAGACTTAGAACAAAGTAGCGGTACTCCGAATGATGAAATAGCAGTTAGTTCAGTAGTCGGAATGGACCTAGATGGGGAAGACATACAGGATATTTTAGTTGCTTTCGGGAGATCTTTATGGGCTTTTGATGGTGAACAGGGCACCTCATCGGGTATAAATACGGAATGGGCAAATGAAATTAATCTTGATTATAGAACATGGTCATCCCCTTCTTTGGCAGATATAGATGGAGATGCAACTCTAGACTTGATAATAGGTAATATGGTAATCTCCACAAGTAAATCTGACATTAGGCCATTAGTAGATGGTCGAAGTATAGAATTTAATCCCAGTGCACCTGAACCTGGAGAAGTTGTTACAGTTACAGCTTTCTTTGAAAATGCAGGGACAACTGAAACAGAAGATGGAGTAGATGCGGTACTGTATGCTGATGGTAGTGAAATTGGAAGATATCGGTCAGGAAATATGCAACCCATCAATCCTACCGGTTCAGGAACATTTGAGAGTTTTGACGTAGAATGGACTGGAGATTTGGGGGAACATGAATTTGAACTAAAACTAGATCCATACCAAAATATATCTCAAACACGTTATGATAATGACATGCAGAAAAAAATACTATCAATTGTTCCTACTTACAATGCAACTTTTGAAATTTCCACAGATCCTATTAGAGTAGATCCAGGTGAAAGTGTTGTTACCAAACCAACTGTTAGGTCAACGGGCAGACTTGCAGGAATAT
>MDSW01044974.1_pt1 | contig 13817 bp, 14 predicted proteins | sample 811171 | NCBI WGS metagenome assembly MDSW01 (sample SAMN05326641, study PRJNA326480) | marine metagenome | isolation source: seawater | place: Atlantic Ocean: North West | collected 2012 | reverse complement strand
TCAATGATGTTGGGGTCGGTAAAGATATAAAACTCTTCGTTGATTACTGCGTCGTGAACAATTTCGGCCACTTCATGGGCCGGACGACCCGACGCGATGACGTCCCACATGGCCGAGGCGACCGAGTCGGAACGTTCCGTCGCCATAGGGGTGGGCACCGTTTGAAAACGTTCAGGGCGGTGCGCCTCATCATGCATGATGTTTGTGGCTACTGGACCGGGACATAACACTGAAACGCCGATACCAGGGGCCCGCTGCGAGAAATCGTGGAATTGACACTCAGAGAGTGCAACCACTGCATGTTTTGCTGCGTAATAGGCAGCGCTGATGACGGCGCCCGATGTGAGTCCTGATTGCGAGGCGGTATTGACGATGTGACCATCTCCATATGAAAGGAGATGCGGGACAAACGTACGAATTCCGTGAATAACTCCCCACAGGTCGACGTCGAGTACCCATTGCCAATCCTGAATGGCCAGTTCGTGCGGCGCGAGACCTGGAGGGCCCGCAACGCCAGCATTGTTGCAGACCAGATGGGCGCGGTCGAAGCGATCAATGGTGAATGCAAGCAGATCTTCGACCTCTGACGCTGCGGTGACATCGACAGGTAAACCTGCTGTGGGTCCAACTTGAGAAATTTCAGTGATGGCTGCATCGAGTTCTACCTCGTCGATGTCTGCGAGCACCACGTTCATCCCCGCTTCTGCCCACCGTTTCGCCATGGCTCTGCCAATACCGCTGCCCGCTCCCGTAACAACCGCAGTTTTTCCTATCAAATCCTTCACGACGTCCCCCTTAGGGTCGGATCAACAAATCGAAAATGGTGGCGCTAGGCACCCATGCAACATCAGTGCGTCAGGCCTTGCCGGGCCAACCTCAACCCAGACATATTCTTTCACTTGCGTGAACCAAACGGTGTCAACCCGACTCGGAGGTTTGAACCCCGATGCTGCCGCAGGTCTTCCGTTAGGTTGTGGTTATGAACAAACCAGTTGTGCTCGTTCACGGAGCCTGGCATGGGCCATGGTGTTGGGAGCGCGTGACCCCTTATCTAGACGCAGCGAACATTCACTGGGTAGCACCAGATCTACCGAGCGTCGTAGATGCTTCGACGGGAGCAAACCAAACTGAAGACAACGCGGTGGTTAGAGATGCGCTTGACGGATTACCTGGAAGCGAGAACGCGATTTTGCTTGGCCATTCGCGAGGGGGCACGGTGATAACTGAGGCTGGAACTCATGACCGAGTTGGCCACCTGGTGTATCTCACGGCTTTCCTTGGATTAGAGAATGAAGACACCACCCCCTACAGGTCCGATGATCTCAATCAGTGTTTAGAAGTTCAAGATGATGGAACTATCACCGTGAAACCCGAATTAGGGAAAGCAGTGTTTTATAACGAACACGATGAGGACGACTTCGGGTGGGCGGCACAACAGTTACGTCCCCAAAGTTTGAAGCCGTTCGAGGGTAAATCAGAATTAGCTTGGCAAACGAAACCATCAACGTACGTGGTTTGCCGATACGACAATGCGCTACCGGTTGCCGGCCAACGCAAGATGGCTGCCCGAGCTACCCAGTCAATTGAATGGGACACAGACCATTCACCGTTTGTTTACCGCCCCGAACTTGTCGCGACGTTGCTGGTCGGTCTGAGTGTCAGCAGCTAGTTGTCTGTCCCAAAATTGAAAACACTGGCTCCACAGAGCCGTACGTACCTAATAAAGCTCGTTGCCCTCATGCCACGAACCAAACCGGGCCTCCATCTCTGCGACGGTCTCATCGGAGATTGTTTGGTCACCTAAACACTCTGCATAGCTGGCCAGACCATCAATATCGGGCCAGTCACCAGGGGACCATAACTTCGATCGGATTACCGACTTCCCACAATGAAACATCACCTCATCGATCCTCACGACCGTCGCCAGAACGGGTAGTCGCGGACCGATCGCCATTGTGGCCAACAGATCGGGATCAGTGACGATCTGGCCAGTGCCGCTCACCCTCAAAACTTCGCCCCGTCCAGGGACGACGAACATCAGACCGATCTGAGGCCGCTCTAACATGTTGTGCAAAGTGTCGAGCCGGCGGTTACCAGGACGATCAGGAATAGCCAACGTTTCATCGTCCAGAATTTGAACGAACCCGGGAGGGTCACCCTTAGGCGACAAGTCCATCTTCCCTGATGAGTTGACGCTAGATACAACGACGAACGGGCTTCGCTCAATCCACCTGCGGCAATGCCCATCAAGAGCCGACAACACTTTGGTTTCCTGAGCTGGCCGGGGCGGCGGGATCAGGCGACGAAGATCGTCTGCGGTTGTTATCACATGTTGTGAATCGATCATGGACCCATTGTCGCCGCTACTGGGGTTATGTCAATCCTTGGGCCCCAACACAACGAACCATCGTCATATTCGCAGTGGTGTTCCCATTTGGGTAAAACGTGTAGGTGTGAGTGTCGCTGCCGAAATGGGGGATAAATGAGTGTCCATCGAGAACAACTGCATATCGAAGGGTTGGAAGAACTTGACGTAGATGAACCTGTGGTCATGCTGAATCTAATGAAATTCAGAGATGAATCGTTAGATGGCGACGGCACTGGTTGGGATGCGTATCAGAGGTACAGCCGAGGCGTCATCGGATTACTGAAAGCCAACAAAGGAACGATTCTTTGGGCGGGACCCGTGACGACGTTGGCCTTGGGAGAACTTGCAGATGGATCATGGGATTACGTCTCGCTCGTTTTGTACCCTCGACCCGCTGCTTTCATCGACATGATGACTTCGCAGGAGTATCGAGATCCCAACGTGCATAGGGAAAACGGAACTGAGCGACACACGATTATCGCCTTGAGTACTGACTACTCAAAATTTTTAGGGGTCCACAATCGAGAGACCTGACAAAAACTTTAAACGAGGCGGTGAATTACAGTGAGCGCCGTGGAGTCGTTGCTTGTCTTAACTATCGGCCAATCGCCTCGGGAGGATATCCAAACTGAGCTTCGCCAAATTCTGGGAGAGCGACCCATTGAAGTCCGGGGTGCTTTAGACGGACTATCCAACGATGAAGTAGCTGCATTAGCGCCCAGCCGTGCGGCCGATACGTTCCACACCCGACTCTCTGACGGCACTGAAGTCATGGTCTCTAAGGAGGCAGTCACCATTCGTCTAGCCGAAATACTTCACAAAAGTGAGAGTCGTCCAGTACTGGTTGCTTGCACTGGTCAATTCGAAGGGTTGCCGAACTATCCGAACGCTCTATTCCCGTCCGCAATTCTGGGACAGCTTGTCGAGGCAGTCGCACCCGCCTCAAGCACCCTGGGGGTGCTGGTTCCTCTCGCCGAACAGGTCGAATCGTTAACCCAGCAGTGGCAACGCTCTGATCGAGACGTCGTTATTGCCGCGGTGAAGCCCGGCGAAGACCCCGACCAAGCCGCAACAACATTGTCAGACGCAGGTGTAGACCTGGTGGTGCTTGACTGTTTCGGCTACGAAACTGCGCTGTTGAACCGTGTTCGAGAAATTACTGGGGTACCAGTCTTGTCAGCTGTGCGTTGCACAGCCCATGTGGCTTCAGAGATGCTCGGATGACCCGTACTTTGGACGCCCAGGACGTCGACGACCTCGCCGTTGGCGCTTGGATTCTCGGTACCGGCGGAGGCGGAAGCCCGTATCTCAATCACCTCAACATGCAACGCCTTGCCGCCGACGGCATGCAGTTCAAACTCATCGACCCTCAAGAACTAGATGACCAGGCACGGGTCGCTGTGGTGTCAACAATGGGAGCGCCACTGGTAATGCAAGAACGGCTACAAGACCCACGCGACGTGGCACGAGCGGTGCAAGTGATGGCCGAACACACGGGATCGACCTTTGACGCAGTTATGGCAACCGAAATTGGCGGTTCAAACGCCTTTCAGCCACTCATGGCCTCGGCACACCTTGGAATACCAATCGTTGATGCAGACGCGATGGGCAGGGCATACCCAGAGGCTCAAATGACAAGCTTCGCCATAGGTGGTCTTCAACCGTGGCCGCTAGCACTCGTCGACCCCCGCGGTGTGGAAGCAATCGTCACGCAGGTTCCCACCTGGAAGTGGATGGAACGTGCCAGTCGGACCCTCACTATCGAAACAGGTTCGATGGCAGCGACATGCAAAGCACCGAGAACCGGAGCAGAGGTCAAGCGTTGGGGAGTAGCCAACTCAATGAGTTTCGCGATACATCTGGGCGCGCAAGTCCGAGAAGCCCGGGTCGGACATGAGGATCCAGTTTCGGCTATCTGTTCAGCAGCGGACGGTCAAGTTCTCTTCACAGGCAAGATTGTGGATGTCGACCGCCATACGACGGGCGGTTTTCTGCGCGGGGTCGCGAAGATTTCAGGTTTGGATCAACATTCAGGTTCGGAAGTAGAGCTTGAATTTCAGAACGAATGGCTTGTAGCACGCATTAAAGATCAGGTCCTAGCGACCGTACCTCATCTCATCTGCTTGCTAGATGCAACATCAGGTGAAGCGATCGGAACGGAGACCGCACGCTATGGACAACGGGTAGCGCTAATTGGCATTTCGGCGCCACCGCTGTTTCTTAGTTCGACTGCTCTCAACTACGTCGGCCCGCGAGCGATGGGGTACGACCTCGACCCAGTAGATCCTTGCCCATGAGACGCATCGGAATTGATGTCGGCGGAACTAACACAGACGGCGCCTTACTGGACGGCGAACAGGTGATCGAGACAATCAAGACACCGACCACCACCGATGTTCTCGGCGGAATTCGAAACGTCCTCGACGGACTTTCGCACCAAGACATCGACGCAGTCGTAATTGGTACAACACAGTTCACCAACGCCGTGGTGCAGCGATCAAACTTGAATCGTGTCGGGTTTCTTCGAATCGGCCTCCCAGCTGGCCGCTCATTGCCTCCGTTGTCTGGATGGCCGTCCGATCTTGCCGAAGCAGTTCGCAGCGACACGTTCCTAGTTCGGGGTGGCATTGAATACGACGGCCGCCCTTTCGAAGAACTCGACGAGCAGGCAGTGATCGATGCCGCCCACCAATTCGCTGACAGTGGAATTAATGCCATCGTCGTAGCAGGCAGCTTTTCACCAATCGATACCAGGCAAGAACTTCGAGCGGCCGAACTCATCGCACAACACCATCCCAAATCTCAAGTCACGGTTTCACATCGGCTTGGCCAACTAGGCCTTCTCGAACGAGAAAACGCGGCGGGTCTCAACGCCTGCCTCCTAGAGCTTGCTGAGTCAGTTATCGCGGCCTTTGGATCTGCGATAGACCAAGCGGGCCTCGGATCACAAACACGTCTGTTCTTAACTCAGAACAACGGCACACTTCTGCAAATCGACGAGGCCGTCAAATACCCAGTGCTTACCTTCGCATCGGGCCCAACAAATTCCATGAGAGGAGCGGCTGCTCTTGGAGGAGTTGATGATGGACTAGTCGTGGACGTGGGAGGGACCACCGCAGATTTCGGGGCACTCGTATCGGGTTACCCCCGACAAGCGAACGCAGCAGTGGAAGTGGGCGGGGTACGCACCTTGTTTCAACTCCCAGACGTCCTTTCAATAGGGTTAGGTGGAGGGAGCAGAATCCATAAAGATCCGCTCCGACTCGGCCCCGATAGCGTTGGCCAGCGACTAGTTACCGAAGCACTTGCCTTCGGTGGATCTGTTCCCACGCTCACCGATGCCGCCATAGCAGCGGGGTTGCTGCAGGTTGACGGTACCTCTCGCCCCGACCTAGCTAACGCCGACGAAGTACTCAACTATGCAGCAAAGATGATCGCTGATGGTGCCGATCGGATGAAGCTCTCCTCGCTGGAAGTTCCACTAATAGCTGTGGGTGGCGGAGCTTTTGCAGTGTCGGAGGCGATGGCAGGGATCAAAGAGGTAATCCGGCCAGTCCAAGGTGACACGGCCAACGCAATCGGGGCTGCTTTAGCTGAAGTGAGCGGGGTGACCGACCGCGTGTTCCATGACATGGGACATGATGCAGCTGTCTCAGAAGCTATTCGGCTAGCGACAGAAGACGCAGTAGCTTCGGGGGCTGACCCAACTATGGTCGAAGTGATCGAAGTTGAAGATCTCCCACTTGCATATCTTCCCGGTGATGCCCGCCGCATTCGAGTTCGAGTGGTAGGTCCGCTCGAAAGCCTTCATAGCACCAACGGATAGTGTGGATTATGCGATTCGATCAACCTGAACAGCCGGAACGCAGACTTTCAGATTCCGAATTGGCATCACTGAAAGAAGACGGCGTAATCCATGCCCCCGGCGTGCTGTCTGATCGTTGGGTTGAACGAATCGCCATGGCTATAGAACACACCCAGCAGTCGCCAAGCAAGCTCGGTGAGGCACTTTCTATCAAGGACCGCGGATTCACCTCCGATCTGTTCATGTGGCTACAGAGCGACTATTTCAAAGACATAGTCTTCGGTTCACCACTAGCAAGGCTGGCGCAACAGGTTCTTGGCTCGTCGTCGGTGACTCATTGGTACGACCAGTTGTTCTTAAAAGAACCAGGATCAACTGTTCCCACCCCTTGGCACCACGATCTGACCTTTTGGCCCATTAGTGGCGAGCAAATTGTCAGTATGTGGATTCCAGTCAACAAGGTCACTTCCGACTCAAGCGGACTCCAATTCATTAAGGGTTCACACCAGTGGTCAAACCGTTTCAAAGCAATAACCCCGGATTACAACTCCTACATGATTAATCCAGAGCTTGAAGATATGCCTGATATCGACTCCAACCGCGAGCAGTATGAGGTTCTTGCCTGGGATCTTGAGCCCGGGGATATGTTGATTTTCCACCCCCTTACCGTTCACGGCTCGCAAGGCAACTCGTCACTGACTGACCGTCGCTGGGGGTTTGCCAGTCGATGGGTTGGAGAAGACGTTGTGTATGACCCGAAGCCGCACACGATGCCGTTGCCCCCAGACCACGGGCTCGACCCAGGAGACAAACTCGGAGGACCCAAATTCCCCACTGTGGTACAGGGCACCTAGTTTTGTTCAACTCTGGGTTACTCGATTGAGGATTGAGGGACCTTTTCTTGTGGGCCACCGATACCGGCAGTGAGCTTCCATCCCACGGTTAAGAGAATGGCCATGGTTGCTGAAGTGACAAGCCAGGCTGCAGTATTTCCGGCGGTCGCATAGATAGCTGCCAAAACAAGTGCGGCTATCGCTGCGGTACCGACCTCAATCGCGCTTGCAAGTCCCTGAGCAGCTGCTTGACGGTTTTCGGAAACCGAAATTGAAACCAGCATGGTGCCAGCCGGAAAGCCGATGCCTTCGGCGAAGCCACATGCCACGGTGAGCAATATCAACGCTAAAAGCCCTGGCACTAAACCGAACAAAGCCGAAAAAGCTGCGCAGGTAGCCACCATCCCAATGGCCCATTTCCGAGAGCCATAACGTTGAGCGAGTATGCCGCCCCATGGGGCTAACACGGCGATGGGAAGGGCGATACACGTCACGGTCACACCGATCTGCCATTGAGAAGCACCTCGATTGTCCATGTCAAGAATCCACACCGATTCGAACGCCCCGATAAAGACGAAATAGGCAGATACAACCGAACATGCTCCGACTAGCTGACGATTTCGCAACAGGTCAGATAAAGGCTCACGCTCAACGTCCTTAGCGGCCGTATCGCTTTGGGCTCGCCATGCTGTGGGAATGAGTAAGGCCAGAAAGACTGCCATAAACCAGAACGGAGCTCGGAAGCCGCCGATCGCGTTCAGTGCTGCGGCCGCAGCAGGCCCGACCACGAAGCCGGCCACATCGAAAGCCCCTAACCGACCTATGTTCCGACCAAGGTTTCGGGGGTCGGCGACGATGACAGTGCGACGAGCGGCTGGTTGAGCTACCCCAAATGCCAGGCCCATCAATACGCGTCCTAACATAAACAACCAAAATTCTGTTGTAACTGCCATAACAACTAGAGCGGCAAGCCCCAACAAAAGGCCTGATCGCAGCATTAACGGAGCCCGACCTCGGTCTGCTTGAGGGCCTAACGCTAATGCCGCGATAAAACCTGCTCCCAGTCCGCCAGCGACTGACGCCCCGATGGCGAAGTCAGAAAATCCAAGGTTGTTTCGGAACTCTGCCAAAAGCGTTACAACGCTCGCCAACCCCGCTGCCATCCCGAAGACAATCAAGTAATAAGGCAACAGGCTCGGCCCTGACCGAAGAGTGTTTGGGGATGTCATGCAGGTCGATGCGCCTTTGCCATACCGGACGGAGAGAAAATAACGATCGCCCACTTAAGTCCTATGATTCTGACCCAAATATCAGCGATATGAGGCCGTTTCCGATGGTAAACGTTTAAGAACAGTTTGGTTAAGACCACAAAAATCTCTTGGTGAAGAAGTGAGCTGCTGGTACAAAGAAACCTGAACAAAAGAAAGTAGAAACAGCAAAATGAAATTCCCACACCACGCAAGTGGTCGGGCTCGGTCGTATCGAAGCACCTACAGATGCACCTCATGCCGCACTTCCATTCATTGGGACGGCACCGTCAAGGCCTATGTCTCTGACGAACAGTTAACCGAAACCTGTGCCAAATCAACAGAAGGTCATACCTGCTAGAAATCAAAAAAGCAGAACCGTTTATAAGAGACTTCCGCAGACAAAGTGGAGGTCTCTTTACTTTTTCTCAGTCAGAATGGGCCTATGAAGTTCTCGCAACTCAAGGTCAGAGACGACTTCGTTATCGAAGCTCATGAACTTGAGTGGCAGTTCTCAACTTCCAGCGGCCCAGGTGGCCAGCACGCCAACCGTGCACAAACACGCGCTGAAGTTCGTTGGAACATAGCCACTTCCCAAGCTGGCACTATCGAACAGCGCACACGGCTGATCAACCTTTTTGGTGAACTCGTAACTATTCGCGCAGATCAATATCGCTCTCAGAAACGCAATAGAGATGAGGCGTTACGGCGCCTCTCCGCCAGAGTGCGCGACGCGTTAGAAGTTCAACGTCAGAGGAAGAACACTCGCCCAAGCAGGTCTGCGAAAAGTAAACGAACTGACGCTAAGACCCGACGTGGTCGACTCAAGCAACAACGTCAACGCCCGTCATTGGATGACTGACGCGTGCCGTTGGTAACTCTTTACCGGACGGACAAAAAGTTGTGGGGATTTCGGAACGTGTTCTTCGTAGCTAAAGAACCAGCTATCTGTTTATCCATCTACTCGCGTACGTAATTTCGGAATGACTTCGTTCGCAAATCTGGTGAGGGAATCGTTCATAACAGAAGGCGCGAGACCTGGAGGACCTCCCCAAGTCACCAAATCAGTTATGCCGTGGTCGGTAATCAGTTGTTCCAGCTCTGTGACGCAATGGTCTACAGAACCAACGGTCCACGCAAGGGGATTGAGTGGAACGGGAGTTCGAGTCGTCTTCGGCCCTGATCTGTCAGCTACTTCAGATTTGTGATCGCTGCTCGCTTTGATCAGTCCTACATAAATATCTCTTCGGTACTGTTCTGCTATGGCGATAGGTTCCCACTCTCTCTCTGGGTCGTCGGTGACGAAGACGCCTCTTATCAAGCCGACACGACGATCACTAATGTCATTAACAGCGGCCTTCCACGGGTCAATAGTTAGGTGTTTTGGGCCCTGTGGGAGTAGGTGTGTTCCAAATCTCGCCGCCCGTTTCGCACCGGCTGGGCTAGTAGCAGCGATCCACAGCGGGGGACCTCCTGGTTGGACCGGATCAGGAGTAACTCGAAGGTCGGAGAATCGGTAACGCTTACCTGCAAAACTGAATGGCTCGCCGCTCCAGGCGAGTTGCAGAACCTGTAACGATTCTTCGGTCAGGGAGACGCGACGGCTTATAGGAATATCGAATCCTTGGAATTCGTGTGTGGCGTAACCCATTCCCACTCCGAGTTCCATTCGGCCATTAGAGATGTTGTCAAGAATTGCTAGGTCTTCAGCTAAACGAACTGGATGTCGGAAAGGCAAAAGACATATGTCGGTTGAGAATCTTATACGGGCTGTTTTTGATGCTGCTGCCGCCGCGACAGGGACGAAATTAGGCAAGTAGCCGTCTTCAATGAAGTGGTGTTCGGTGAACCAACAGAGCTCCATTTTTAGAGACTCGGCCAATTCGATTTGCTCGAAAGTTTCTGCGTACACCTGGGGCATTGTGATGTCGCTTCCAGGTGGACAGCGGAAGTCATGGACGATGCCGAAGCGTAAGGGTGGAGTCATGACTTCAAAATAACTGCGTTTCCCCACGCGTGGGACGAACAAGAAAAAGAAGAGCTCGAAACGCCCATCAGTCAAGTGGTCCGTCTCTGAGTTCATGGAACAATGAGGTATGACTTCGACGCGAATCTTGGTCTTTGCCGCAGGATGCGGTCTGACTCTCGGTGTGGTGGCCCTTGTTAGGTCGTCCATTAATTGGAGCCGTGCGGCCAGACGTTTCTGCGTTTGGATGGTGCTAATAGTTGCTGTTGTTATCGGTTACAGCGGTACTGCTACTGCTCATGATCCGGTCTTTCTAACTGAGGACCACTTTGCCCCTGAAATTGGACCATTTCTTCCTGATGGAACCATTTCGTTTGCTATGTATGGTCGGCTTGCAGAGCCGACCAGTACTCAGGGTTTTCAGGCTCGATTGCAACAGGGACAATCGTTAAATCTCTCGCTGCTCGTTCCAGCGGTCCTCCCAGAAATTGGTTTTGAAATTGGATCGCTACCTGAGGTGAAAGTCACACGACCAGATCAAACTTCGTTCGTCTTGAGTGCTCAGTTTCGCGAGACTTTCCACGAACCTTTTACCAACACCACCTACCTGCGCTTGGCAGATCATTTGGAAGAAGCTCAACAAGGGGAATACAGCTTGCTGATTTCAGGTAAAGCCGCTGGTAGGTATGTGGTGTCGATAGGAACACTGGAAAGGTTCGGGACTGAGATAGGCCGGTACACAAGGCCTCTAGTTGTTGGGCGATCCACGAGTCCAGTAGTTGAGTGGTTCGAAACTGATAATGGACTTGAGAGCAATGAAAACGTTGAGAGCCCAAAAAAGCTGAATGATGGGCCGAAGAAGGTTGCTTCCGAACCGGGACCCGAACAACCCCGAACCAATCAAACAACTTCCCGAGGAGCAGCCGATACGGGCACTAATTGGATGGGTTTCTTGTTCGCCGCGTGTGTTGCGCTCGCGCTTGTTGGTGTAGCGCTAATCCGAAAACGAAAGCCTTAGATGATCGAATCAAATAGATCGAAGATTGCCCGCCCAACACACCGAGTTCAGACGTTTCTCCGTATACCTGTCAGATAGGTATTCTGCTTTCGGTTGCTATGTAGGGCCGTCAAGCAAGATGCCCGAGCGCTCGAGGTCTTCGACTTGATCAGAACTAAAACCCAGCTTTGTTTTCAAGATTTCAGCGTTATGTTCTCCGAGTAGAGGAGCTACTAGCTCCGGTAGCTGACCGCCGGCGCTGAACTTCCAAGGGAATCCGGGGATAGGCACCGATCCGTGGATGGGGTCCTCGACCCATCTCACCATTTCACGTGCGTTGAAATGTGGGTGGTCGATAGCATCGAGCGGGCTTAGAACCGGGCTCGCAGGTACTCGGTACTCTTCCAGATGGTTCAGGAGCGCTTCGTTCGTCTCGAAGGTAGACATCCACTCTTCAATAACGGGGATGAGCTCATCTTTTCGTTCTGCTCGAGCCGACATTTCCGCGTAACGAGGATCGGTGATCCAATCGATCCGACCCATAGCACGACAGACATTCTCCCATTGGAAATCCAGTGCGAGCATGGCGATCCAGTCATCTGGTCCCCGAAACAGTCCCACAGGAAAAACCAGTTCGTGGTGTTGTCCCATACGGTGTGGGACGAAATCGCCGTCACTTAGGTGCCAAGCTTGAAGAGCGATCTCATGATGGTGGAAAATGCAATCAACCATCGCAAGATCCAGGAACTGTCCTTGTCCCGTTCTTTCTCGGTGAAATAGTGCGTACCCCAGTCCGGCGAATCCGTGAACAGCGGCATTGTTATCGGCGATAGCACTCCAAACCACACCGGGTGGTTCTCCCGGTGACCCTGTCATATGCATGAGACCCGATGCTGCTTGGGCGATGAAATCGAAACCCGGCTTGTTTGCCCATGGCCCGGTGCGACCGAAAGCTGAAACTGAGATGTAGATAACGGCAGGGTTTAGGGCTTTGATCGACTCGTAGTCCAGTCCACGGCTGCGTAAGGTCTCGGCGGTCCCGAAGTTCTCGAGAACAACATCAGCTGTTGACGCCAGATCCCGCGCTATTTCGAGCGCTTCATCGCGTTCCCAGTTAAGGGCGATGCTCTTTTTGCCGCGGTTGTGTTGAATAAAAAAGCCACTTCTCTGTTCTTTCAAAATGGGCAACAGACGCCCACCGTCTCCTGTTGGGCCGATTTCCACTTTGGTGATGTCCGCACCCAATTCTGCCAGCATGCGAGTTACCCCTGCCCCCGCCAAATACTGACTGAAATCGACTACGTGGATGCCATCCAACATCAGAGTTGATTCTTCTTGGGTCACTCTCACCCCCCCCGGTAAGTAGCATCGCAAACTTAGTTTGAGAAGGGGTAGGTGTGACGAGGTTGGTCAGCAGCACCTATACACGGACCTCTAATACGCGTATTGTGAGATGCAGTTTGGAATGCATCAGCAGATCGACTCTAGGAACTTCATGTTTCGACCAATGGGTTGAGACGCAGCACCCGGCGAACCGCGACGAAATTACTTGGAGCCACTAACTCAATGGCAAAGAACGTTTTAGGTACCGACCTTGAGGATTGCAGTAGAGACCCTTTAACCGGCTATTACAGGGACGGCTGCTGTAATACCGGGCCAGGTGATATGGGAGTTCACACGGTGTGCGCCGTCGTCACCGATGAATTCTTGGAATTCTCAAAGAGCGTTGGGAACGATTTAAGTACACCCCACCCTGAAGTGGGCTTCGCTGGACTTCAAGATGGAGACTCATGGTGCCTGTGTGCGCCCCGATGGCAGGAGGCTCTCGAAGCTGGAGCTGCACCGAAAGTCCGATTGACGGCTACCCATATCGCCACCCTTGAATGGGCGACGTTGTCAGACCTCCAAGCTCACGCCGTAAGCGGTGACCTAGGCTCTCAGTGATGTCTTCTGACCCTGTGCAAATCACCGTTTGGTCTGACTATCTCTGACCATGGTGTTGGGTTGGGGCGGTGCGTCTTGACGAGCTAGCCGAGCAGGAGGGCGACGCTATTGCCATTGAATGGAAGTCGTTCTTGTTGCGCCCCCAACCTGAGCAGAGAAGCCTCGCAGAATTCACCGAATACACAAAAAGTTGGGAACGCCCAGCAGGACTCGAACCTAAGGCTGGGTTCCAAAGCCCGTGGTCGGGTACCAGTCCACCTCCGTCGCACTCTCTGCCAGCAGCGATAGCAGGCAAAACGGCTGCCACATTCGGCCAAGAAACCTGGCGTCGATATCACAACAAACTGTTGCGGGCCTACTTCATCGAAAACCGTGACGTTTCAAGTTCTGACGTACTGCTAAAAGTTGCCCACGAAACAGACATCGACACAGATGCATTTGAAGAGGTCCGAACGGCGAGCGAACAAGACTTTGAGAAGCAGGTTTTCGCTGAGTACAACGAGGCTTTGAGTAGCGGCATCAACGGTGTGCCAGCGGTTGTCATCGACAACCGATTTTTAATCTCAGGCGCAGTTGAGGTGGAACAGTACCGAAAAGCTCTAGCTCACTATCGAGAAATTCGGGACAAAGAAAACAACGACTAGCTATTGCCTACTG
>MDSW01169374.1_pt1 | contig 13818 bp, 9 predicted proteins | sample 811171 | NCBI WGS metagenome assembly MDSW01 (sample SAMN05326641, study PRJNA326480) | marine metagenome | isolation source: seawater | place: Atlantic Ocean: North West | collected 2012 | reverse complement strand
GGGGGGGGGTTGGCCTCGGCGAGCGCGCGCGCCGCGGAGAGTGCGCGCGAGCTCGCCGCGCGAGAGCGATGCCGCCGCGCGGACGAGAGCGGACCGGACGAACTGAGAACGCGAACCCGCCGAACAACGACGGACGCGGTTTGAACCCGAGGGGGAGGCGGCCGCGCGCCACTGCGCTCCGCGCACGCCGCGCACGCGATGATGTCCGCCGCGGCTCTCGGCCGCGTCCACCCCTCCGTCGTCGCGCCTCGCGCGACGCGCGTCTCCTCCAAGCGCGCGATCGCGTCCGTCGCGGCGCTCGCGCCCTCGCGCGCGGCGGAGAAGCGTCTCCGGACGACGATGCGGCGGCGGCGCTCGGAGGCGACGCGCGCGACGGTGTCCAAGGACAACGTCTTCGCGGACAGCGCGTCGATCCAGGGCCTCACCGGGCTCGGCGTCGGCGCGATCGCGGGGTCCGACACGCGGTCGTTCCCGGAGGAGGTCACGCTGATGCCGCACCGCGAGCGCTTGAAGGTGTTCTCGGGGAGCGCGCACCCGGAGCTCTCGGACGTGCGTCCGCCCTCGCCCTCGTCCCTCTCCCCGCGATCGCGAAATGTTGGCTTTTCCTCGCGCCGCCCGCGCGCGCGCGCGCCGCGCGCCGCATCGCGTCGCGCGCCGCCCCGCGTCGTCGTCGCGGCGCGGCGGCGCATCCAAGAACTCGCGCGCGGCGAGCGGTCGTCGAACCCGGACGTCGCGCGGCGGCGCGCGCGCGCGCGGCGGCAGTCGCTCGCGCGAGATTTCAAACGAGACCGGGCTCTCGCGAGGCTTAACACCCGCTTTTTTTTCGTTCAAACGCGAAACGCTGACCGCGGCGGCCCCCATTCATTCATCGCGCGTCTTCCCGTCCACAGGAGGTCGCCAACTACCTCGGCATGGAGCTCGGCACGTCCACGATCAAAAAGTTCGCGGACGGGGAGGTGTACGTGCAGATCAAAGAGTCCATCCGCGGCTGCGACGTCTTCCTCGTCCAGCCCACATGCCCGCCAAACGTCAACGATAACCTCATGGAGCTCCTCATCATGATCGACGCGTGCAGGCGCGCGTCGTGCCGGTCGATCACGTGCGTGATCCCGTACTACGGGTACGCGCGCGCGGACCGAAGGACGAGCGGGCGAGAGTCCATCGCGGCGAAGCTCACCGCGAATCTGCTCACCGAGTCGGGCGCGACGAGAATCGTGATGTTGGACATTCACTCGCTCCAGACGATCGGATACTTCGACATCCCGGTGGACCACATCTACGGCGAGACGGTCATCTTAGGCGCGTTCTATACACTGGTCCCCATACGACCGCGTTGGCGTGGTGAACGCCGATCCTTAAGGACTTCATCTCCCGGCGCATCTCTCCGCCCAGGGTCCCTCGCTTTCAATTCCCGACCTCGACGCCTTTCAACTCCGCTTCTGACGCCTATGAACTCCACCCCGACGTCGCTTTGTATGGAATGGCCCTTAGACTACCTCACGTCGAAAGACTTCGCGCCGAAGGATCTGGTCGTCGTCTCCCCCGACGTCGGCGGCGTCCCGCGCGCCAGAGCCTTCGCCAAGAAGCTCTGCGACGCCCCCCTCGCCATCATCGACAAGCGGCGGACGGGCCACAACAAGGCGGAGGTGATGAACCTCATCGGCGACGTCGACGGCAAGGTGGTCGTCATGGTGGACGACATGATCGACACCGGCGGGACGTTGCTCGCGGGCGCGAAGTTGTTGAGGGACTCGGGGGCGCGGGAGATTTACGCGTGCGCGACGCACGCCATCTTTTCGCCGCCGGCGGTGGAGCGTCTGGGGTCCGGGGTGTTCACCGAGGTGATCGTCACCAACTCGATCCCGCACACGGAGGATCGGGATTTCCCGCAGCTCACGGTGTTATCCGTGGGGAATTTGCTCGGGGAGACGATCTGGAGGGTGCACAACGACACGCCGGTCTCGTTCAACAAGTTGTGATGTGATGAGCGACGCGGCGGAGAGGCGTCGATGGGCGCGTTGAATCGTTCGGCGGGCGCGGCGCGGCGCGGTTTTGGTTTTTCTTTCGAGGCCGCGGGGAGGACGAGGACGCGCGAACGACGAGAGAGGACGAAGAGAGGACGCGAGGACGCGCGCGCTTCGAAGGGATGAAGACGGGGTGGATGGCTTGGCTTAGTTTCCGACCGAACGGTCGGGTTGTATCTGTTTTTATTAGAGTTTGAGCCACCCCATACCAGTACCGTGGCGCGTCCGAACCTTCCCGTCTGAACGCTCGCCGCGCGCCGACGGCGAGGTGCCAACTTCTCAACTTTTCGCTCAATGGAATCTTCCTTCTGTTGGCACCGCCGATCACAGCGCGACGACGCCCGCCCCCCGCGCCGGCGACGATGTCGCCGACCGCGTCCGCCGCCGGTCGCGTCCTCGACATCTCGGAGACGCTCACCGCGCCCGGGAAGGTGGACCTCGCGGCGACGCTCGCCCGCCTGCGCGATCTCGACGCGCTGCTGCGACGCCCCGGAGACGACGGCGACGCCGCCGCGCGCGCCTTCTGCGAGGGCCCCGAGGACGCGCCGGCGCGATCCGCGCTTCGGTGGTCCGTCGCGATGCTGTCCAAGCGCGACGGCGACGATCTTCGCGCCGGCGGCGCGCGCGCGAGACCGCTGACGCACCTCCAGGCGGCGACGCTCCAGATCCTGGTCAGCGTCAGCGGCGCGGACCACCGATCGCAGTTTGGTCACCGCTCGCGCGACGGATCGCATCTCGAGTGGCCGACGCGCCGAGGCCTCGCGCTCGCGACGCGTCGATGGCGCCCGGACGTGGACGTCCCAACCGGCCTCCTCCCGCCGCTCCTCGCGCTCGCGACGGAGACGGACGCGCGCACCGCGCCGCAGGTGCGGATGCGCGCGCTGCAGCTCGCGGGATCGCTGACGCGCGACGCGCGCGTGCCGCCGCGGATGGTCGCGGGGGGGTGGCCGACGGCGGCGGCGAAAGCGTTGGAGCGGCGGCCGCGGCCGGACTTCTCGGAGGACGAGAGCAAGATGTTCGTGTACGAGCGCGAGGCGTGGCAGCGCGTGGACGAGGCGTGCGCGGGCGTGGAGCCGGAAAACGGCGAGGAGGGGGAGGACGACGACGACGAAGACGCGGCGGACGAGGACCGGCGCGCCGGGTCGAGGGAAGCCGGCGCGTCCGCCGCCGCCGCCGCGCCGGCTTCGGGCCCCGGCCCCGGCCCCGGCCCCGGCGCGCGCGTCCTCCCGACGCCGCCGCCGTCGAGACCGCTGACTCGGGAAGCGCCGGCGCCGGAACCGCTGACGTGGCGCGTCATGCCGGAGGCGGGCGAGCGCGAGCTCGAGGACGGCGACCTCGCCGCGTCCGACGCGGGGAGTTGGCGCGGGCAGCTCGTGAGGATCGCCGGGCTCGCGTCGCGGCCGGACGCGAACGGGAAGCTCGGATACGCGCAGGGCGTCGGGAGCTCGGAGGGCAGGATCGCGGTGTTGATTAACCCGTTGGGGGTGCAAGGCCACGGCGAAGCCGCGGAGATGTTGTCCGTGAAGAGGGAGCGGTGCTCGGTGGTGGAGGGAAGGAAGCAGCCGGCGGGCGGCGGCGTCGGCGGAAGCGGAAGCGGCGGCGGCGTCTTGTGCGACGGTGAAACCGTTCTCGAGGTGCCGTTACGAGAGCTTCGCGCGCGGATCGCGGCGAAAGGCCCGACGTCGCTCGTGGAAGGCGAGGAAATCATCCTCGAACGCCTGAGCGAGGGACGAAAAGCGCTCGCGTGCGAGGATTTCGAGACGGCGTCGAAACGGTTCGAAGACGCGCTCTCGACGTCCACGGAACTGCACGACCACAAGAGCCTCGTGCGCGCGCACATCATGTGGCTCTGCCACACCGCGCGCGCGGGCATGGGCATCGACGCCACGTCATCAGACACGTCATCAGACGCGTGTTTGTCGGACGCGTACGCGAGCCGAGCGATGGACGTGCTGGAGTTCCGGTTAGACACGACGTTCCGCGACGCGCGCCCCGGCGAGCGCGTCGTCCCTTCGCTCTTCGAGATGGCCGACCCGGAAGAGCTCGCGTTCTTCACCGTCCTGTGCGTCGCGTGCGAGGACCCGGTGCCGGAGCTCAGCGCGTTCCTCGGGCCGTCGCTGACGCTTCGACTCGCGAGCGACGTGTTCTTGCCGCGGTTGTTCAAGACGGACGGCGTCGGCGCCGCGGAGGACTGGCGCCGTCTCGACGTCGCGTTGCGCGTCGTGGAGACGGAGTGGCGGCTCGGCGCGATCGCGACGGTGTGGCGCGAGGGCGGCGTCAACGGCGAGCGCGGCGCCGCGGAGGTCGCGCCCGTGCCCTCGGGCGTCGTGGAGCGGTACAAGGCCGCTCGAGCGTTGTTCCTTCGCGCGTACTACGCCCTTCTCGTGAAGAAGTTCGCGCCGGGCGAGACGGACGACGAGAAGCGCGCGCACGCGACGTCGTGGTCGAAGGAGATGCGAGCGGTGGCGCAGGTGAACCCGTTCGTGTTGTCGTTCGTGTCGTCGGGGTACCGCGACGTGCTCTCGGATTGAAGCTACGTAGGTTGTTTTACTACTAGAGACTATTTCGTCGAATCATCACAGTTCCCCCGCGCGTATCTTCTTGAAGACGTCCTTCATGCTCTCGTGCCCTTCCTCGCGCACGGCGAGCTTCAGACCGACCGGATCCCCCCAGAGGTACAATCCTCTCTCCTTCGCGATCTCGGCCACCTTCTCGAACATCCCGGTCCCGGTCGGAAAGTCGCAGTACAACACGCACGGCGTGTACTTGACGCGATTCTCATCCTTGGACCACAGCCGAATCTGGTCGCACACCGTCGCCGGTATCGCCGGCCCGGGCGTCTTCCTCGCCTGAGGGTGCGCGTGTTTCCGCAGATACGACACGATCTGCTCCGCGCTGATCCCCCCGCGCAGCGCCGTCACGACCGCCTCGCGAGTCATCATCCCGACGTACAGGTTCGGAAGCTTATAATCCGGGCGCGTGAACAGCCGCAAAATCTCAACCTCGACCGCACTCGACGTGTACGCGTACACTCGGAAATTGGTCTCCACGATGATGTGCCCCCGCGCGCCGACGCCGCCGCCGTCGCCGCTCTTCTTCCCCCCGCCCCCAACTCCGCCGTCGCCGTCGTCGTCGCCGCCACCGCCGCCCGAGAGACCGCTGCTCAGCGACGTTGGGACGTAGTACCCTTTCCCCGCCGCCGCGAGCGGGTACAGCAGACCGAGTTTCGCGACGTCTCGAACGACGCCCTTTTGCGACGCCGGCAAGCCGTCCGTGGAGTACGCCACCCCGGGGGCTTGGAACGTGAGCTTGAGAAGGAAGCTCAGCACCGCGGGCGCGTCCTGCGCGTTCGGGTTCGCGTCGCCGTCGTCGTCGCCGCCGTCGTCGTCGTCGTCGTCTATCGTCATCGGCGCCGCCTCCGTCCCCGCGCCGCCGCCGGCTGTTCCGCCGGGGGCGTACCGCTCGATGTACCGGACCAACAGCGCCCATATCTGCTCCCGCGCGGTGCTCAGCAAGAACTTGAACCCCGCCTCGGTGACGCCCTCTTTCTCGCCCTTGGACGCGTCCCCGATCAAACCCGCGGCGCGGAACAGAGCGCCGACGTCGAGGTCGGCGGCGTTCGCGCCCGCCGCCGCCTTGCCTTTTTTGCCCCCGCCCGCGCCCTTCTTCTTCGCGATCGCCGATCCCCCCCGATCGCCGTCGCTCACGACGAACGCGTCGCTCGCGCCCGTGAGCGTCAACAGCAGCGCCTCCCATCGCCCTTTCGCGTACGACTCCAGGTCCTCGGGCGACGGCAGCGCGCTCCCGAGGTCGCTCGCGGTCGCCGCGTCGTCGTCGTCGAATCCGTCGCCGAATCCTCCGCCCTCCATGATGGAGCGCATCCCGCGCTGAAACTTCGGGTTCAGACCGAGCGACTCGCCGTCTCCCGCCGCGCCGGTGACGTCCTCCAGCGGCAGCATTACCCTGAGCTCGCGCATGCGGCGAACGCTCTCCGCGTGCGCGTCGCGGCCGAGGTCGGTCACCCACTCGTCCACATCGATCGACGGAACGCCTCCCTCGACGTACATCAGTCGCATGCAGTAGTGCTTCGCGAGCTCGGGGAGCGAGCGCAGGACCGCGAGGCACGCGTGCGGGGAGTTGTACAGGCGGTCGACGTGCCGCGGAGGGAGCTGGGAGATGAACCCCAGAAACGCGGACGCCATCGCGCGCGTGTGGGGGCGCGCGCGCGCGCGGCGCTCTTGTGGAGGCGGCGCGGAGCGTTCGTCGAAGAGAAGACGAGCGCTGACGACGGACGATGGATGACTTCTGTGGCGGCGTCGTCAGCGCGTCTCGTCGGACGCGCCTCGACGCCCGCGACGAAGAAACGGAAGACGGAGGCGAAGCACAGGGGGCGCGAATATGATAGTCTATCTTATGCCTAGCTAGCTATGCAGGAGTCGTGCTCTACGCGTTCGGCGCCGTCGCGGCGATCGACAGGTCCGCCATGCCTCGCATCGCCTCGAACGCCTTCGGGTCCACCCCTCCGCCCATCCCCGTCCTCGTCGTCCCGCCGCCCGCGCCGTCGCCGTCGCCGTCGCCGTCTTCCCACAAACTCACGCGCGTCCTCTGCGCGAGCTCGATGAGGACCAACCCGACGTGCCGCGCCTCGTCCGTGCCGTGGCAGACGTTCTCCAACGACGCCGCGGACGCGCCTCCGATCGCGGCCGCCTCCAGCGACGAGCCGTCGTTCGCGTCGTCCTCGAGCGCGCCGTCCGCGGCGCCAGGGCGGCACTCCGTCGCGTTCTCGAGCATGACGTTCCCGAGCTTGTCGAAGCACGTGAGGTAGCCGTAGAAGACGCGGCCGTCGGTCACGCGCACGCGCAGCTTCCGCCCGAGCATCGCGCGGACGGCCGCGACCGGGTCGTCGTCCGCCGAGGAGGCGCCCATCGGAGTGGCAAGAGTCCCGAGCGTGCGCGTGCCGTTCGCGAAGAAGTTTCTGTTCGGAAGACTGCGGTTTCAAATCAGCGCCTCCGGCGCTTCGGCCGTCGGTCAGCTGGGACAAGTGCGGGTCAGTTTGACCGGTAACCGGCTGGCTTGATCGGGAAATGTTTTTGAACAGGACGACCGCGAGCTGCCGCGCATTGGACGTCGCGCGCGACGCGGTCGCGGGGCGCGATGCCGTTCCCGTCGAAGACGTCCGCGGCGGCGGCGGGAGCGGGAGCGGGGTCTCGACGACGACCGCGAATAATAATCTCGCCGCGGGAGGGCGGACGTTCCACTCCCCGCTCGGACGCGTCGCGACGCTCGGCGTGCGGTCGTCCGCGAAGGAGATATCCAAGCGCGCCGGCGGCGGCGGCGTCGGAGGCGCGGCGTCCGCGTCCGCGTCCGCGTCGGATCCGCCCTCGCGGCAGAAGAAGAAGCCGCCGACGACGAGCACGTCGGATCGCATCGGAAAGCTCCAGGGGTTCACGACGTCCGCGCGCGACGTCGTCCGCACCGCGGCGTCGTCGAGCGTTTCCTCCGACGGGCTCGGCGGCGCGCGGACGATCGTGATCCACGTCTTCGACGAGGCGAGGGACGCGCGGCGCGACTTCACGTGCGAGCTCGCGCTGTTGACGCGCGAGATGCGTTACTTCCGCTCGCACCTCTCCGGGTCCGCGACGACGACGACCGGTCAGAGCTCGTCGCGCCCGCCCACGGAGATGTCCGTGCACTGCGACGTCGAAGTCTTCGCGTGGCTGCTCGAGTACGTCAACGCGACCGCGGGGCCGGGGGGGATCGCGGAGGGGCCGACGCTGACGGTGGAGAACGTCGTGCCGGTGCTGATATCGTCGGGCGCGTTATTGTTCGCACTGGTCCCCATACGACCGCGTTCACGCGGTGAACGCCGATCCTTAAGGACTTTCTCTCCCGGCGTCTGCATCTCTCCGCCCAGGGTCCCTCGCTTTCGATCCCGACACACCGCGACGCCTTTCAACTCCGCTTCTGACGCCTTTCAACTCCACCCACCCCGACGTCGCTTGACCCTCATCAGATTTCCTGCGGATGGAGCGGCTGACGGAGGAGGCGCTCGCGTTTATTCGCGCGCGGATACTCGACATCGTGAACCAGCCCTTGGACGTGAGCTGCCTCGCGGAGCACTTGCTGCGACGGCTGGCCGCGCAGCTGACCGAGGACACGCTGGAGCTGGTGCGACGCGCGCCGGAACCGCCGCCGGCGAACGTCGACGTCGACGTGGACGTGGACGACGCGAACGCCGGCGAAAAAAAGTCGTCGACGTCCAACTCCAACTCCAACGGCGCCGCGTTGCTCGTGTCCAAACTCTACCGCCTCAAGCTCGAGCGCTTGCTCGAAGCGCGCGCGGCGACGACGTCCGTCGCGCGCTGCGCCGCGTGCGGCCGCCTGTACAGTTCCGCGCATCGGAATCGTCTGACGTGTCCCAGAGCGCGGACGTACGTCGACTTCAACGGCGACGTCATCGCGAGGCACGTCCCGATGCGATCGCCGGGGTTCGAGATTCATCGACACTTGCAGCGGCTGCGCGCGCGGAAGCACACGTGGCGGGAGATTTACTGGCACCTCTGGGGCGTCTTACACGTCCTCCCGCCGTGCACGCGGTGCCGCGCGCTCGTTCCCGCGAGCGAACTCGCGCACTGTCTGTATCATCCGTCGAGGGCGACGTTCGACGCTCTGCCGGGAAGCGGCGCGGGCGGGGCGTTGGATTCGAACGAAGGGCTGCATCAGTGCTGCGGCGCCGTCGCGCTGAGGTTCGACGCGGTCTCGGAGCTGAGGGTGACCGGGTGCAGGGCGAGGGAGCACGTGCTGCGGCCGCCGGACGCGAGCGGCGGCGGCGAGGGAGGAGAGACGCAGACGCTCGAGGAGTGGGAAGCCGCGCAGTGGGTCCTCGGCGTCCTCCGCAGGCACTACTCCCTCGCGGTCGAGCCGTTCTCGCACTCTCCCGGGCCGACGCCGGTCGACGCCGCCTCGACGAGCTCGACCGGCTCGACTGGCCCGCGGCCGATCGGGGTGGACAACGGGATCTTTCTCGCGCGCGATCATCACTCGATCGGCGGCGTGGACGTCGCGGAGGAAGTGAAGGCGCTGAAGGCGTGGCGCGGGGAAGCGTCCGCGGCCGCCGCCGCGGCGCTGCGCGAGGACGAGAGCGAGGACGAGGACGAGGACGACGAGTATGAGTACGATTACGATTCGTCGGAGCTCGACGGGGAGGAGGAGAAGGAGGAGGGGAGGGCGGCGGCGGCGGCGGCGGCGGCGGCGGCGGGCGGCGGCGGCGGGAGAGCGAAAGCGGCGGCGACGCGAAGGCGAACCGACGACGACGTCGACGACTCGTCGTCCGACACGTCAGACGACGAGCCACCGCGCGCGTCGTCGTCGGCGTCGTCAGCGAAGCGCCAGACGACCGCGGCGGCGGAGAGCGGCGCGGACGCGGCGGCCGCGGGAAGAGCCAAGACGAGAAAGAAAAAGTCCGCCGCCGCGGTCGCGGTCGGCGGCGCGAGAAGCAAGAAGACGTCGTCGACGTTGACGACGTCGTCGTCGTCGCGCGTCCTTCGACGGTCCACCGCGAACGCGGCCGCGACGTGCGCGCGTTCGACGCCGCGCGAGATCGAAGCCGCGCGCGTGTCGTCGTTCGCCGCGTCTTACGGCTTGCCGGAAAAATCCTACGCGTCGCTGCCTCCGCATCTGCGGCGGTTCGCGCGCGGGGACGCGTTGAGGGAGGAGGACGCGCGACGGACCGCGGAGATGATCGAGCGGCTGCGCGCGTGCCGCGGCGGGGGTGGTTCGTGTTCGGGCGGGGGTACTACATCGCTCGCGGAGGAGGAGGAGGAGGGGGGGGAGAACGACGACGAGAGAGGCGGCGGCGGCGGCGGCAGCGGCGGCGGCCGTCGACTGTCTTCGCGCGCCGCCGCGTCCCGACGCTGGACGTAGGGCTCGAGTCGTCGCGCTGCCCTTCGTTTAATTTAATTTAGGGCTATCATAGTTTTAATTAATTTATGTGTTAGCGCGCGCGCGCGATACTACGCATCGCGTCCGCGGACGTCACGGCTTCAGGTACCCCTTGCTCACGAGCACCGCCAGGTGCTTCGGGCAGTTTTTCCGTATGAACGTCTCGAGCTTCCCGCCCGTCTCCGTCAGCGGTTCCAACCCTAACTTCGCCGCCACCTCCTCCACCTTCTTCTCCGCGTCCTCGACCTGCTCGGCGCGCTCGCACATGACCTCGACCTCCACGACGGAGTGCCCGAACGACGCGTGATCAAAATCGATCGACGCGCCGTCCAACGACCACGAGACTCTCTCGGTGACGAACTCCGCGAACGGACGCGCCGCGGCGTCCGCCATCACCCGCGTCAAAATCTCCTCGCCGTCCGCGCCGCCGCCGTCGCCGCCGTCGCTCGGCGCTGGGAGACCTAACGCCGCCGCGAGCTCGTCCGCGACAGAACGCGCGCCCTCGACCTCGCGGAACACGCTCCGCTCGCCACCACTTCTCCCCCCCTCCCCCTCCACGGGAATCTTGATCTCCCACTGTTTCTCCCTTCGACGCAGCCACACGTCTTTCGCCGCGAGGTCGCAGTTCGGGGTGTCGTAGTACGTGTCGCCGAAGATGATGGACTTCGTGAGCGTCCCTTCCGCGGTCGTAATCGCGGCTTTGAGGTCCGCTGGGGCGCCGTACTTGCGCTCGACCTCGATCATCTTCTGCGCTTCCGAGGGTTCCGAGACGACGCAGGAGGGCGCCGACTCCGGCGCGTCTTCCGCGCTCGCGGCGGCGGCGGCGGCGACGACGGCGGCGGCGACGCGGTGGCCGACGCGAGGAGGACGAAAAGGCGAGACGCGCGAGCGCGGACGCGACGCGAGGACGGGCGCCAGCGACGACATCCACCTCCGCGGTCGACGGAGTGCGCGCGTCGTCGCGACGACGGGTTCGGTTCGGTCGTTGTCGTTTCCGCCGGAGGTTTCAGCTGTCAGGTTGATCGGCAAAAAGCAAGCGCTTCAGTTCCCGCCCAGAGTCGAACTGGGGTTATTGGATTCAAAGTCCAAGGTGCTAAACCACTACACTACAGGAACCGGGTTCCGACTTCATCGATGAAGTCGAAAGCCAGTTGGTACCTTGAACCCGGGTTTTCACCCGGTGTATCAGCGGTGGTGTCATCACTCAGCCGAACGGTCGTTCGGTGAAGCAGCGTGAAATCTTGACCCGAAGAACCGCATTTAAGAAATATAAACAGTCTTGATAAACGACGATTTCAGCCAATCAGCGACGCCGAATCGGTCCGTCGCCTCCTGTTCCGAGAGAAAACCAAACGCAAACGCACCGCCGCGTCGAAGAAGCATCATACCACGTCGCGCGTCGTCCCCGCTCCGAGCGATGCTCAAGGCGTGCGTCGTCCCCGCCGCCGCCGCCGCATCCGTGTTCCGCCGCGCCGCCGCATCGCGCGCGGTGACGATCCCGCGACCGTCGTCGTCGTCGCCGCCGCCGCCGCCGCCGCCGCGCCGGCGAAGAAGACCCGTGACGACGATGGCGACAGCCTCCGAGGGTGCCGGGTCCGCCTCCGCGAAGACGGAGCGCGTCTACCCGGAAGAGTGCAGGGTGGAGATGAACGGGAAGCAGTACCGACGGTGCGCGGCCGCGCTCGTGTTCAACAAAAACGGCGACGTCCTCGTCGGCGAGAGGAGCGACCGCCCGGGGTCCTGGGGGATGCCGCAGGGAGGGATCGAGGTGCGCGACGAACGAATGAATGATTTTTTTTGGATCGCTTCCCGTCTCTCTCTCGGTCCCGCCCACCGCCCGAAGTCCGCGCCCTAGATTCCATCCCATCCGCGCGCCGCGCCGCGCCGCGCCGCGACCGCCTTCTCACGCGCCGTACGTACCTTTCAACGCCACCACCCACCCACCGCAGGTGACCGAGACCGCGGAGGCCGCGGCGACGCGCGAGCTGTACGAAGAAATCGGCGTGCGCGTCGGGGACGCCGCGACGGGGCTGCGCTTCGTCGCGTCCATACCTCCGTCCGACGAGTACTGCTACCTCGCCGGCGGGTGGCTCGCGAAGAAAGGCCTCGCGGGGCAGCGCTTAGAGTTCTCGCTGTTTCACCTCCCGACGACGGAGGACCCCGCCGCGTTCTGCGACCTCCGAGGGTTAGACGGCGAGCCCGCGGAGTTTTCGCGCGTCAAGTGGGCGAGGTTCGCGGAGGTGATAGATTCGGTGTGGGAGAGCAAGAGGGGGCCGTATCTCGCCGCGAGCGAAGCCGCGGCGCCGATCATCGCCGCGTGTTTGAGCGGGGAGTGAGTTGGTGTGTTATCGATAACGTCGTGCGGTCGACGCGACGGCGTAAAGCGTCGCGGTACGAGTAGAGAGCGTTCACTCGCCGGCGTCGATTTTTTGGTTTTTCGCTCGCTTTCGATCTCCGGTCGCGGCGATCGACCGCGACCGGCGCGCGGTCGCTGAAATCTCCGCGCGGTGAAACCGAGCTGCGAAACCGCGAGCGCGAAGCGTGAGCGCGAAAAATGGACGGCTCTCAGGGCCTCGCCGTTCCGGGTCCACCGGTTCGCGGCGTCCGCGGGACCGTCGCCGCGCGGCACTGACCTCCCGCGCGTCTCTCGCACGCACCCTTTAAGACTCCACCAAGGATGAGCGCTTTCACCATGGCCGCCTCCGCCGTCGGTGCGTCCGCGCCCGCCCCGCGCGCGCGCGCGACGCCGCGCCGGCGCCGTCGTCGCCTCGATCGCGGACGCCGACACGTCATATTATTCCATCTCCGATTGTTCTGTTCCCGCGCTCGATCTGACGCTCGCGCCTCCTCCCTCCGCCTCCCCGTTCGATCATCAGGCGTGAAGGTCACCACCACCGCGAAGCGCGCCTCCGCGAAGCGCGCCACCGCGAAGGCGTCCTCCTCCGCGTTCTCCGCGCGCAAGGCTTCCCTCAACGGCGTATCCCTCGCCGCCTTCGCGGCGCCGTCCGTCGCCGCCTCCAAGTCGTCCCAGATCCGCGCGCTTCGCTCCGCGGTCTTCGCCGCCGCGAAGGCGGACCGCTCCAAGGCGGACGACCCGGACGCGGGCAAGGGCCAGCGCGTCATGATCATCGGCGGCGACGGGTACTGCGGCTGGGCGACCGCGCTTCACCTCAGCAACCGAGGCTACGAGGTATGCATCGTCGACAACCTCTGCCGCCGCGGCATGGACGACTCCCTCGGGTTCAACTCCCTGACCCCGATCCGGGGCATCCACGAGCGCGTGCGGAAGTGGAAGGAAGTCTCCGGGAAGGACATCGAGCTCTTCATCGGCGACGTGTGCGACTACGAGTTCCTCAGCGCGACGTTCAAGAAGTTCGAGCCCACCGCCGCGGTGCACTTTGGCGAGCAGCGCTCCGCGCCCTACTCCATGATGGACCGCACCAAGGCGGTCTTCACGCAGACGAACAACGTCATGGGCAACATCAACCTCATGTACGCGATCAAGGAGTTCGCGCCGGACTGCCACCTCATCAAGCTCGGCACGATGGGCGAGTACGGGACGCCGAACATCGACATCGAAGAGGGGTACCTCACCGTGGAGCACAACGGTCGGACGGACACGCTGCCGTACCCGAAGCAGGGCAACTCGTTCTACCACCTCTCGAAGTGCCACGACAGCACGAACATGATCTTCTGCACGAAGGCGTGGCAGATGCGCACGACGGACCTGAACCAGGGCGTCGTGTACGGCGTCGCGACGGAGGAGACGATGATGGACCCGGCGCTCATCAACCGCCTCGACTACGACGCCGTCTTCGGCACGGCGCTGAACCGATTCTGCATCCAGGCCGCG
>MDSW01192087.1_pt1 | contig 13819 bp, 7 predicted proteins | sample 811171 | NCBI WGS metagenome assembly MDSW01 (sample SAMN05326641, study PRJNA326480) | marine metagenome | isolation source: seawater | place: Atlantic Ocean: North West | collected 2012 | reverse complement strand
CCGTAACCTTTAATTGTTTTAGCTATTATGACCGTTGGCTTTCCTTTGCAACGGACAGCAGCGTGATATGCCGAATAAACTTTGTGGGGGTCGTGTCCGCCTCTATTTAATTTCCAAATATCTGCATCCGTCATATTTGCTACTAATTCCTTCAGTTCAGGATATTTTCCAAAAAAATTTTCTCTTACGTAAGCACCACCTTTTGCCTTAAAGGCCTGATATTCACCGTCAACAGCTTCATTCATTCTTTTGACAAGCAAACCGGTTTTATCTTTGGATAAAAGTTGATCCCAGTAAGAGCCCCAAATCACTTTTATTACATTCCATCCAGCGCCTCTAAATCTGCCCTCAAGTTCTTGGATAATTTTACCATTTCCTCTAACAGGACCATCTAATCTTTGAAGATTGCAGTTAATTACAAAAATCAAATTATCTAATTTTTCTCTTGCAGCCAAACCTACCGCGCCAAAACTTTCTGGCTCATCCATTTCACCATCACCTAAGTGACACCAAATTTTTCGATCTTGATCTTTTAGAAGACCTCTATTTATTAGATATTTTGTAAAACGAGCCTGATAAATTGCCATCATTGGACCAAGCCCCATCGACACAGTTGGGAACTGCCAAAATTTTGGCATTAGCCAAGGATGTGGATAAGAGGATAATCCGCCTTTCTCAACCTCTTGTCTAAATTTATCCAATTGTTTTTCGGAAATTCTTCCCTCTAAAAATGCTCTTGCGTACATACCGGGTGCACTGTGACCTTGAAAATAAACTAAATCACCACCAAACTTATTATTTTTTGCTCTCCAAAAATGATTCATGCCAACGTCATATAATGTTGCTGCAGATGCAAAAGTACCTATATGACCACCCAACTCTGGATTTTTTTTATTAGCTTTAACAACCATGGCGGCTGCATTCCATCTTATGTAGGCTCTAATTTTTCTTTCTATATTTTGATCTCCAGGAGATCTGATATCAGCTGCTGATGGTATTGTATTAATATAAGGCGTAGTTCTTGTGTCAGGCAAAATTAATCCTTGAGTGTAAGCTTCGTCAATTACTTTTTTAAGTAAATAACCTGCTCTAGATGATCCATCTGTTTTTACTACAGCCCTAAGCGAGTCGAGCCATTCTTGTGTTTCCGAGGGATCTATATCGTCTTTTGAAATTGGCTGAGCATAAATTTTTTGTTTTCCATTTTTCAAACCATTTGTTGGCTTCTCCTCTTTTTTTACCTCTTTTTTAATAATTTTTTTTAGCTCAGGTTTCTCGTCTTTTTCTATCGCCCCATCTAAAGTAGCTAAAATACTACCTTCAGATACTCTATCTCCAATCTTAACTTTTAATTCGGAGATTTTACCTTCAAATGGGGATGGAACTTCTACGCTAGATTTGTCACTTTCTAAAGTAACTATTGGATCATTTTTTTTAATTTTATCTCCAGGCTTAACCAGAACTTCGATTATTTCTACATCTTTGAAGTCGCCAATGTCAGGAACAGAAATACTCTTTGCCATAATGCATTATACACAACTTTTGACACATTTTACCCGCTTTTTTGACACTTGAATTTTGCAATGTAAAATATGCAATTTTTAAGACTTATTTTTAAAAGAAAAAGGCCAGAGATTGATTCTCAGCTATTAATTCAAAAAATTTTATTAAGAAAATACTTGGCTAAAACCAATTAGCAAAACTACTAAGATTATAGCTCCGTAGTAGTATTGGTATCCTCTTACAGTAAAAGGCATTTTTTTTACTACTCTATTCTTTAAATTTTTTCTTGGTTTAAAAAAATGTTTATTAAGTTTCATGTTCTCTCTATACACATTGCTATACCCATTCCTCCGCCAATACACAATGTGGCCAATCCTTTCTTAGAGTCTCTTTTCTGCATTTCATGAATTAGTGTGACAAAAACTCTCGTGCCAGATGCACCAATTGGGTGGCCTAAGGCAATAGACCCTCCGTTCACATTTACTTTCTCCATTGGAAGCGACAGTTCTTTTACTACGGCGCAGCTTTGAGCTGCAAACGCTTCATTTGCTTCAATCAAATCTAAATCTTTAGAGTTCCATCCTGCGATTTTTAATGCTTTATTAGAAGATGGTATTGGTCCTGTTCCCATCACCGAAGGATCTACACCACATGATGCCCAAGATTTAATTTCTGCAAGAGGTTTAATCCCTCTTTTTTCTGCCTCATCCTTTGACATTAAAACTACAGCAGCAGCACCATCGTTTATCCCAGAGGCGTTTCCGGCGGTCACAGTACCATCTTTTTGAAAAACTGTTTTAAGCTTTTCTAACACACTAAGTGATATACCTTCCCTTGGATGCTCATCTTTCTTAAAAATAGAACTTCCATTTTTAGATTTTATTTCAAAAGGAACAATCTCATCCTGAAACCTATTGTCTTTTTGTGCTTTAAGAGCTTTTGTTTGTGAATCGAAAGCAAACTTGTCTTGATCTTTTCTAGTAATTTGAAATTGTTGAGCTACATTCTCAGCAGTGTTACCCATGTGATAACCATTAAACGCATCCCACAGACCATCTTTTATCATCGAGTCAATTAATTCTGTATCTCCTAATTTTTTTCCATTTCTTAAATGTACTACGTGAGGTGCTTGAGACATACTCTCTTGTCCGCCTGCAACGATAATATTAGAGTTATTAGAAGATATTGATTGAAATCCTGAAGCTATAGATCTTAAGCCTGATCCACAAACTTGATTCACAACATAAGCCGGAACCTCTTTTGGTATTCCAGAGTCCATAGCAGCTTGACGAGCAGGATTTTGTCCCGCACCACCAGTTAATACTTGTCCCATAACAACTTCGTTTATATCGGAAGATTTTAAATTTGATTTTTTTATTGCATTTGAAATCACAGTAGAACCTAGCTTGTAAGCAGGAACATTTTTAAGACTACCTCCTAATGATCCAATAGCTGTTCTGACAGCTGATGTAATTACTACTGTTTTTTCTTTAGACATTCTTCCTTTTAATTATATTCTTATTAAGCGAATGGCAATAACCATAAAATCGCTTTATTATGGGTATTTTCTTTGATATTTTGGTAATGCGGTCCCATAGCTCAATTGGATTAGAGCGTCTCGCTACGGACGAGAAGGTTGAGGGTTCAAATCCTTCTGGGACCTCCAAGAGGGGTATAACAAATGAATTTTTTTAGAAATCTATCTTTAAAAAGTGCCGTTATAGTCTTTTTTATAATTGTATTTCTTATAATATTAATTCTATCTTTGACTCTATAAGTAGACCAAGCCTAGTATGATTGTGCCCAAGAGAATTCTGTAAACAATTATCAAACTAAAGTCGAATTTTTTTAAATAAATTAAAAAATATTTAATAGCTAAGTACGAGAATATGAATGATAAGAAAACAGTTAATACTGAGGTAAAACTAAAAATAGGATTATTCTGAACTATTAGTGCGTATAAACCAAAGACCCCGGTTCCGGCTAAAGCTGGAATCGACATTAAAAATGATATTTTTGCAGCATCTTCTCTTTTAAAATTTAAAAATCTTGCTGCGGTAATTATTATTCCAGACCTGCTCACACCTGGAATAAGGGCCATGATTTGAAAAAAACCAATAATTAAAGCATTTTTTTTAGTAAAATTCTTTTGGATATTTCTTTTTGATTTAAATCTGTCTGCGAAGTAAAGCAATATTCCAAAAATTATTGTTGTCCAACCTATAATTTTATAAGTTCTTAAACCTGGCACCAAGTTATAATATACAATTAAATAACCAAAAAAGAATAAAGGCAATGATGCTAAAATTACATTGAAAAATAATTTTTGATTTTTCATAAAATTCACAATTTCTTTTTTGAAGAAAAAAATCACTGCAAACAAAGAACCCACATGGGCACTAATATTTATCAATAATTCTTCCTCTTCAAAAGCAAACAAATTAGAAAGCAAATTAAGATGAGCTGACGAGCTTACAGGCAGGAACTCAGTTATTCCTTGAACTATTGAAATAATTATGACCTGAAAAATATTTTCCATTTTAGGTACTTTACTTATATTTAATTCAACTATAGAGATCATCCATAATTTAGCATAGCAGCTATGCGTTACTAAAACGCAAGCTAATTAGGACTTTTTTGAAATTAAGGTAAGTACTTATGACATAAATTTGCTTCAAATTTTATAAATTTTACTCTAACCATACAAAAATATGTCAGAAAAAATGTTAAAATTTGTACAATTAGGTCAGCAGACTCCACCTAAAAGATCGGTTGAAAAAAGAAGTCAAGATTTTAACGAAATCTACGGGGAATTCATTAACAATAAAGCAAAGGAGCAATCTAGTAGATGCTCTCAATGTGGAGTTCCATTTTGCCAAGTTCATTGTCCTCTCCACAACAACATTCCTGATTGGTTAAAATTAACTGCTGAAGGCAGGCTACAAGATGCTTACGAATTATCACAGAGCACAAATAATATGCCCGAAGTATGTGGTCGTATATGTCCACAAGATAGATTGTGCGAAGGGAACTGTGTAATAGAACAATCTGGTCACGGGACAGTTACAATTGGTTCGGTTGAAAAATATATTACTGATACCGCATGGGAAAAAGGATGGGTAAAACCAATCAAAGTTAAAAAACAAAAAAAACAGTCTGTAGGTATAATCGGAGCAGGTCCTGCGGGTCTAGCCTGTGCAGAAGAACTTAGAAAATCAGGTTATCAAATAACGGTTTACGATCGGTATGACCGACCAGGTGGCTTACTAATTTACGGCATACCAAATTTTAAGCTTGAAAAATTTGTTGTTGAAAGAAGGACAAAACTTTTAAAAGACTCAGGAATTGAATTTGTTCAAAATTTTGAAGTGGGAAAAAATTCATCATTGGAAGAGATTAAAAAAAAGCATGATGCCATCTTAATCGCAACTGGTGTTTATAAAGCAAGAAACGTTGATATTGAAGGGAGCGATTTAAAAAACATTTTTCCAGCAATGGATTTTCTAACAGCCTCAAATCGTAAAGGATTAGGTGACAAAGTTAAATTATTTGATGATGGGACACTTAATGCAGAAAATAAAAAAATAGTTGTTGTTGGAGGTGGAGATACAGCTATGGACTGTGTTCGTACCGCGGTTAGGCAAAAAGCTACTTCAGTAAAATGTTTATACAGACGTGACAAAGAAAATATGCCTGGTTCAGCAAGAGAAGTTGGAAACGCAATCGAAGAGGGGGTAGAGTTTTTGTGGCTTTCTAGCCCAAACAAATTTTTTGGAAATAAAAAAGTGGAAGCTGTCGAAGTACAAAAAATGAAGTTAGGAGACCCCGATTCTTCTGGAAGAAAAAAACCAATAAATATTGAGAATTCAAATTATAAGTTAGAAGCCGATATGGTTATTAAAGCTTTGGGTTTTGATCCTGAAAATATTCCAAAGTTGTTTGACTCAGAAAAATTAGCTGTATCTAGATGGGGAACAATCAAAATTGATCTGAAAACTATGGAAACAAATTTTCCAGGTGTTTTTGCAGCTGGCGATATCGTAAGAGGTGCTTCACTCGTAGTTTGGGCAATTAGAGACGGTCGAGATGCGGCAATACAAATTGAAAAATACTTAAACGCGGCACAATCTAAAAAAGAGAGAGCAGCATGAGTATATATTTAAAAAATAAAAAAATATTGGAAAAAAAACACTCTTACTACCCATCATTAGAACACGATGCATGTGGAGTAGGTCTCATAACTTCTTTAGATGGAAAAAAGAGAAGAGAGATAGTCGAATACGGCATACAGTCTTTAAAAGCAGTCTGGCATAGAGGAGCAGTTGATGCAGATGGAAAATCTGGGGATGGTGCTGGCATATGTGTAGAGATTCCTAGAGACTTCTTTTTAGAAAAAATAAAAGATACAGGGCATGAACACACAGGAGAAGCAGAGATCTGCATTGGTATGATTTTTCTTCCTCGAACTGAGTACGCAGAACAAGAAAAGTCTAAAACAATTGTTGAAAAAGTCTTGTTAGAGAACAATTTTTATATTTATGGTTGGAGGCAAGTTCCAGTTAATCCTACAGTATTGGGCAGAACAGCAGATTCAAATAGGCCAGAAATTACACAGGTAATTTTTAAGAGCAACCAAAAAATTGAAAGAAACAAACTTGAGCGCTTACTTTTTGTTGCAAGAAAAAAAATACTTAAAATTACAAGAAGTCAGCAAATTAATGACTTTTATATTTGCTCACTAAGTTCAAGATCAATTATTTACAAAGGAATGTTTTTAGCTGAGTCACTATCAAATTTTTACCCAGATTTAGACGATAAAAGATTTATCTCAAGATTTGCAATATTTCATCAGAGGTTTTCAACAAATACTTTTCCAAGTTGGAAACTTGCCCAACCTTTTAGGTGCCTAGCTCACAATGGTGAAATAAATACCTTAAAAGGAAACATTAATTGGATGAAGATACACGAACAAGATATGTCTAGTGAATTATTTGAAAATGTTGAAGACTTAAAGCCAGTGATTACCCCGGGCAATTCAGACTCTGCTGCTTTAGACAATGTTTTTGAACTGTTGATTCACTCTGGAAAACCAGTGCCATTAATTAAATTGATGATGATGCCCGATGCTTGGTCGAAAAGGAATAAAATTCTCCCGAGATCACACCAACAACTTTTTGACGTCCTAAATAGCACAATAGAACCATGGGATGGCCCCTCAGCAATTTGTGCAACTGATAGCAAATGGGCCATTGCGGCAACTGATAGAAATGGTCTACGACCTTTAAGATATTCAATCACATCCGACAATATATTTTGCGCAGGATCCGAGACAGGAATGGTTGAAATTCCTGAAAATAAAATTATAGCCAAAGGCAGACTAGGACCAGGACAACTTATTGCTGTAAATTTAAAGAAAGGAAAAATCTTCAGAGATAAAGAAATAAAAGATTATTTATCAAAAGATTACAAAAAATTTCATAAGCAAATTGTTCATTTAGACAAGAAACTTATTGCAGAAAAAGAATTTGTTAATTTCTCAAATGAAGATTTAAGAAGAAGACAATATCTCTCTGGATACAGCATTGAAGATTTAGAGTTGATTCTTCATCCAATGGTAGAAGACGGGAAGGAAGCAACAGGCTCAATGGGAGACGACACACCTGTAGCAGTGTTATCTAATCATTATAGACCTATATCACATTATTTTAGACAGAATTTTAGTCAAGTTACAAACCCACCTATTGACTCGCTTAGAGAGAATAAGGTTATGAGCTTGAAAACTAGATTTGGAAATTTAGGAAATATTTTAGATTTTGCAAATTTAACAAAAGAAAATATTTATGTTTTGGACAGTCCAATATTGACCAATAGTCAGCTTAAGAAGTTTAAAACAATATTTTCAAAAAAAGTAGGAATAATTGACTGTACTTTTGAAATAAAAAATAATCTCAAAAATAGACTTGAGGAAATTAGGGAAGAAGCAGAAATAGCAGTTCGAGGTGGAACAAACCACTTAATACTTTCAGATTTAAATATTTCAGAAGAAAGAGCAACTGTACCAATGATTTTAGCCGCAGGCGCCGTTCATTCACATTTAGTTAAATTGAGCTTAAGAGGTTATGCTTCAATAAACATTCAAACCGCTGAAGCTATGGATACACATTCTTTTGCGGTATTAATTGGTGTTGGAGCAACTACTATAAATCCTTATTTAGCCATAGACAGTATTAAACAAAGGTTTGAAAAAAAATTATTTGGCAAATTAGATTTTGAGACTTGTGTAGAAAGGTTCAAAAAATCTATAAATGCCGGTCTACTTAAAATCATGTCAAAAATGGGAATATCGGTATTAAGTTCTTACAGAGGCGGATGTAATTTCGAGGCTGTTGGTCTAAGCAGAGGACTAGTTGCCGACTATTTTCCTGGAATGATTTCAAGAATTTCAGGTATTGGTGTTTCTGGAATTGAAAATAAAATTAAGGATCTTCATTTGAAAGCACATCAAAAAAATGTAGTAATGCTTCCAATTGGAGGCTTGTACAAATACAGAAAATCTGGAGAGGATCATCAATTCCAAGGAAATTTAATTCATCTTTTACAAAGCTCTGTTGGAACTAATTCTTTTGAAACTTTTAAAAAATATTCAGAAGGTATAAATAGTTTAAACCCAACAAATTTAAGAGACCTTCTTGAATTTAGGAATGTGAATAAGCCAATAAGCATTAATGAAGTAGAACCAATTGAAAAAATTACTCCTAGATTTGGAAGTGGTAGCATGTCACATGGCGCTTTATCATCCGAAGCACATGAAACTTTAGCTATAGGCATGAATAGAATAAAAGGATCATCTTGTAGCGGCGAAGGAGGAGAAGATGAAAAGAGATTTGAAGTTCAAAAAAATGGTGACTCATCAAATTCAAAAGTAAAACAAATAGCCTCAGCTAGATTTGGTGTAACAGTAAAGTATTTGAACAATTGTAAGGAAATAGAAATTAAAATTGCGCAGGGAGCTAAACCTGGAGAAGGGGGTCAGTTACCAGGTTTTAAAGTTACAAAAGAAATTGCCAGATTAAGACACTCAACACCAGGTGTAACACTAATTTCACCACCTCCTCATCACGATATATATTCTATAGAAGATCTTGCTCAATTAATTTACGATTTAAAGCAAGTAAATCCAAAGGCCAGAATAGGGGTTAAGTTAGTTGCGTCAACTGGAATTGGTACAATAGCTGCTGGTGTCGCAAAGGCAAAAGCAGATGTAATTTTAATTTCAGGCCACTCAGGTGGAACCGGCGCAAGTCCTCAAACAAGCGTAAAATATGCTGGCATTCCTTGGGAGATGGGATTAACCGAGGCAAATCAAATTTTGACACTTAATCAACTTAGACACAAGGTAACTTTAAGAACTGACGGAGGCTTAAAGACAGGAAGAGATATTGTTATAGCGGCTATGATGGGTGCGGAAGAATTTGGTATGGGGACGTCATCTTTAATAGCGATGGGTTGTATAATGGTTAGACAATGTCACTCAAATACTTGTCCTGTCGGCGTTTGTACTCAGGATGAAAAATTAAGAGAAAAATTTTCTGGTACCCCAGAAAAAGTAGTTAACTTCTTCACATTTGTTGCGATGGAGGTTAGGGAAATTTTGGCATCTCTTGGTTTTAAATCTTTAAAAGATATAATCGGAAGAACAGATCTTCTTTATCAAGCAAGTAGAGGATCGCCAAATCTAGATGATTTAGATCTTAATCCATTATTAGTTCAAACAGATCCAGGAGAAAATAAAAGATATTCAAAAAATGATTTAATAAACATAGTTCCTGATAACAACATAGATGAAAAAATTTGGGGAAATATTAAAAACAAGTTAAATAAAAATGAAAAAATTTCATGCAAATCAATTATAAAAAATACGGATAGGACAGTTGGAACAAAATTATCACACTATATATTTGAAAAGTTTGGGGAGAATTTTACAAGCGATATTTTGAATCTAGAGTTATCAGGTTCAGCGGGTCAATCATTAGGAGCATTCCTCTCAAAAAGTATAAAAATTAAGCTGTACGGTGATGCTAATGATTATGTTGCAAAAGGTTTGTCAGGCGGAACAATAGTTGTAAGACCCTCAAAAGATAACAATCTTGTGTCCTCAGAAAATACTATTATTGGTAATACGGTATTATACGGGGCAACATCTGGTAAGTTATTTGCCGCAGGAAAAGCTGGAGAAAGATTTGCGGTCAGAAACTCAGGAGGTATTTCAGTTGTTGAAGGTTGTGACGCAAATGGTTGTGAATATATGACTGGAGGTGAAATAGTAATTTTAGGCAAAGTGGGCGACAACTTTGGTGCCGGTATGACCGGAGGTATGGCTTTTATTTATGATCCACAAGACACTTTTTCAAATTTTGTTAATTCAGAAACAATTATCTGGCAGAAACCAGAAACGAAATATTGGAAAGAAAGATTAAAAAAACTGTTAGAAGAGTACAACTCAGAGACAGAGTCGAAAATTTCAGAAAATATTTTAAAAAATTTCTCAAAAGAAGTTGAAAAATTTAAACAAGTTTGTCCTTTGGAAATGTTAGACAAGCTTGCGAATCCAATAACTTTAAAAAAAACAAGGCAACAGGTTATTTAATTAGCTTTCTTTAAAATTTTGTATTCCCCAATCTCTTTTTCCAATTTATATTGGTCTTTAAGAAAATTAAATACTTTATCTAATTTTTTTTCAAAATTTAATTCAATTAATTTATTCTCAAAATCGTAATTTTTTCTGACCAAAATTCTTTCAGTCTTTAGTTGAGCAAGTTTTTCCACATAGTTATTCTGCATGTCTTTACCTGCTATTGAAAAGGGAAAATAAAATTTATTACAAGATGGCTTTGATAGCATATAGGGTATAGACGAATCAAATGTTAAGTTTTGTATACACTTATCATCGGCAAATTCAACTTTCAGCATTTGGTATTTCGAAATGTCTTTCTTAGATAAAAAGGTATTATTTTTTAAGTTAACAAACTCAACTATATTAAAATTATTTTCATTTAATATTTTACTTTTATTAAATAAATAAAAATTCACCAAAACTATTAAAAAAACTATTAAAAAAATATTTACTAAATTAACTCTTTTTAAGAAGGATTTATTTTTATTTAATAAAAACGTAAATTGAAGGGATAGTATTAAAAATAGATAAAATAAACAAAATGCACCACCTACTCTTAAATGCGCATTATCTGATCTGCCAAGCCCAGTTTTATAGCTTACAAAAGCGATAAAGAATAAAAATATAAAAAAAATTTTATTAGACGTTGAGAAAGTACTATTTTTACTAAAACAAAACTTCAAAGTTAAAATTGAAGCCAAGACCATAAGAAGTAAATTTTTGGTTGCCCTTGAAGAGTCAAATTCAAAAGGAGACGGATGAATTATTCCAATAATGTGATCAATATTTAAATAAATAAATTTAGAATTATTCAAAAAATGATTAAACTCTTGACTGCCTATATAGAAATAAAACGCTAACCAACCTACAAAAATATATAATGAAATGAGTATTGAGTTCTTAAATTGTCTGTTTATCAAAAGAAAAAAAATAAAAAATATTAGTGCCAAATTAAAATAGGCTCCTCTGTCGAGCCCCCAGACAACAGACAAGCACGAAAAAATTCCCAAAACCAACAAAGATAAAGCTTCATTTTTTTTGTTAAGGAAAGACCAAAAGAAAATTAGAAAAATTACCAAAGGTATTTCTCTAAAAACTAAAAGAGGATGGTAAAAGTTTGCTAAAATAAAAATACCAGTCGACAAAATCAAGAAAATAAAATTTTTTAAATTCAAAGATAATTTTTGATTGAAACTAAATCTATATACAAAGTAAATCAAAATTAATTGATTAAGAAATGTGAGAAAAATTTTTATAGACTCAACATGTGCTATTGATGTTGAGTCGAATATCTTGTGACTAAGAATAGGTATTAAAAATTCATATCCCCATCCAATTGTAATAAACGAATTCTGCCAAAAAGTTTTATAATGCAGAAAATTTTCACCTGCAGTCAAATACTGACCATAATGAAAACCGTCCCAGTATCCTTTTGTTAACGGAAATTTATAAAAATAGAAATTTACAAAAAAAATTAAAATGATGAAAAAAAATAAAATATGTCTAGATGTATTTTTTCGATCTACATTATTTGATTCCATTTTTTTAAACATGGGAATATGAAATTTTTTTCCTCGCACCAAAAAAAATATATATGTTATCGTTGGAAAGAATATAAATAAACAATATCTAAAAACTTCATTTAAATAATAGAAATTTTCTTTAACGTATTTGCTCTGTGGAAAGTTTTCAATAATATTTTGCGGCGGTGAAAAATTAATCTTATTCCATAAAAAAGTTCCTAACACTATAGAGAGTAGCAAAGAAATTAATAAAAAAAGGTTTTGAATGTTATTTTTCATTTATCTTTCAGCTTAATGGGATATTTTTAATAAAACAATAATTTACCATTTTATCAAGCTCAGAATGAATTTTTTTTAAATATTTTTTGGCAGAAAGGCTATGATCACCTTCTCTGATGACTATAATTTTTTTTTTAGCTTTAACAAAACATTTTAAAACTTTTCTAGAAAAGGAAACTGGAACCACCTCATCTTTTTGGCCATGAAACATAGTTACCTTTATTTTAGAATTTATTTTTTTTGATAAAACTTTATTTTTTCTCCCATCTTTTATTAATTGATATGTAATAGGATATTCATATTGTCTTTGCTTAAATTTTGAGTCTCCATGCTTAATTATACTTATACCTTTTTCTTTTATTTCTTGTTTTGTTTTTTTTGGAAACTGTTTCCACATTAATTTTTCTAGAAATTCTGGAGCAGATCCAATTCCTACAAAACCTTTAATTTGTTTTTTAAAATATTTAAATTGATTCATGGCAATCCAAGCTCCCATACTTGAGCCAATTAAAATAAAACTATTTTTCTTAACAATTTTTTTTATTGATTTTTTAGCGTCATCGGACCATTCACTTATGTTTCCTTTGGTAAACAGACCAGAGGATTTGCCATGGCCAGAATATTCTATTGCTAAAAAACCCAACTTTCTTTTAACGGCATATTTTTTAAAAGACTGAGGTTTTTCACCATCAATATCAGACATAAAGCCCGGGAGAAAAATTATGTATGGTTTTTTTTTGTAATAATTGTCTATATATCTTAGCTTTTTAGTCTTTGATATTTTAAGATATTTAAATTTTTTCATGTAAAATTTATCAAACTAATCTGATATTATATATCTTTACCATATGTCATCTAAAATTAAAGTTTTACAAGTCATTCCGAGACTAGGTTTTGGAGGAGCTGAAACGGGATGTTATGATCTTGCCCATTTTTTAGCTGAGAAAGATTGTAAGTCTTATATAGTAACAAGCGGAGGGCCACTTTTAAAATATATCAAGAAAAATAAAGTTAAGGTAATTAGATTACCTGTTCATTCAAAAAATCCAATTTTAATTTTAATCAATACTTTTATTTTATCTTTAATTATATTATTTTTAAAAATTAATATAGTTCACGCTAGAAGCAGAGCACCCGCTTGGTCCTGCTTATTTTCATGTTTTTTCACAGGTAGAAAATTTGTTACAACTTTTCACGGCACATATAATTTTACTAATAATATAAAAAAATTTTATAATTCAGTTATGGTAAGGTCTGATTTAGTTATAGCTGGATCAAATTTTATTTTTGATCATATACAAAAAAATTATAGCAAGTACCTTAAGAGAGAAAAAAGAATTCTTGTAATTTTTAGAGGAATAAATACTGACTATTTTAGTAATTCTACTATAACAAATGAAAAAATTAATAAATTAAATATGGATCTAAATTTAAATTCAGAAACCTTCAAAATACTTTTACCTGGCAGATTAACTAGATGGAAAGGCCAGGAAATGTTTTTGGAGTCAATAAATTTACTAAGAGAACAATATGGAAAAAATAACTTTCAGTGCATTATTCTAGGAAGTCATCAAGGTAGAAAGGTCTACTTTAAAAAACTGGTTTCAATAGTTGAAAAATACCAGCTTAAAAAGAATGTCATTTTTTTAAACAATTTTAAGGAAATGCCAATTATTTATTATATATCAGATGTTGTTGTATCTTCATCTATTGAGCCAGAGGCATTTGGTAGAGTTGCAGTAGAAGCCCAGGCAATGCAGAAACCTATTATAGCAAGTGATTTAGGAGGATCTAAAGAGACCATAATCAATAACAAAACTGGTTTTTTGTTTAAAAATGG